>FTCU01000790.1_pt1 | contig 13079 bp, 9 predicted proteins | sample 1639521 | NCBI WGS metagenome assembly FTCU01 (sample SAMEA3914864, study PRJEB12502) | metagenome | biome: forest; material: soil | place: USA | collected 2012-03-12 | depth 0.3 m
CTCCGCCCCACCTCCCCCGCCGCCTCTCAACGTCCCTCCTTCCCGAGCCCGCCTTCAACTCGCGGCGCGTCTGGCAATGAACAAACGCAACGCGGCAGCCGCCGCCGCCGCTGCCAACGGCGAACAGGAAGGCACCTCCCCTCCCACGGCCGACGACGCCACAGGCTCGGGCATGTTCAGCGCGCCAAGCAACACCACCACCGGCGCCAGCGAGCGCCTGCGCAACCCCTTCGCCGATTACGACGATGACGACGACGACGAGAACTCGGGCAGCGGAAGCGACGACGGCGAGGTGGAGAATGTCGAAGGCGAAGGCGCGGCGAGCAGCACGGGATGGGACCGTGGCTCGTGGTGGCGTGGTGTGGTCCGCAGCGCGCGGCGCGCGGGCAGCGGCAAGCCCGGCCAAGGCGGCGATGTCGAGGTGGAGCGGTTCGGGGACGGGCGCGACGACGATAGCAGTGATGAGGAGGGCGTCAGCAGGCGGATCAACCTGGACGAGGAGGAGGATGGCGAGGACGAGGAGTTTGGCGACTTTGCGATGCCCGAGGTGGAGGCGCGCGGCCACACCCCCGGCGGCGGGGTGTCGGGCATCGACCCCGCGAGGGAGAGCGTGCTTGTCAAGCCCACCGCGCTGCACCCTAGCGTTCTGAAAAGCAGCGGTATCAGCCCGTTCAGCAGCTTGTGGCCGTTCTCGACGAGGGAAAAGAGCGGCGGGGAGGCGGGTGCTGAGGGGTCGGCTGGTGGTGGTGCTTCTTCTTCCTCTGGGCACATCACCGAGGAGCCGGTGGAGCTGACGCGGGAGGAGGAGGCCATGATTAGTGAGGATGGGAAGAGGATTGATCGGGCGGTGGAGGCGACAAGGCGCACGAGCATTGAGGATCCGGATGAGGATGAGGTGGATGTTGGGGAGGAGATTGTTGTGCATCGGGCTGCTGGGGGGAGGTGAGGTGTGTGCATGCATGGTGCTGTCGCGTAGTGTGGCATCAATGTGGGATGAGCGATGTGGCTGGGTATGGATGGGGTTTGATCTTGGGGGTGTATGGATGGGTCGGTGGGTGGGGTTTGGGGGTGTATCTGTACTTGTAGTCTACCTACTTACGTTGATTTGATGTTTTGGTTTGCGACACTGTCGTCGTTTGTGGGTTGATGGCACGCTTGGTTCATTGTCAAGGTTAGGCGTGCTTGTTTCGTCATGATGTCGGGCAGCGAACTGGCCCCCTTTTTTCCGAGGGCCTGCTGTGCCTTGAGACGTACGTGTGGGCGAGAGTAGCGAAGAAGACGGAACAAACGGCAGAGAAGATCATGGATCAGACGGTTGAGAAGCCGGCCAAGACAAGTCGTGATAGTAGGAGCGTCAAAGGACGATTTGGAAAGAGAGCATCCCCATGCCAGTTCACACTGGATACCAATTACCAGGAGATGTCTCGGCCATCTGGGATTCTGAATGCCTTGTACGAAACAAAATCAACACCGATCACGCTTCACCGTCAAGTGTTTCTGATTCTGACCATTGCCTTCAAAGGTGGTGTAGGTAGAAGAGGATGTAGAGATGCGGAACCGTGCCTGTCTGCGTTTATTGACTATGTTGTTGAGCAATAATTCCAGCTACAAGCCAGCACTTAGTCTGACTTGTAAGCTAGAGTTGGTACTGCGAACCCTTAAGGAGTTCGCAGCTTCTAACACCATCCAAGCTTCGCTGTGGTTGAGTTAGCGACCCCACGGCATGGAAATCGCGGGACTAGGGGAACGTGACTTGCCTAGAGTGCATCGGTCGTCCGTGTAGTGCCCGTTGATGTAGCAGCCGCCCGTGACGAAGGGTGGGGGGATGTAGTCCCAACCGCTAGACAAGCGCGCATAGTCAGCCGCCGCAAAAGGGGTAGCCCAGCAACTTCCAATCCACTCAACAAACACTCACCAGTTAGTACTCCCGCCAACAGTGACGCACACACCCGACTTGACGCAACTAAACCATCCCACATCCCCTTTCTTAAACGTCCCCACAACCCTGTAGTTGGTGCCAGGGCCGGCGCGGCAGTTGACTACACTCGCGCCCACGATTGCGCACACCTGCTTGACGTCATTCATGTCGCGGGCGACGACGTCTGCCGTCTCCTCAATCACGGGCGCGGCCATGAGGGCCAGGGGGACGAGGGCGGCCGTAAGGAGAGAGGTGAGCTTCATCTTGGCGGTGTTGACGGACCGGATGGCTTGTGGGGGGGGGGAGGCGAAGGGGAAGCTGGAGAATTGGGGGACTGGCCGACTGTTATGGTTGACAATTCCGCCCTCATACCGCAGAATTAAACCCTACGAGGAGGCTTAACAGTAAGACGGCCTAATCCTCCCGTCGACGGACTGGCTTGGCGCGCGTAGAATGGTTTAGCGATGCCAGAGTCTGGGGCGATTGTGGGTTTGAACCCTGCAGGACTCGCAGGCGATGCTCCTTCGGCCCACCAAAACAACGACCAGCGCTAACGCTCTTCTCCCACCGGTCATACATATCCCAGAGCCGACTTTAGGGAATGTGATGATCGGCGAGACGGGGAGTGTATACAGCATGCTTTGCCTCCTTCATATCCCACTGCTTTGAGTCCCATGAAATAGCAAGCTGCTGATGATATGTCCAGTGCATACATCGTCAGTCGGTGTAGGCTTGGGAGGTTGGAGATCGTGCTCATCGTGGCGGACTGACTTTACGGTCGGGTTTGCCGGGGTATCCGAACTGCGAGGTTCCACAGCCCCCGGATCAAGAAGAACATCCAAGATAGCAGCCATAAGCACTACTGCACTTGAGATATAAAGGCCAGATGGGGGCAAGAATAAAACGGCGTTTACCGGCCTATTGGACGGCTGGATGGTGGAGATCAAAGAGCTTGGACAGAGAGATCTGGGTTGGCTGAATCCAGAAGTGGCTCTCTACTAGGCTTCCGGGCTCCCTTTTTCTCCAATCCCAGCGCGCACATGCAGACGGTTCAAGTTGATTCCAACACTCGCTTCATATCTGTGTAAGTCAGAGACTACAAGCCAGTCCTCGTGAAGGCTCCGCAGGCTGTCAAAGCAGCAGCATGCTAGAGGCCGGTGGCACGACTCGCCGATCTTAGAGTTGGTTAGGTAGGGAGGCGATGCAAGTGGACGACAGGGCAACGAAATGTTTAAAGATCCCTGGCGTGAATGGCGTTTTCAATGTATTGTTTATTCAGCCGCCTCACTTCCTGATTGTTACGACTCCGACTTTGCCCCAGCAGCCTGAGTCTCGCCTCGGCGAGCAATTTCTCCAGCCAAACGAGGTTCCTCAAATTCTCAGCACTTCCAGCCTCGTCCTTGGTCCAGTAATCAGGCGTGTAAGTCTCCAGCGGATTGAACACCAACCCCGAAGGCTCGGCTTCTCCTTCACAGCGCGCCATATACACGCGCGGATCAACCGGCCACTTCTCATCCTCCCCGTCTCCTTCCATCAGAAGCTGACCTAGCTCCGGATGCAGCGGCTCCACCGGCTCCCATCCAGTGACCGGCATTCACTTGAGCCCAGCGACAAAGTCAACAACAACCTCTCCTCCGGGTTCTCCGCGAGCCGGTCCACGGCAACCTGCATCAGGTCTCGCTAGGCGGTCGCAATCCTGCGTTCTCTCAAGCCAAGGAACATCCGTCTTCTGCGGGAGCGGCCCAGGGAACCGGAATTGCAGTCGATGAGATCCTAGTCATTGGTGACGAGCTGCACGATGATGGAGTTGCCCCAGGGGCCCGCGTGCCAGCGGGATGCTGCAGAAGTCGCTTTCGCGGTGCGTGGTGTACCGGAAAAACTAACTCGCGGCTGCTTTCCGCCATCTCGGGGCGGTCTTGGAAAGGCTGATGGCGGTGGTTTTGTTTGGTGTTGAAGATTGTGTGAGAAAGGGAGAAAGCGGAGCGAGTTGTCACTTCTTCTCTTCTTCTCAAGAAAGCCCCTGCAGCACTCACTTGACCTCTGCACTTGAGTGATTGGCTCGTTCTTGTTCGTTGGCTGATCATGGATCTGAAGCCCTTCCCAAGTTCCCCATCAAGTACGCGGAATCCACCATCACCCGACATCCCGAGTGCCCTTGTCACTCATCACATAGTCCTCTCCCCATGCTCAAAAGACCAAAAAGCCAGAACGCCCCTCACGCTTTCATGCATTTCATTTGCACACTGCCGTGCGCGAGACCCAGATCTACCAACCCTTCCTCGTCGCTTCCCACGCTGTCCTCGTGGTGCGCCCCAGCCTTGGAGCGCACCGTCTCGATATGCGTCCTGACAGAGATGGCCGGGTTGGTGCCTGACTGACCATAGCCGGTCCGGATAGGGGCGGTCGTCGAGACGAGGCCGAGCCGTTGCAGGCCGCGGTGGAAGAGCGACTTGAGGCACGGCAAGCAGGCGGCGATGATGCCAACCTGTTCCTCGACGGCAGCCCACAAGGCGATCCTCAAACCGGTGTCGCCGGAGTCGTTGTAGGATTGGATGATGACGGTCTTGGTGATGGAAGCCGCAGACGCGAAGATGCCGAGGCCCATGAGGAAGAGGATGACGAGGCGTTCGCGCAGCGGCCGTCTGATGTGTAGGATGAAGGTGGACGGCATAAGCGACAGGATGATATCGGTGAGGATGGTCACTGCCGAAGTAAAGCTGAAGGTGTCGCGGAAGGCCTGGAAGCTCCAGCACTTCTTGTCCGTAATGGTTGGATCCCACAGTCCGTTGAGAGGGATACAACGCGTTGTTTGCATGATAGTCACGAAGACAGCCATAACAACCTGTATAGCAATGATCGCGGAAAGGAATCGTTTCCAGAACTTGCTCTGTAGCAGCCGGAGCAGCATGATGGCAACGCTGATCTTGATCAACGGGACAGACAACGCAGACATGACTGCGGAGACGACGCTCAGGGGGGCGCCAACGCTCAGAATATTGGACAGATATACGAAAGACGATCCGGACAACGCCGGAGTGTTGGCAGCAATGATCGAGGCGAAGTCGACGGCAGCAAGCGCCTGGGATGACGAGTGTTAAGAAGCGACCTACAAGAATAAGAGCTCAGGAGGATTCTTTTGTTTAGAGAACGTACTGCTGCTAGAACCAAGAGCCAATCCTCAATGTTCAATCCGGCGGTGGCAGATTTAAACCTCGTGAACACTCGTATACCAACAAGTGTGGAGGAGATGGCTAGCAAAGAACCGACCACCCCAGCGTACACACGGGCGTAGTAGACCAGTCCGTCGTCAATGGGGAAGCGGATCGACGAGGGATCCGCCATCGGATCCGCCATTGGATTTACCGCTGGATTCGCCGCTGGATCCGCCATGATAGGAGTCGCGGCCGAGACAAAATTTGGTGTGTAACAACGGCTTTGCAACAGGCACTGATGAGGGACAAGAACCAGTGAAGGCTGGCTACCTTGGAGTTGAGGACTGATCCTTGACGGACGGCGAGGAACACACCCTCCCAGGAGATGCCAAATCTATATTCGTGACCCAGCTGCTGCGCTGGTAACATCCGTCAGCCACTAAGTAGAATCTGGAGAACCTTGCTTGAAACCCCTGACTGCAGAAAGCCACAGAGACCTGACCCGGCCGGGAGGCGGACCAATAACTCGCGCAGACGCCGCAGCGCGTCCCAGCTCCTGGCGGTCTGTGCGGTTATATCTGTTCCCCAGTGGTGTATTCTAGACAGCAGGCCCTCCTCTCATGTTCAGAACAAGGAAAACGACGGGAAGTTTCATGGAGCTAACTATTACTTTGTAGCAAAAGCCCCGTGTGGCGCCTCAGCCCATGATGCTGCCCATGCCCAAGTCCGGAGCGTACTTTGTATCATTGGATTTGGGTGTCAGCAAGCCCGTCGCTCGCCTCGCAAGCAAGCATGGATCTTCACAGCGGACGTTTTGGATAAAGTGCTGTCGGCGCCTCAGCCACAAAACTTATCTTGGCCGCGCGCGCAACCGGATTTCCACGGTGAGGCATGCAGACCGGATTCGCAGATGGCTCAGGGTGGTGCTCACCCTGAGCAGCCACATCAATGAGCCCAGTGCCGTTGGGCCTTCTCCAACGGCCATGCCACTGTTGTGGCGTTCCCCGCCCCTTGTGAGTGAGTGGAAGGTGAGTTCGGCGCCAGGCTCGATCTCAAACCCACACCAGGGGCACCTATGTCCGGTGGCCAGAAAAGGCGCGGCATGTGGATTTACCGACGGGCCAAAGTGTTGCACCCGGTCCCGCAAGTCGATTTGGGGAAACCAGGATCAGATGGACGACAGCTCGGGGAAGACAGGCGAGACAGGCAAGGATTTCTGCCGCATGAAAGCTTGATGCGAAAAGGCTACAAGCCATTCCATAAAGGGAGTAGCTCGAGCGCTCGGCCATCCAACCGGTTCACCGGTTTCCTGCCACAGGCTGCCAGAAGCACAGCACTTTTGGAGCGCCGCCATGTGCGAGCGAGGGTCAATTGCCGCGAACAATTGCCGCTCTCAACGGACTTCCAGATGCAGCACGCCACAAAAGACAGTTTAGCACGCGAGGACCCGGAGGGTAAAGCGCCGGGGGGGCCCGAGAGACCAAGCCGTCTCGACTCTCGAGGCCGTCCATGATGATCTTCATCTTCGTGCCCTTCCAGTTTTGACCCTCAGCCACTTGACCCGTCCTTGGGGCTGGATGCAGGTCTGGTTTTGACGCTATGGGTGTTCAGGACTCTGCTGGCCGACTACCTAGGTACCTAGGTGCCCTCCAGCCTTTCAAGAGCACAGGCCACCGGACTCGAGAGGCAAGGAAGACAGACAATCCGCAGCTCGCGCCCCGGGCTTTTGTAAATGCCCAGGTCGGTTGACAGGGGGAAGGACGTTTGTTAAAGTGAGGCGATGGTAAGAAACGCCTACGCCTTTGGCTACTAGAGTAGTGTAGAGAAGCGAGAAGTTTGCCTGCCGTGGCAGAAACTGAAACAGGTCTGCAAAGGACCCGTGGACCAGGCACGGTGACGTCTAAATAAACACCTGGTAATCAACCAGCAATGCTCCACAGACAGGGCTCCTGGCCCACCTCCCTGCGGCAAAAAGGGTGTCATAGATTGATTGGCTACCCAGGCTCGCTAGGTACACGGCTTGAGGATTGGTTTCAGGGGCCCGAGGGCGTGGCTTTGTCCTCCATGTCCGTGTTCAAGTACCACGCCACTTTGCTGCCGCAGCTGAAAACGTGGTGCCCTTTGCCTTACCTTACACAAAGGGCTTCAGTTGGTCCAGGGCGTGCGTCTGAACAGTCCATCCATCGGCCTTGTAGCCGTCGCCCAAGAAGTAGTTCTTGGCCGTCTGGTTGCCCCTGAAAAGGAATTCCATCCAGGCAATACCAGCCCGGCCGAACTTGCCACCATTGGGTTGGTTGAGATCACCGCCATGGCCGAGCGGGAGGTTGCCTTTCCAGGCCGCCGTGCCAGCGGAGAGGGCCTTGAAGTCGCGCTCGGCCTATGTAATGGAAGGGTAAGCCCGGTTCGTACTAACAATGGGAACATACTGGAAAGTTAAAGGACCTATGCAGGCACTTACATTCTGGTAGGCGATATCGCCTGACCCACCAATGATGTACACTATCGGCTTGGTAAAGGTAGAAGCAGCCGTGTAGTTAGTCAGCAGACCAGACGAGAAGATGCCGATGGTCTTGACGCGCGGATCCCAACTCATTGCCATGGCCTCGACCCCGCCGCACGAGAAGCCAGCGGCCATGATCTTGGTGGCATCGACATTCACGTATCTGCCCGTGCCCGCCACCTTGACAGCGAAATCAATCGAAGCCGTCATCATGGCCGCTGTTGTCGAACCACGGCCGCCAGGCTCACCAGAGGCAACAACAAGATAGCCATGCGAAGCTACCGCATTGAGGAAACGGGCGTTCGAGGACCCGTCGCCTGAGCAACCACCCTCCCCCCATACCAGCACGGGCAGCTTGGTCGTCCCCGTGTTAACGGTGGGGATGTAGATCGCATGGTTGGCAAGAGCCGAGTCAGTCGAGACAGCCTGCAATATCCATCACGTCAGCGCTCCCTGTTCCCCCCTTTTCCTTTTGGTATTGGTGCAGGACTCAGAGCACTGGCCAAACAAAAGGTTGGAGACATACCACCGGCCCATAGGGGCCATCACCGCCGGCCTGAAAGATCAATTAGCCTGCAATTTCTTGCCCCTGCTGAGCTCATGCAGCAATCCGCGCCTCGAGTTCACTGCTCAAGGCCAAGTTGTGTGTATTCATGTAAACTCACGGTTGAACCACCTTGGCGCTCCTGCAGGAGAGTCGGAGAGGCGCCAGTGACGCTGGCGAGTGCCGCCACGATGATGCAGTTGGCCTTCATGATGCAGCGGTGAAAACTTGATTTGCTGCTTGGAGTTGCGATAGGTGCCTCACGACGCAAGGTCAGAAACCAAACAAGACCTTGCAGTTGAAAAAGACTAGCTGGGTCGACTGGTGCCAGACGAGTCGACTTATGTACATTTCGTCTCCCATCGCAGTGTGAGACTGCCCGCCTTTGATGTGGAAAAGCCCGACCGCAAGCACGAAACATCTCAAAACAAGTGGCAGTGCAACGGGCTCAGATCCGACCCAATCAATACGCGAGGCTTAAGTCCTCGAAAGTCTTCGCACGACGGGGGTTTTGAACGCTTGACAGAATTTCCGCAAAGCTTTGTTCCAGTCGGGCCTCGTTGAGGCGAAGTGTATTCTGGCACATGAAGATACAGCCGCAGCCGCGCCAATGAAAATACTCGTAACTGAAGACAGAATCGAGAAGTACCAAGGTAGATAGTACCTACTCCCCTGCTCAGGCACCGCTCTGCTTGCCGCCTCCCCGCTCTCCTCCCCCGAACAATTAGACTACTCGTACATCGTCACCGCTGAGCTGCATAGGTACATGACTGGCTTTCCCCACAAAGCAAGGAGGGCAGCATTAAACCCCGGCACTTCCACCGGCACATGCGTTCGGCAAAATCTAAAAGCCCTCTCCCAATTCCTTGGAACCTCTTAATATATCTCGACCCGGATGCTCAGCGCAAAAGTAACAGCCCAATCTCGGCTGCGCCGGGATCCTGTGCGCCTAATATGCCTTGGATATTGGAGATCGGAGCGTTGCCCTCAACCTGTTTGAGATCCGATGTTGGCTGCATTTCGACACCCTCAGCTTCGCTTAGCTCTCGCCCATCGATTGAAACCCACACAGATGTTTCCTTCTCATGAGGTGGAACATTATCCGAGAGGCCGTGGTATGGGGTCCCGAACTGCCTCGTGAAGGCGACAGACGGTTTAGTCACTCAAGTACCTACCTATAACTTCGTTTCAATGATTCAATCGTACATCCATAGTGCCATGTCGTACCTTCTTACCTGAAATGGGGGTAAAGCCGCTTCATTTACGGTCCGAGAATTGTGGCGGCGTCGATCCTACCCACAGCAAGCACAGGCTCTAGCAGTTGCCGCGCAAGGTTGCCGACCACTCGAGTTTAGACACGCAACTGGGATAGGATGACATGGATCTATGTCTCAATTCCACCAGTCTCGCCAATACCAGATATGAATCCCTTTTGCTTGATCCCTCCATTGTGTTGAATATCATACCGAACAACACCTCGTTCTCGACCCATTGAGGAGACCAACGCGAAAGAATGAAAGTCACGCTGCTTGTTTTTCACCTCGTCTGCAGCGTGGTTGCTCAGCGGCCGACGGCAACGCTGAAGGATGCGATATACATAGGCACGACGACAAAAGTCGCGGCATCCACAGGTACAGCCACGGTCGACAAGTATCTCGGCGTTCGCTTTGCGGCAACGCCAGAAAGGTTTCGAGCAGCTGTGTCCTGTGCCGCCGGCAACAAAACAGTCAATGCTGTGACTCAACCACCCTCTTGCGTACAGCAAGGTGAGAACTCAGTGAGGAAGGGGAAATAGGAAGACAACACTGACCCGAATGTAGGGGGTGCTTCCGACAGCGAGGACTGCCTATTTCTCAACGTTTTCGCACCTCGAAGTAACACTTCACTGACCGAAAAGGCCGTTATGCTCTGGTTTCACGGCGGAGCTCTCCAGTCGGGATCGATTAGCCAGTTTGACGGATCATCACTGGCGGCCAGCGGGGACGTCATTGTGGTGGCGTCTCAGTATCGTTTAGGCGTCTTTGGGTTTCCAGGCAACGTCTCCGGTGTGCCGGCGGACGAGCTGAATCCGGGCTTCCGCGACCAGAAGGCGGCGCTGCGATGGATCCAAGAGAATATTGCCAGTTTCGGTGGCGACAAGACGAAGGTCACTATTTTTGGTGAATCTGCCGGGGCCGTGTCTGTGGACTCGCAACTCTTGAGCGAGGTGGACAAGCCCCTGTTCCACGCGGCAATCCTGCAAAGTGGCGGCCTTCACACTTTCAACCGGGTAGCACTCGGGGTTGGTGTCTACGTCACGGGGCTCGGTACGGGCAACAAGCCGGACGAGGCGCCGTTTACGACTCTGGCTAGGGCGCTGAACTGCGCCACGGGAAACACGCTGAACGTGACTTGCGTCCAGGCCCAAACGGCCGCCAAGATCAAGTCGGCTGTTCAGAGCGTCAACCTTCTCTTCCCGCCCGTGGATGATAGCGGCCAATCGAGCGTGGCGGACTCGGATGCGGCGAGACGGGCTGGGCGTATGGCAAAAGTGCCCGTCCTCCTCGGAAGCACATTCCAAGAGGGCAACATCCTCCCGCAGAGCGCCATCACCGGGCGGTCTCTGGCGCAATGGGCTCAGCTGATCTATCCGGGCAACACGACATTGCAGAACGCCATCACTCGCGCTTATGCGGTGGGTAGCAGTTGGCAGATTCAAAGCGATGCAGACGCCTCGAAGCTGCTGCATTCCGACTTCCAGTTCGCTTGCACGACCACGTACGACAGCGACATGATCTCGGACCTTGGCATACGTACGTAAACAAAGGCAAAGAAAGAGTATAGCTGAACATGGGCTGACGTTCTCCAATGCAGCTACGTGGCGCTACGTGTTCAACGCCTCTCTGGCTGGGGGCGGCTTGGCGGGGCACGGCAGCGATGTGGGCTTTGTCTTCGGCTCTCAGGCCCAGTCGACGACGGCCAGCCAGCAGCTCAGCTACAAGATGCAGACCGCATGGGCATCGTTTGCTAAAGACCCCGCGGCCGGGCCCGGCTGGCCCAGATACAGAAGCACGCTCCTGTCGCTCGCGGATCTCGGAGGTCAGGGCGGGCGAGATTCCATCACGATGATCGACCCGCAGGTGGTAGATTCGAGGTGCTCCGTCTTCTCGGACGCGTATGACCCGAATAGGGCCAAGACGGTGTCGTGAACGTCCAGGCGCACGATGGCACCCTAGGGACGACATGCAGAGTATGGCTTCTACGCCAGAAGAATACATCCAGTCATCAGAATGACTTACCTGATCCCCATGGTTCCAATGTCAGTCCATATGAAAGTGCCCGTATACCAGTGCATCTCAGAGAAGCGCACCGGCTCACATCTAGGCGCAGGAAGCGGTAGGGATGACCACGCTGCATACATATATAGGTATGCAAAGGAAACTTTTCTTTCTCAGAAAACGGTTGAGGGTTGGCGGAGGTACAGTACGTGAGGTAGCGACAGGGGTGAACTTGCTGCTGGGCAAATGCAGCAATTTTCCAAGAGACCAGGAACAGGCTCCACTGCTGTTCTGCGAGCCGCGCGGGCACCAAGCAAGCGGAAAACCCCCGGGTCGAGCCCGCCCCTGAATCACGTGACTATTTCCCCTGAAATCAGGGGTCGCGTGTGCCTGGCTTGGTCAACTCGAGTTAATTAATTCCTCAACATGCATTTTCGTCGGAATCGCTGTCACTGCCAACAAGAAACCGTCCTTGTGATTGACGACGGGGGATGAAGGCTTGGGTAAAAGGGAAGAATCACCACAGTGTTTTCATCAACATTAACTAACTTAGGGAGGGAGCAGTACTCGACAGCAGGCATGACGAATTAAAGCGAGCGAACTCAAGTATGTGCCAAAAAAAACATATATTATCTCAATGTGTATAGGACCTCCTTCCCTGGAGAAAGTGGCCCCAAAAAGAAGAAAGAAGAAAGAAACGAAAGACAGTGATGCTCCGGCGTGCCTCGTCTTGTTTGAATCTGACTCGAGCAAAAGCTCTGGATTGGAGGAAAGGGGAAATCCCGACATCTTGCGCACCAAGAACCGCGGTCCCGGACCTCAGTTGACACATGAGTTGCACAAATTTTGCAATCATGCACAACATGGCCCAGGTTTGCCGTCCCCTTCACCCAAGTCGCATGGCTTCCCACCCTTCACCTGATCAGAACCTGTACATGCGGGTCTTCTTGCACTCATTCGAGCAGCCCGAGTTGGGCCTGCCGTTGTCGCGCCCAAGGTCGCACTGCTCACCAGCCTCAACCTTGCCGTTGCCGCAAATGGAGGTCTTCTTGCATTGAGCGGAGCAGCCTGAGTTCGGCTTGCCGTTGTCGCGGCCAAGGTCGCACTCCTCACCACCCTCGACCTTGCCGTTGCCACAGACCGAGGTCTTCTTGCACTGAGCGGAGCAGCCCGAGTTCGGCTTGCCGTTGTCGCGGCCAAGGTCACACTCCTCACCGGCCTCGACCCTGCCGTTGCCACAGACCGAGGTCTTCTTGCACTGAGCGGAGCAGCCCGAGTTGGGCTTGCCGTTGTCGCGGCCGAGATCGCACTCCTCGCCGGCCTCGACCCTGCCGTTGCCGCAAATGGAGGTCTTCTTGCAATCAGCCGAGCAGCCGGAGTTGGGCTTGCCGTTGTCGCGACCAAGGTCGCACTCCTCCTGGCCTTGCTTGTGTCCGTCGCCGCAGATAAAGGTCTTCTTGCATTGAGCCGAGCAACCCGAGTTGGGCTTGCCGTTGTCGCGGCCAAGGTCACACTCCTCAGTACCTTCCTTGTTGCCGTCGCCGCAAACAGGGAGCTTGGTGCACTTGGCCGAGCAGCCAGAGTTATCCTGACCGTTCAGCTCGCCCAGGTCGCACTCCTCAGAGTCGGCCTTGGTGCCGTCGCCACAGACAGGGAGGGTCTTGCAGTCGGCAGAGCACCCAGAGTTAGCCTGGCCGTTCAGCTCGCC
>FTCU01003468.1_pt1 | contig 13026 bp, 15 predicted proteins | sample 1639521 | NCBI WGS metagenome assembly FTCU01 (sample SAMEA3914864, study PRJEB12502) | metagenome | biome: forest; material: soil | place: USA | collected 2012-03-12 | depth 0.3 m
CCAAAAGCTCATCTTCCGGCAACACATCGCCGCTCAACTCGAGCAGGAGCGGCACCCAAAGCACAAATCCTAACAAGTTAGGCGGTTATTACCTCAACGACGCCAACTGCTACCAGCGCCTGGCCCGCGAGCTCAAGAAGTTCGTGACCTCGACCACGTCGCCCAACAACCCCAACTGTCACATCCCAAGCGACGAGGAACTCCAACACCAAGCCCGCTGGATCGTCTACGAAGAGTAAGCCTCCTGTCCCCTCAAAAAACCACACCCAAACTAACCGTACTCTCCCACAGCGACGACCCCTGGAACCAAACCGCCGCCGACAACTTCGAATGGCTCCGCCGCTTCAAGCGCGACGTCGGCCTGCTCACCGACCCCTCCCTGCCCGGCCTGCCCGCCAACTCCGCCATCACTCCTAACCCCTCCCCCACTTCCCAACCCGCCACCCCCAACCCCTACCTCTCCTGCCCAGCAACAGCAGAACCAGCCACCACCACCACCACCCGCCCCGGAGCGCCAACCGAAACCCCCGCAGCAGCAGCAGCAGTCTTTTGCTCGCGCGCCCTGGAAGCGTCTCTCACGGACTTCGTCACATCCTCCGTCCTCCGCGGCGACGGGTTTCCGAGCGCGGCCCAACTGCGCACAAGGGCCCGCGAGGTGCTGGGCACGGCACGCACGCCGCTGGACGACGATGGCGTGTTGCTGGGCAGGTTTTGTGAGGTGATGAGGGCGCGGTTGGGACTGACGGGGGAAGAGGAGAAGGGAGGGGGTGATGTGGTGATGATGATGGAGGAGGAGTGGGGGGAGATGGATTTTGGGTTTGCGGAGTTGGGGGGGGTGGGGATGGATCAGTTGTGAGGGAAGAGTACTTGCCTAAGGAAGGGTGTTTTGTTTTCTCTTTTTTTGGTTCGCGTTGTTGGGGGTCGTTGCGAAGAGGTGCATCTGCGAAAAATCGGGGAGCATATGGAGGGCAAAGCGCAAGGGTAGTGGTATGTGGTCATGATGATAATTACTGAATGTCTTTTTGGATACCTGAACGATTTTGTTTACTCAGGTACCTCATATTTGATGTGAGATGCGAGGTTTGCTAGGTAGTGCGGCTTTGCTTTGCAGTCGTGAATGCGGATCAGCTGTGAACTGGCACGGCATGATCGGGAGTTTGGTGAGAACGGATTAGGAACCCCTGAATCGCTGGCGTCGGTCCTGTGTTCTTTTGGAACAAGCTGCCTGATGTATCAAGTGTTACAAACTCGAAATTAACGTGGAAAAGCCTCTTGTATGGTCCCAACTGGAGATCCTCGTTTATTCTGGAGTGGTGGAACTGGAAGGCTGGGTTGGTCGAGCACCAACAATGTGTGGGAAGACAGGTTTCCCCTACTTGGGCTAGTAGAATCGAGCACAGCTCTAACAAACTCGAAGCCCGGTTAGCTCAGCTGGTTAGAGCGTCGTACTAATATAGATCTGGTATCTATACTAAGTAATGCGAAGGTCAACAGTTCAATCCTGTTACTGGGCATTTCTTTTGCCGTTTTCCTGTTCCCTTTTTTTGCTGCCCTCTCTCCGCTGTTTCCTCCTCCGTTCTCAAAATTATCTTTTCTAGGTTTGGTTGGTAATTATGGATGGCCCTTTGAGAGTTCGTGTTTTCTCAAAGCAACTGCACTGTGTGCAGCCAACTCATCCGTTGTGACGATCGACGTATTTGACAAGTCACCAGTGGCGAGGACATTATACGGCACGCCAGTCCTTGTCTTCATCGCGCTGGCCAATTCCTCCTTAGTGCCAGCCGTTGTCCAGTTGTCAGCGTAGAAGATCAGAGTCAGCAGGGCGATCATCTCCTGCAGGGTCCAGCCCCCTGAGAACCAAGTAGACTGTGTGAATTTGGGCTCCCACGCCAAGGAATCTGTTGAAGACGGCTCAGGCGGCGGAGGCATATCGTAAAGATAGACATAATTAGCCAGCAGTTGCGTTTTTGGTACTAGCGAAACGTGGAGTTGATGGCCTCAGACGGCTCGGCACTGCTTGATTTGTTGATACAGCAAGTGTCGATCCAGAAGCAGTCGAGTCTGTCCTTCACGGCCTACTTGGTGCAAGCCGATATCTTGATGAATCCCTTCTTCGCTTCGGCCAATACCGTGGGTTCAGGGTGAGAACGTTGGTGGTCGAGTGACGAACCTTTGAGAATTGGGACCAAAGTCCCATCCCAGCTTGGTTGTGACACCCCCGCTCATGTGTAACGAGGTTTATAATATTTCGTGCTGTTTGGTTGCATTGGACGCTGTCCAAGTCTGTTTTCGACCAAGCAGAATTTCTCCCTCGACAATGGTACCACGCTTCGGTTGCCGGCTCCTGGTAAGCCATTCGGCTTTCAAAAAATGCTATGCACCTGCCTACCTACTTAGGTACCCAGTTTCTTACCCAACTCTATAAACACACAATGGCGTCCCTTCCGATCGACTCAAACGTGGCCAAGTTGCTCGGCCTCGATTCGGCAGGCGCCGTGACCGTGACTCCATTCGGCCATGGCACAAGCAGCGCGTCCACTGCAAGTATTTCAGCGCGGTCGCCGGATGGCACGGAAAGGCGAGTTTTCCTCAAGATGTCGGCAGCCGCGGATGCGCTGTTGGCCCTCGAAGGTAAGGAAATTTAACCAGGAGCGATTATTGGGCCAGAAAAATGTTGACGAGAAAACAGGAGAGCGTGCCGGGCTCCAAGCGATACGTTCTGTCGTCCCGGACTTCTGCCCGCGGCCGCTCGGCTCAGGCAACTTTGCTTCTTCGCCCACGACCTCGTTTTTGCTCATTGAGTTTCTTCAACTCTCTAGTTCCTCTTTCCCGCTGTTGTCGGGATTCCTGGATTCCTTCTCGCCCAGACCGGGGCTCGCCCAGAAGCTTGCTGCGCTTCACACCACCCCGGCTCCCATCCCGGCCGGCTTCGATCGCGCACAGTTTGGCTTTCCTGTCGCAACCTACTGCGGAGACACGCCCCAAGACAACTCGTACAAGGAATCGTGGGCCGAGTTCTTTGGCCACAACCGACTCCTCGCCGCCTTGAAACGCTGCGAGGCCAACCGCGGCGAGGTTGCCGGCTTCAGGGAGCTGGTGGAGGCGGTCGCATCCCGCGTGGTCCCTCGGCTCCTCGACCATCGACATCTGAACAACGGAAACGGCATCGTTCCCGTCGTGGTGCATGGTGACCTCTGGTGTGGCAATGCCGCGCGCGGGAAGATTGCCGATGGGCCGGTTACTGACGTCGTCTTCGACCCGTCGGCTTGCTGCGCGCACAGTGAATACGAGTTGGGCATCATGAAGATGTTTGGCGGCTTCGGGAAGGCCTTTCTCAGAGAATACCACCGGCTCTGCCCAAGACCGAGCCGGCCGACGAGTACGACGACCGCGTCGCCTTCTACGAGCTGTAAGTCTTCTTCCCGATCTTGGCAAAGAACGGACCATGTCCAACTGTTCCGGTACTTTTAGATACCATTACCTGAACCATTTCGCAATCTTTGGTAACAGCTACAAATACCACTTCTTTGGCGACAGGTACAAGTCTGGCGCTGAGGCGATCATGCGGCACCTGCTGGTAAAATATGGCTCCTGAGCGCGTGGCTTTTTCTCGCGGGCATGACACTGACTCTGGTGGAAGTGCTAATTACCTGGCTGATTCTCAATACAGCGGAGTTTTGATTTCCACTGGCGGGTAGGCAAGTCGGCATGCGCGGTGGCACCTTTGACATGTTTCCGGTGCTTAGCAGGTAACGTTGATTATCTGCGGTAAATTTCCCAACACTCCGCTGCTACGACTGATAAACTGCCACCACGACTGTCTGGTCGAGTTCCTCTCCCCAACGGCCCATGATGCCCCCCTTCTTACCCGCCAGCTCCTCCCTGTGTGTTGTGACAATGATGGCCAAACTCCGGCTTTACTGCGACCCGGGAGCTTCAAGGATGTGTTGAGGGGATAGCTCGACTCGGTGAGGGGATGTTGAAGGTAATTCGGCGTGGGAAGGTGACCACTCCGTCGGAGATGATATGGCGGCTGGCACAAATTCCCAAGAGCCCTTCGGAGGTTCCTCTGCTACAGTGGCAGGAGCGGGAGGCTGCTGTTGCTGGGGCTGCTGGGTGGGTTGATGTGCTTTCGACCGTGTTCCGCGACGCCATATCCAGAATCCCAGCCCGAAAAGGATGGCCAGTCCCACTATGGGCCCAACCACCGCGCCTGCAATCCAGGCTTTTGACGATGACTCCTCGGTTGTTGCCGTGGCCGATGTGGTTGGTCCTCCCGCTGGGTTTGATCATTAATATTTGCATCATGCATCGTAGATAGTTCGAGGCTTACCTGTGAGCGATGTGGTCACCGCAGTTGCTGTGGACGGCGTTGTTCGGTAGTACGAGGTCGTGCCACCATCAAGGCAGCCATACTCGGTAAGTGGATGTTGATCATCAAGATTGCTGTACAGGTATCCAGTGTTGCAAGTGTATCCTGCATCGCTGAGGTCGTGATTCAACAGTGGAGCCCTTACGAACCGTCGAGGGGCACTTACCAGTATTCGGTACCTCCGGGAGCAGCGAGAGTAGACGATATACAGGCGGTTGCAACTCCAAAGGTGGGCCCGCAAGCCCACCATGAGCCTGAGCTGGTCAAGGTCTGTGTAGGGTCCGGGCAGGTAAAAGGCAAGTCTTGCCACAAACAGTCAGTCAGATCCACATGGGGGCGTCTACAAACGCACACGAGTCACCGGATTTTGTATAGCCAATGAAATTGCCGTTCTTCGATACTGCTCGCCGGAGCGGCGGCGATGTGACGACGGCCTCAGCAGGATGTGAAAGCACCATTATTATTCCCAAGAAGTGCAACAATGTGAGCCAATGACAACAGGGAGTGGATGATGAAAGTTGACTTGGCAGCTCTCGGCGGCCAAGACTTTTTGGGCTCCAGTTTTTATAAAAGCAAAGGGCTTCGCTCGGTAAAAGGTTCGCCCGTATTACTCGTTGGGGACACCCGGGCCGCTAGCCTCGAGGAGCTGGGCCATCCCCTTGTCAACAGGCCATTCCGGACCGTTTCTGGCTAGCCGGAGCCTGTCCTCACCTGACAGAGCACCCTTGACGATCCTCGCGCAATGGCCAGTGATGAATGTTCAGGGGTTCGGCTGAGGGTCGCGAGGCCGTGACACCGGCGGTGCGGTGGCTGCCAGTGCGCAAGCCCAGAGGCCAGAGAACGCAGGGGGTTTAGTTGTCTAAGAAGAAAGTTCGTAATGTTAGAATCAGACTACGGCAGAGTTGGGAAGCGATATGACAAAAAAATACGTAGGTACGAGGTCTAACGTGATCCAAGATTTACCGTCAGCAACTTGTCCCAAAGGAGTGTGAACGATCAGGTCCAGATCCACGTTTTCATCCTCCCTATAACAATGACAGCTTCTGGTTCGTTGTTGTTCAGAGGGTGCGGTTTTCTGTCCTCATAGCTACCAGCTCTGAGCATTCTGAGCAGACAGGGTACGTTTATACTTTTAAGGCGAAAGGCGAGTGGAAGATCGGTTGTTCTTTCTGTTGTATTGACTAATTATAAAACAGCTTCCCAACGTAAATCTCAAATAAGTCCTCCCCAGATTCCAGTCTCACTGTGATCTGTAATTGGAGCACGTCGTCTTCTCTTTCCATTTTCACTGTCTTGTATCTCAATAATTACTTTGTATTTTTTTTGTCTCGCCTCAAGCCAGCCAGCAAAAAGGTATCATGATATCAGCCCATCCTACACCGCCAAGCAACCGAATCTGTAAAATATGCAGAGAATGCCCGTCTCATCTAGGTGAGTAACTCCTCCATCCCTCCTCAGCCACTCCACGCCAAACGCCAGGTGCAGTTTGTCCTCCCATATGGTACCAAAATCCTCCCGCTGTCCGAGCAAAGCAAAGCAGAAAAGAAGCAACGCCTGCTGGGTCCCTGATTATATGACGATAATGCCCCGGGCCAAAAAAAAAATCCCACTCCGCCCGCCATAGCTCGTGCTGTAAAATGCTCGCAGCAATCCCTCCCAGATAACCCCTCCGTCCCGTCCAGCCCATGCAATGCGTAGCAGGCGCCGTATATAAAGAATATTTGCAAGTGAAGAAAGAAGGGAAAAGAAAAGACGTGAGGCGACACCAACTCCCAAAAAGATCAAAACCAGTCTGCATCCCCGTCGAGATCCTCCTCCTGCGGCTCGGCACTCTTCCTCGGCCGGCCCCGCTTCCTGGGCTGCTGCGAGCCTGACCTGGGCTTCTTCTTCGGCCCGCCGGCTCCACCGCCTTGCGACTTGCGCTTCCTGCCCCTACCCGCTGACGGCGGCTGATCATCATCCCCGTCACTGCCATCCAGGCCCTCTTCCGCGCCGTCCATATCCATGTCGTCGTCTTCCTCGGCCGGCACCAGGAACTCCTTGTCGACATTCATCAACTCGACGAAGGCCTTGCATGTACTTATCATGTGGTAGCGGTCAGGGAGTGAGGACGCCATGCGGACGATGATCTCCTCCCAAACCTTGTCGCCAGTGATGCCCTGAACTTTGACGGGCGCCTTGCTGAGATCTTTGGACTGGAGCTTGCCGCCCTTGCTCTCACGGCGGTTGGTGGCGCCTAAGGAGTACAGACGGCGGAGGTAGGTGCGGACGTCCCAGACGGCGAGGAGGATCATCGATGCAGCAGTTAACTGACGCAAACGGGGGAGAGGGATGGCGACTTCGGGTTGAACGGCAGCCGGCTGTTCGACTTGGGGCTGCGCCTCCCCGTTGGTGGCGTCGGTGGGTTGTTGGGAGGCCGGCGCCTCAATCGCGTCCATGCGGACTTGGAAGACTTCAGATTCGATGGCCTGGGCGACAGTGGCGCCCGTGGAGGTGACGAGCTTCTCCATTGCGGCTACGATGCAGTGCACTTCGCCGACGGTGACGTACTCGAAGAAAGCGAGATTTTCGATGATGAAGCGGGAGTACTGCACGTGCGGGGGCAGTGCCTCGGATGTGTCGAGCTTGGACACGTCAAAGTCCACTTGGCTGCAGAACTTTTCGAGGAACTTCTGCCGGTTCTTCGACTTGCTGATCTTGAGCACCTCCATCAACAGGTGGAGTTTCGGTGTGAATGGATTCGCGGTGGCGCCTTGCGGGTCCTTGACGATATCTCGCTGGTATGCGAACGCTGACTGGATGGCCTTGACATATTCGCGCTCGACGACGGTTTCGTGCTTGGCATGGAGCGATTTGTGCTCGAGGAAAGCCAACTCCGAAATGCGCGGGTTGGATGATGTTTCCAGCGTGATGAATGTGACGCCTGTCTCCTTCGGGTGCACCAGCCCTTGCCGGTTGATGCTGGCGAGGACCTCTACGGCAAGGAAGGCATGGTCGTCCTGGGTGGACGTGGCAATGCGGGTGATTTCCTTCAGAAACCGATGGGTCGTGGCACTCGCGACATCGTCGTAATTGGTGCCACCAATGACCGTGAGCTCGCGTTTCTTGCCAGACTTGGAGCCGTTGATCGCAGGCGCCTCAGAAGCCTGCTCCGACCGCTTCTCTTCGGTGAATAAAAATTCCTTGAGAGAGCGCAGGATCATGGCTTCCAGTGCCGGAGTTTGCTCGTCGAACACCTGCTGGAATGCGGTGTAGACGTTGGCAGACACGTAGTTCCGCGGCGACGCCTGGCAAACGAGGCCGACGGAGTCAAGAGCCGCTTTCCGGACGTCCAAAGTCTGGGATGGGCTAGCGAAAGGCACCACGACGTCGACCATGAGCTTGGACACGGTCTCCCCGTTCCACTTCGGGAAGCCTTTTTGGAACATCTCCAGTTGGCTATCCAGATTGCAGTGCTTGCCAGCCATGCCGACGATGAGGGAATACCGGTCGAACTGGCGGGTCTTGAGCTGATCGAGCGGCTCCCTCTGGCTGAGGAGGCGCAGCTTTTGGATGGCCAGCAAACTCGAGAGCACCAGTCTGGCGAGGTGTTCCGATGTGTCCAGCAGGGTGCTGATGATCCATAGGCACGCCATGACGTCGTCCAGCAAAGCCCTCGTGACTTTGGACACGACGGGCAGCAATTCCTTGCGCACGTCTGCCAGGAACTGGCTGTGCGCACTCGAGAGTTGGGGGAGAACCCTGCGGTAGATGTCCACGACGGCCCTCGAGACTGCCAAGTCTTCGCTGGTGCTGATGCTCGTAATGTGAGGCTTCAACAGGCGCAATTGCTCAAAGGTGAAGATTGCCGCTTCGGCCTTGGAGAAGATCATCAAGACCTGAAGAACGTCACGTCCAGAAGGAGTGGACGGGTCGTTGGACTCGGCGTTGTCGACCAAGTCGAACATGCTCGCCACGAGCTTCGTGCAGACCTCCATGGATGCCTGTGCCGACTTCGACTCCGGGGCCAACAAGGACTGCAGGACCTTGTCGAGGACACTGGCAACGTTCCCTCGCTTGACGGTCTGCACCATGAGAGACACGTGCTCGGAGAGAGAGATTTGCGACGCCGTCGAGCTTTCGCCGCTGTGGAAAGGGGTGAACCAGATCTCCTCAATCATCTGGCGCGCGAGATCCCTCACGCTTTCTTCGGGATCCTGGACGCGGTGGAGCAGGCCGCTAGCAATGGCGCTGCGGAGGATCCTGTTGTTGTTGCGGAGATAAATGTCCTTTGCCAGCTTCATGGCTCGCTTTCGCACGCCCGGACCAGCATCGGAGAAACGGTCGACGATGGTCTCCGTCATCCTCTCTTCCAGTACCGGCCGCATGCCAATACACTTGCCAATAAGGCCCAAGGCAGAGTCTCGGACCTGCGTGGACGAATCGTTCGAGCACCGAAGGATCATCTGGATAACCACAGAGTCGCCGTCCAGGATGGAGGGATCGGTTTCCAGGACCTGGTTGATACTCTTCAGACTCTTGCTCCTCACAGTCGGCTGGTCGCTAGCCATCGAGTTCAGGAGGATGTTCAAGATGCCGCTGAAGGCTTCGCAGAGATGGGATCGGAGGAGCGTGATGGAGTAGGACAACTTGGCTTGGTTGGGACTGACGTCCTTGAACGAGTACTCGTTGGACAGCCACCGGCGGTCTCGGATTATCTCTCGAAGCCGGTAGGCCATTCGGCCTAGTTCCTGGTCCCGTTCCCGGAAGTCATCCTCGAAGGAGTCGTACGAAGCGCAAACTTTGGTGCCCCAATCAGACACGATGAAGGAGATGGCGCTGGCCAGATGTCGGTCCTCGGAAAATCGGCTCTCAAGGTATTCCAGGCTTGCGCGATAGGGGCCCGTCCAGGCCACCATGTGCTCTGGCCGAGACTTGAGCTCCAATGCCGAGGCCGCCAAATCGGAGAGGAACATTCCCAGCTCGTCCGCGTCCCTGGAATCCAAGGCACTGGAAACCTTCCGGACGTGGCCACGGAGCTTGGAGATGGCGGCGCCCATGATGCCGAGGAGCTCGAGGGCCATATTTTTGGCCGGGACACCCGACTTGTCGTTCTCGACCAGGTTGACCATCATAACCATGAGAAGTCGAAGGAGCAGCTCAGCAGCAGGCCAGTCCGGATTGTCTAGACATGTCGTGAAGTCCTCAACGAAAAGGTCGAGAAGGTTGCGGTAAGGGGTGTCGCCTGACTTGGTCGACTTGAGTGCCCGATTGACGATAAACTTGATGACGTACGACGCGTTGGCTTTGGCAGCATCCAGCAAGGGTGCCGTAATGCTGTTCAGTTCCTGAATGGCGGTCGAGTGCTGAACTGCAGCATGGTCTTCGTCCTGGATAGTGAACGACTCCGACGGGGGCTGCTGATTTTCACCGTTTACTTCCTGGTCATCGTCGCTGACCACTCCCACTCTCTGGCTCTTTCCTTTCCGCTCGTCGACCTTGCCAGCACTCGTCTGGACAAGACGCATGATCAGAGCGGAAACGGGCTGGATGTTGTTGCCATCGACCAGCTTGAACGTCCGAGCTCGCCTCCCCAGGGGAAGTTTCTCCAACGAGGTCAGGATCTCGTCGAAGATGCCTTGACGCTGCGAGGGATTCAGGAGGAAGATTTGTGAGAGCATATCCATAGCTACCAGACGAAGTCCGTCAAACTTTTGCGTATCGATGACGGAGTCCTTCTCTGCATTCGCGGTCTCCATGAAGATGAGGCGAGATGCGGCGAACTCGAGGGTATTTGTGACGGTGTCCGAGGTGTCGACTTTGGAAATCAAGGTCGCCATAAGCGAGAAGAGCTTCTGGCAGTCTGTGAAGAGAGAGACAATCTTCTTCTTGTGGGAAGAGATGGCCCTGAAAAGCTCAGCTGTGTTCTGAGTGCTCCTCAGTTCCACAATGGGAAGGACGACGCCATCGATGAGACGCTTGCACAGGTTGAGGCATTGCTCGATCATGTCTTCAGGATAGAGCTGTTTATCCTCACGGTCGCCGCACATCATCCTCAGCGAAGTGCGGGCGGCTCGCATGGCCGTTTCGAGGACCGGCAGCTGCTGCAGCCACTGGTCGACCTCGGCAGCACCCCATGACTCATCAACCTTGATGTCGACCGACTCGACTTGCCTCAATGCACCCTCTGAGAGTCGAAGGAGGCGGAGAAGATGGTCAAGCGGAACCCTCTTGTAGCAGTTCAAGGAGATGGTCCTCGCGAGCAGCGTTTGCGCCTTGGATTGCGCGGGTGCCATCAGCGTGGCTTCGTTGTCTGCGAGGAGCCAGACCGTCGCGTCGCTCCGTTGCTGCGCCAGAGCGTGATCTTCGGCCTCGAAGGCGTTGTGAAGGAAGAGTCTCAGTTCGTGCAGTGCGGCATCGGCTCTCTGGCGCATGTCCAGGCTGTCTCCGTAGAGGTCATCGCCGTCGAGGTCCTCTCTCTTGCGCTTCTTCAGCGACAGATTCACAGGCTCATCGGGCTCGTCGGGGATGACGAGAAACTCGCTCTTGTTGAAATTTGCAGCACCGGGAAGTTCAATAGCTATCCCGCCCCTGTGTGGTCCCGACGGCGCGTTCGCCAGGGCCGGCTTTGGTCCTCCTGATGATATCGCTGGCGGTGCCTCGATTGGACTAGGCAACGGAATATGATTTACTTCCTGCTGAGGATGTTGTGGAATGGTGGCGAGTTCCGGAGACCTGGACGTATCCTTGATATTCATGCTTGCTGAAGGTTTGTTGAGAGCGGCGGCTGTGGCGGTTGCGGCGGCTGCGGCTTCAAGCTGACTCTTCGTCGGCAAAACAATTTCGAGCCTCGCCTTATGTTGCGGATGCGGCTCCCGTTTGATTGGGGTTATGGGGCTTTGAGCTTTCGGTCGCGGTTTCTCGACCGGGAGGCTTTGTTTTGCCGGGACCGGAGTGCCCTGGGTGGGTGCTTGGCTTGCCGCCGCAACAGACATCGGAGTGTCGGGGGTCGGATACCGGAACGGGATCGCGGTCTGGTCGTACACCATTTTGGACAATGGCGTCAGGGCAGAGAGCAGCGACGGCGGTCTTGGGGCATCGGAGGAGCTGGAGGAAGTCTTGGGGCCGGTCTTGAACTTGCTTCGGGGTTTGTCAGTCGAGTCTCCAGCCCAGGTCGGGAATCGAAACATACAACTCAGGAATATCCCCGCGCTCCAATAAATGATGAACTTGACTGATTGCTTGTTGCAAGCGCTTCGAGGGAGGGTTCTGCGCCGTGGCCTCTTGATTGAGAGTTGCGAAGTCGTGGCCCGGCACGAGGTCGGTCACCGGGGGCGCGGGGGAAGCGGAGCCGATTGATGGCGATGGAAGAACGCCTGTAGAATGAAGATGGAAGAGTCAGAGACGGAATTCTATTCTCTTAAAATAGAGGAGCGTTGCAGAGTCAGAGGGGAGGATGGAGAATGCGCGCAGGCCTACCCGAGTCGAAAGGCGCGATGGCAGAAAACGGCGTGTATGGGAGCGCTTCAAAGAGCGTGAAGGGCCTTGTGAAAGCCATTGCCGGCGGAGGTTGCGCACCGTGTGGTGCAGGATTTGGGATGTGATGAGGAGGGCCATTGTAGAAGTCTGGCATCGGGTCTGCCATTGTGGAAGGGGGTGGATCAAGGACGAGGCCGGCGCATCGCGGGACTTGGCCCTGGAGTCTCGGCTTAGCGGCCACGAACGTCGGCGTTTAGAGTTGAAAAGTAACGGTAACGATGGGCTTTGACTGGTCGCAGCAGGCCGGCCGAGTCGTGTTTTTTGGCCATGCGGCAATGCGGTGTCCGTCTGCGTGTTCTTGTGCGTTGCCGGCCACACACGGGGCCTTTGACGATCCGAGGTCTGATGTGTGTGGTTGGTTTGTCGTGCTGTCGACAAAAAGAGTCGAAGGAGTTGTCGAGGTTCACGTTCACCCCGAAGAGGATCCACAGGCAGCCTTGCACTGCCAAGTCGGCCCGCCAAGAAGCCCACCCGCTTTCGGCCCAGTGCGCGCTTGCCGTCTGGGGTGGCAGCCAGATCCAGCGGGATCCGCTGCTGTGTGCCTGGCCTGCAGGCTCCACTAAATTTTTGACAGCCGCGCGCTGAAGAAATCCGTTTGATGATGCTCGGATCCATCTCGATTTTGTCGAAGCGATTTTTGGAGAACAGCCTTTTCCTGCGAAAGTGACAGCAACCAAAAGCAACAACAAACAAATCACAGCCGCAACGACGACACCATGGCCGCAATTGGCTCCTTGATCTTTTGCACCGACTGCGGCAACCTCCTGCCGCCGTCCAAGGGCACCGAGAAGAATCTCCTCCATTGCGACTGCTGTGGAGCGGAAAACAGAGGTCCGTCTTTGAGTTGCGCGGAGCGGGCGTGATTGACGAAGAAGGGTTCCGAGCAATTGAGGTGGGAAATGTTGCTGACTGGCGCAGATCATCCTTGGAAGACGGTGACAACAAGAACGAAACCCTCCGACTTCCCCTCGGCGCTGCGGCAAAAACTGTCGATTGTCCAGACCGTCGAGCGCCACCAGGTCCAGACAGAGCGCGTCGACGCAAATACCGAATGCCCCAAGTGTGGCAGGGTCGGCATCCGCTACTCCGAGGTCCAGCAGAGGAGTGCCGACGAAGGCTCGACCATTATCTACAAC
>FTCU01002841.1_pt1 | contig 13007 bp, 18 predicted proteins | sample 1639521 | NCBI WGS metagenome assembly FTCU01 (sample SAMEA3914864, study PRJEB12502) | metagenome | biome: forest; material: soil | place: USA | collected 2012-03-12 | depth 0.3 m
CTCGTATACGGAACAAAGATCGATATGAGAGCAGTATTCCTGCCCCGTTTCGAGCCAGTTCAGCGGGCCAAGGGCGAGACACTAAATAAAATAAAACAGAAGAAACCAGTTCATCGTCGTTCCATCCCCCAAACGCCTGTCATCCCACCATGTCTTGTCCCCTCCCAGCCATCTCCTTTTGGGAAAAATTGAGAAAAAAAAGGAAACATAAAAAAAGATGTACCAAGGTGATTATACTCGAGTTTGTAGGTAGAAAGGTAAATCTGCGCACCGCCCTGGGGTCGCGCGTGTGGAAGTGGGAGCAACATGGCCTGTCGGTCCGCCCAACCCCGTCATGCAATGAAACACACGAAGAAAAAATATATACGTGGGCGTCTCTGCGTGTCGCTGGTTCTCGGATCGGCTTAGGTGCGGCCTCCGAGGGTCCACTTCTTCTTCTGGGGCTTCTCGCCGTACACGCCGGCGGAGCTGATCGGCGCCGGGTCGAACATGCCCGCGGCGGGCACGTGTATTGACCCGGCGTTGCTGGCGTTGGCAACGACCCGTCCGGACTCGGTGGCTCGCGCAAAGTTGTTACCGAGGGCGTAGGCCCGGTCCTTCTTGCGGATGTAGCGGCGGCGCCAGACGCAGGCGCCGACCCAGATGCCGATGATGGCGACGACCATGATGACGAGGAAGATCACCCACTGGTAGTGGTTGTCGAGCCTGCAAGAATGCGGGGTCAGTACGTACTGCTTACCGCCGGCGCGGTTGCGAGGAATGGAGCGGAGCGGGTGAGCCGCAGCCACGTGGGTATGCATACCAAGTCTTGCCGCCGCCTCCCCCCGAATTACTGGCCCCAGACGTGGCCTTGGATGTTGATGATGTGGATGTGGTGGTCGTCGCTGCTGCTGCAGGAACATCGTTGCAAAAACTGGTGAACCAGCTCTGGAGGCTGGACGCGTCGGCGGGGCTCGCTGCGCAGGCGGCGTCGCAAACGCCAGTGGTGCCCGTCTTGAAGGCGGCCAGGCGTGGGTCGTTGCAAAAGCAGCTGTCGTAGCTGCTCGCATCAGCGGTCGGGACTGCTGGCGGTACGCAGGCGCCGTTGACATCGTATAAAACACCACAGGATGAGACGCAGCTGGGTGATAAGGGGAAGAGTGTTGTCACAGGAGTAGCTTCAAAAAAGTGGTTAGCTGGGCACAGCACGACGGAAGAGAACAATAGCTGCTCTGCTGTCTGCAACATGAGGATTGGGGTTGCATACCCATTTTGCAGGAAAGTTGCGGACTGCGGCCGCGAGCTGATGCTTATGCAGGGCGTGAGAGCAGGCCAAAGTGTTGCAGCAGTCCAACGCGGGTCTGCACCGGCGTGTTAACAGGCGTCGGTCAATCGCGCCTCGCCCAACCAGAATCCAGGATTGAGCTCAATCCTTTGTGACGACACCGCCTCGAAACCCGATAAAGAGGCGAGAGGCAAGGTACCGGAAGCAGGAGAAACTCGTCGATGTCGTAATCTCGAGGTACCAAAACGTCCCCTTTCTTTCCTTGTCCCTTTCCTTTTTTCCCAAATTCGATTCTCGATTGTGTTGGTCCCTCGTTTCGGCAAGCTCGGCAGCGCCTTCGTACTCGTGTATAATGGAATCCTCCAGCGCCACGCTCAGTCCGATATTCCCCAGCGCAGGTGACTCGCTCTCGGTGGTCGTGTCTGTCCCGGTGGGAGGCCAGAATGCGGGCAGCGTCGTCGTCGTGGTCTGCTGTATTTTGGATCGAAGTTTTTGTTGCGTCTCTCCGGGCGTTCGAGTTTGCAGAGGAGCGTCTGGGCGTGCGTAATCCCGGGGTCAAAAAACGAGCGGAAGGGGTCCGAGGGCTGTGCTGAGGCTTGCAATTCAGCTCGGCGCTTCCAAATTCCAGGTCTCAGATGACAGCGGCCGATCGGTGAGTGAAGCGAGCGACAGGTGCAAGGTGGAAGCCATAAACCAGACTAAACGAGTGGAAGGGGTGACGACACAGTCGGAGGAGCGCAGCGTGAGTGCTGGCAAAGGTTGGCACAGGTTGGCAAAGGCCCTCGCGCGGTGAGTTGTCTGTTCCTGTGACCCCCGGCGGGCAAGACCTGGTTGTGCAGGTGGGTGGGTGCATACGGAGCGTGGGTGGTGGATGCTTGGGCTGAGTGAGACCCTCCGGGCACCAAAGAAGACCCCAAAATTCGAGCCAGACAGGGGATTGGGCCTGGTTGCGGAGCCCAAATTGGGGCCTCTCGTCCGGCCAGGCAGACCAGCCACGGGTGCCCTGGTCGGCCAATCCCCGATACGATTGGTGGGTGTGGCCGTCGCAGGCCAGCCAAAGGCCCAAAAGCCCAAATGACCCCACCCAACAAACAGCACCAGCAGAGCTGGCACCTGAGACACTCGGCTGCGTCCTGTGTCCTGTGTGAACTACGAAAGTACCTGAGTGTATCCTGCGTGTGTCCCGAGTGTCCATACGACCAAGAATAGCCGCAGTGAGCTGCAGACGAGTTCCGTTCCCAAAACGAGGGTCGCGCTGGGCGTTGCGGGCGTGGGAGAATAAACAAGCCGAGCACGACGAAGGAACCAATATTGCGACACAAGCGACGCTCGGGCCAGCGAATTCATGCAGCGGGCCATCTTCTTGATTGACGGGTAAAGCAGGATCTCGGTATGCCGGAGATGGACGGCTCCAGCTGATTGGCGGCGCCATGGATAATTCTGTGACCAATCCCAGCATGCGCGTGGCCTGCCTGAAAACCCCACTCGCTGGGAGCGGAAAGGAGTGGGGCCACACACAGTCAGCAGGCGATGGGAATTTGGGGAATTTTGCACGCTGCATCATGCGATAATCATGGTCCAGTTATGGCTGCCAAACTGGTCGAACCCGCTTCGGAACCGGCTGCCAAGAAAGTCTTGCGCTGCCCTCCTTTTCCGGCTCTGTTCCTGTGGACCTGCTCCGGAGTTGACCGTCCTGCTGCAAATGCCGTTTGCCGGGCTTGACAAACACACCTGCCACTGCCCTGCCACTGACTGCCACTGACTGCCACTGCCGCTGCCGATAGCTGACAGCTGACAATTGACAGTTGACGACTCTCCACCCTTGGAGCTTTACGTTACGAAGTACTCAATAGCGCTTCGATAGTCAAGACAACCAACACCGGATGAAAGGAATTACGGGGTACGGGGTACTGCAAGTGCATTCAACAATGCTCGATCTATTCGTACATACACAGTAGTGCTGCCGCTACTGCACAGGACCCGACGCTGATGAGCTGCTCTCCATCTTGTCCATCGAGACACTTCCTTGGAGGTGTGCCTGGCGCGGAAACTCGAGATTCGAGTCCTTCTCCAGGTCCCCTCTGGCCCGGGCCCGGGCTTTCGCCTTCGCTCGACCGCCCTCCAGCCACCGCTCCGGCACAAAGGACAGCTGCGAATTGTGCTGGACGATGCTGACCCCAAGCCGGCCCAGAACCCGCTCCAGCGGCCCCTTGAGAGACGGGCTGCACGCGGCCAGCACGGCGAGCAGCTGCTCGACCATGGTCCAGGTCGCAATCGACATGGCAAGCGCCCAGTTGTCGATGTCGGTTCGGCCCCACTGCTGCACGATCACCGCCTTGACGATGCCGGTGACGCTGGCCACCAGGCCGATCCCCATCAGGCAGCAGACGAGGATCCGCTCTCTGAGCGGCCGGTGGAGATTCCAGAGCATGACCATCGGGGCCAACGACAGGAGAAAATCGGTCGTGATGTTGATGGCCGACCCGACATTGGATGCGACGCGGGACGACCACGGGCCCAAACAGACGGCGTCCGTGACGGTGAAGTCCCAGATACCATCCAACGGCCGGCACGCCAAAAAGATGTAGACGGTATTGCCGATAAAGTAGACCACCTGGAACGCGGTGACAGCATAGAGGAAACCGGTCCAGAGCCTATTCACGGGGATTCGGAGCAGCGACAGGGCGACCGAGATCTTGATGCAGGTCATGGCGGCGCCCCAGACCGGGATGGCGAGGTAGGACAGCTTCATGGCATTCCTCATGACTGGGAACGAGAGTTCTTGCGGCGTCAGGAACATCTCGGACTGCAACATGGCCCAGTCGGCGACGGCCAGCGACTATTTACCGGGGAGGCGTCAGTTTGGCAAGATTCCATACTCAAGCAGGAGGTGGTACCTACCAGGCCAAGCACTATGAACAAGTCATCCCACGCGAGCCTCCATACCGGCCTGGTCCGGACATACAGACGCGCGCAGAAAGGCACGAGAGACAAGGCCAGGAGCGGGATCGTGACGCCAACGTGCACCCGAGCGAGGTAGGCAGCCTCGTCGGATATGGGGTAACGAAAATCGTCGAGTGATGGCGTCGTCGCCATGGTGGTGATGGCCTCGAGGTGTCGAGGATGGTCCGGTACGGTGGTGATGGCCAATCGTTAAGGATGGTACAGCACCCAGGCCCAGTCAACCCAAAGAATGGTTCCTGGGGTCGGCATGGCTGTTTACGAATTCTCATCCCGGATGTCTTTAGGGCCCGGGCCGTGAATAAATGGTTCTCCACGCCTCCCTTGTTGGGATCGCCAACACCATCTCTCTATCAGTTCGTCAAGGGGCTCTGAGAGTCAGCGCCACCCAGAATGGGTGTGGTGCTGCCTTGGCACTCGCAAGACTGGGCCCAATTTGACAAGGGCGTGGATCCTCGAACGATCGCGGCAAGTTGGAGGCTCACCCGATTCGCCGGTCCCCAGGGGCACGGACACAGGCTGCCGCTTGACAACCTCAGCTCGCTCAATGACAAGACCCAACACGACATTGCATGCAGTACCGAGCATCAGGTGCAAGCCACATTCGGGTCGTTCTCTAATGAGACCGAAGGGTGGCTTGGCCGTGCCGCGACATCCAGTCCGATATTGGCTGGCCTTCTTCCGCACAGACTCACCGAGAAGACCAAGCGCGTTCTTGGAAGCAGCCAAGCGCTGGTTTTCACGGTGTTTACCATGAAGCTGAGAGATTCAAAGACGGAACTTTCCATCCTTGAAGACCTTTCCCCGCCTTTTCGGTCGAAATATCCCCGAGGGAGGGATGGAGCACGCTCCAGCTTGCCTTACAATATCGAAATGGACGGCACGCGTTCGCGTCGAGATGGTCCAGCTTGCCAGCCACGTTTTGGGAACGGGCCTTGGTTCCCAACGCCACCTCACACAGTCCTCTCCATGGTCGACTTCGCCCACCACGGACGGCTAGCGTCTTGGGTCGACGAGCAAGTACCTATGCATGAGGCCTCAGTCTCCGAGCGACGTCTCCGAGTGGCCGCGGTCTCCGAGTCTCCTGACCTCTCTGAGGGATTTTCGAGTCGCCTCCTTGGTGGTGAAGTTGCTCGACAGGAAACCGACACGGGTTGCTCGCTGTGATGGGCAGCAATCAATGGCGAGGCAAGGGTCTCAACCCCCCTCCAGACTGGCCTTGTCCTACAAGTATTGATTCGAACGAACTGCCGTTTGTTATGTACCCCCACCGACTGAAAGCTGTCCTTGTTGATGTGCCCCCCCAACAGACTAAGATGCGGTCGTCACACCGCACGCCCCCCACCGTCCCAACTACAGAAGGCAGGTCGATTTGCAAGCGCATTCCGAGCGTTCCCGATTTCGGCGGCCACCAAGGTGTTCTGAACAACGCCGAGAAGTTTGTGTTGGTGTTGACATCCCATGATTCATGTTGGACCCGAGGAGAGACCTGCCAAAGATTCCGCGATGCAAGATCGATTGCGCGCAAGAGCCACTGTCAGCGTTCCGCTTGACTCTCCAGCTTCTCAGCCTTGGCAGCCAATTCAAGCTTGCGGTGATAACAAGCTCAATCAGCTATTCTCGGTCGACACCGCGTGAGCATGAGAGTGCGAAGTGCGGGAATCTCGCGATATCTGAAGCCAGCGTGGCCTCCAGACGGTGATTGGAGATGATGGGCCTCGGCACTCGGGCGAGCGATAGTCGCACAACCTCGCCCGGCATCCGTCCCGCGGATCAGGTTCCCTACCAACATGCATCTGGGCCCCCCTCCTTGCGCCTCTCATGTCCGGCCGGCTCCGGGGCTGCGTCTTCTCTCCGGACTCGCCCGTCATGCCAGAGAGGCTGCTTATTACCGTTGGCTTGCTCCCGGCCCCCCTACCCTCTCTCCTCCCTTCCCTCCATCCCTCCCACCCTTGTGCGAGCGTCATGATCCTTGTTTCGTCTCACGTCTCGGGCTGGGCCGGCGTTCCATCAGTGGTTTCCTGTCCTCGTCCCTCCCCAAAATTGCAACAAAAAACAACAGCAGAAAATGGAAAACGAAACACAAGATCAAAGACTAACGGGAAATGTTCTTTTTTCTTTTTCTTTTCTTTTTCTTCTCATTTTGTTGCGGGCTCCCTCGGGGTGTTGGTGAAATGGCGGTGAGCGAGATCGCAGAGTTCTCGAACCGTGTGACCGAGGAAGAATCGCACGGCAGGGCAAAAGAGCCCGAGGGATCGGCGAGACTTGGGACGAAGGCGGAGCCCTTACCACCCCACCGGTCCTGGAAGAAAGGAATGGTTGCTCAAGTCGGTCGCCTTGACGCCAAGATGAGGCAACCGGACGGACAGCTGGCCGGATGATGGTGTTTTGGGGGTCATTGCTCTTTGTGCATCTGCAGGATTGGTCGTTCTCGGCCGAGAAAGAGATGGTGGAGGGTACGGCATAAGCTGTTTTGTTGCTGCTGATGATGTTGATGTTGCCGGGTGTGGTGGATGGAAGATGCCCTTCTTCCGCCCCTACCACCCCGGACGAAGCGTGAGCGAGTGAGCTTTGTCTGGGCACCGCGGGATATCGCGCAACGATGAGTTGTCGCTTAAACTTGACGTTAGGACTCCCATGCGATGAAACGTGACCATACGGGTTGCGGGTGGCCGTGAGACCGGGGACGGTAGCATATTCCCCGTCTGGATACTCGCCTCCCAGGCAGACCTTCGAGTCCTACACCAGTGACACCGCCTTTCGGGACGTATCCGGGGGGGCCGTGACGTTGGAATGGCTGACCTTGGTGGGTGAGCTGACATCTTCACGCTAAATGAAAGAAAAGACAGCCCAAGTGGCATCTCAGGTCACGCCGGCGGATAGGAGGCTTGCTCACTTCCGTCTCCTTGACGCGTCCGGTGTCGGACTCTTCACCGCATCGTCATCCTGGAAGTATGGGCCGCTGATCCTAGGTGTTTCACAAAGTCTTTGACTCAGAAGCCTTGAGATGCGATAGGTCGGGTACGGCTCCCCTGGGTCTCCTGATCGGTTAGGCCAAGCCGAGGGAAGGAGTCCCGAGACACATGATGTCAGCCGGACCCGGGAATGGTATGCCCCCTGAGTCCCTGGCACGAGCACATCACATCACGTGTGCACTTTCGAGGAGAGGCGATCTCATGGCGTCGTCTGGTCTGCCAATATCTCGGCCCGGCGCTCGACGTTCGTCCTCCTGCTCACATTGGGTGGCTGGTCCGAAGTCGGCTAAGGCCTCCGCCAGATGGTGACCAACAGAGGCCGGTCATGGGGGCTTACTAGGAGCTGTTGTAAAACATACCCTCTCGAGCGGCTGGTCACTCTGGAATGCTCAAGTCCAGTCTCCCGAGGGCTCGAACAACGATTCCCGGTGAGAGCGGCGGAACGGAAGCGGGCGCCATGAGTCCGACATGGGTGTCTCACCGTCCCAGATGCCGTATGTCACTCCCTCCGGAGACCTCCTCGGTGGCATGCCAGGGATCAGGGAAGAAGAAAGATTGGGATGCTAGGGGGCTCCCACACGTCACGCAGACGTGCTCCGGGTACGGGTGTCTGCATGTGCGATCCAGCCGCTCTCCTTTGATTGTCGACTCGGATTGGTCCTCCTGCACGTTTGGGCTGTGATCCCTTCTGCCGCCAGCCACTCGGAAGACCACGCGAAATGTAGGTCTTCGCCGCCATTGCCGCAGGACAGGAAACCCCTGACCCCGTGCAGCAGAACTCCGGCCAGAGCGAAGCACGAGCTGCCGCCAATCCCATGACCATGTTAGCCGAGTGGTAAGAATGCGCGCTGCAGGCATCCGAGCTCGGCCTGGGGGCATCATGGACTCGCTGAGGAAGGGGCTCAACGACTAGGCCCCTCGGCTTTTGCGGTCATAGGGACAGCGGAAAATCAAGTTTCCATCCTGGATCCGGGGGCGAGGCCGAGGCACCTCATCCAGACTCGCAACCATACTAGTCCTGTACCACCCCAGACACAACAGGATTTCGAAACTAGCTCTATTACCTACCCGCAGCGCGTCAGAAAGCTAGCAAATCGGAGAAGATGGCCTGCCCGAGAGATGGCGGTGAAAAGCCAACTCTCGCCACCTGAGCCTCCTTGAGGACCGTCACGATGGTCGTACTTACTTGCTTGGGCTCTCAGTCCCGGAACGTGAAAACAGGGAAACCCCTGGATGACGCGGGAGGCTTGACATGCTTGACAGCCGTGGCCTTCTATGCTAGACCAAAGGGGGCCACCGACGGTCGTACAAGAGTATAGCCGATCCAGCCGAGGACTCAGCCCCCCTATTCAGCGGTGTATGTGTATGTCGCCCTACCCTACCGGTTGCTGCCCGGAGCCTCCCTGACCTTGGAAGAGCGCATATTCCGTACATTGCAGCCATCCACGAGACTGCCTTGCATGTCAGTTGGTCCTTCCGAGACATCCCGGATGTGACCCTTCGCAAAAAGAAAGCACGCTGCCATGACATGTGCCAGTGAAGGCGGCGATAATGCCTCGTCCGAGCCGGGATGGTCTAAGTTCTGGAGTAGTCGAGGGTCCCCCCTCAGGTTTCCACGGCGGTCAAGCGTCTGCTTCCTCCCCTCCTGTTCAAAGATAAAAGGCCCGTCCTCGCCCGCCCAAGAGCGTTCGAACCTCTTCCTCCAAACCTCACAACAGACCTCACAGAACTCTAAGCCTCCAACATCAAGACCACAACCAACCACCCCAACCACAACACCACCAACCAAACATCACCATGTCCAGCTCCAGCTCCAACTCCACCTCCAGTAACCTCCCTCCATTCCCTTCCTCACCCACCAACCAACTAACCCTTACCCTCCTAGCCTCCGGAACCAAGCCCTCCGGCACCTCCGGCACCTCGGGCTCCGGCACCAGCTACACGAGCAGCAGCACGACTGGCTCGGGCTCCTCCTACTACGGAAGTAGCTCGAGCTCCTCCTCGTACGGCAGCAGCCTGAGCAACCGCACCGGCCTGGACCGGTTCGTCAACGAGTCGGCGTACGAGTCTGCGTGGAATCCGTATTCGTTCAAGGCTTCTTCTTCTTCTTCTAAGAAGTGAGACTTGATCACAGAGAGAGGTTGGGTTGTTGAGAGCCTTGGTTGTTGAGGGAGGTTGTTGAAGTTGAGATGGTTTGAGTGCTTGGACGATGTCATTGGTGGAGGATTTCATGATCGTGTTTTATTTTGCTTGTTTCTCTTGTATTTGCTTTGTGGAGGTTATGCCCGAGATTGTTGTTGCTTGTTTTGCCAGACGCAGAGGTACCAGTCAGCTCGCTCGCGAGATTCACGAAGAATGACTCTTTCTTTCCCTCTCTCTCCAGGCTGCATGGGATATTACTGCGGGGAAGGATCAGCGGCGAGAGCAGACAGCGGCCACGCCAGCCAGGGCTCCCAGTTTGGTCCGAGGTGCTGCGAGATGCTCCCCAGCAGATGCGCGCCCGAGTCGGCAACGTGCCACAAGCCCCTGCTGTAATGAAGCAGTAATGCCCAGTGGCCCATGATGGCGACCGCCTCGGGACGCCCTTGGGCGAGCAACTCGGTGAATTCTTGGGGCACGGCAGGAGCCCTAGAGGATGGTCAGCAGCGGCCGTGGCGGTTTGAACTAAAATCAGAACGTACCACATGAAGACCATGAGATGCTTCTGGTTTCGAGCGTCGCCTCCGAGCAAACTGTCGAAGCCAACCTGGAGGCAGGCGATGGCGGTCATGCAGGCTTTCTTGGACGACGGACACAAATCCTGGGACCGGGCCACGAGCTGTTGGAGATGGGCGCAATGATGCCCCTGGGGCATCGACTGAGAAACCCCGAGAGCCCAGAGAACCAGATGCCTAATGTCAGATTGGAGCAGCAAGTCCCAGGCGGCGACGGACATAGCCATGAGACCGCGAGATATTGATAGAAACTCCAAGAACCGAGACAAGAAGTCGCCAAAATCGGCGTCTCTCCTCGCCAGAAGATCTGCGAGCAGGTGGCGGCCGAGCAGGGAGCAGAACAGGAGAAGGGCCGAGCAGTTTGACTGGTCGATTTTGTCCTTGGCTGCCGTCTCGTTGTAGATGGAGACGGCCTTGGTCTGCAGCCGCATGGCATGCAGGCGGAAGTGGTGTGACCGCGCGGGTTCCAGGTCGGCCAGGCGGCGGGCTGAGATGGCGAGGATCTGGTGCATCAGGTAAGGGGCGTCCACCGCGCACTTGAACAGGAGTTTGGAAGCAAAGGTGTGCAGCTCGACGTTCAGATCCGGGGCTTGCTCCTCGAACTCGAAGCGGACGAGCAGCTCCATGAAGTCCAAGTTGACCTCGGGAAAGGCCTGGTTGTTCTGAGTCAAATCTGGGGGCGTCCTGAACGCCCCATCTCCGGCGGCGGCGGCGATGTCGGGAAGCGGGCCGCCGGCAATTGGATTCGTGGCGAAGGAGGTTGTTGGGGCGACGGGCGAGCTCGGGGTTGACAAGCCGCAGGTTGGTGTCATGGCCGTCGGCTCGCTGGAGCTGCTCGCAGTTGGCTGCGGAGGATAGCTACAGTCCCTACCCGAGAGGGTGCAGATGATGCACTTTGGGCGCTGCTCGTCACACTGGGGGTGGCAAAGGCAAGAAAGACAAGCGGTCAGCGGCGTCGTCGTCGACTTGACTCATTTGTGTTTGGCATTTAGAGAGTTTGTGACCGACCTTGACATGGCGGCGCTTGCACTCGAGGCACCCTGCCCTCGACTTCTTGTGGCTTCTCCGGAGCATGGCGAGTGGCCGAGTTGGCAGTTCCAGGCAGACGAGGTTGTGGCTAATTCGGTATTAATTGACGCGCTCTGAGGCTCTGTGCCATGCCAATCGATGTGTCCTTGTTTGTGCAAGCAAAAGGCAAGGAACCAGGTGGTTGTCTTATAACTGATTATACAAGTCGGTCTTGTTGGGGCATCGTTCGTGAATGAGGACGACATCTGAAACGTGAAGGCAGCGGAAAAGCCGAACAAATTCGGAGATTGGGACATGCATGCAGGATCGCACTGTGTGGACACCGCTGCACGACACTGCCACTCACCACTGGCCATTGACCACACACATGTTGCAGCACGAAGGACCTTCTACTAACCTCACTTCGGGATTTAGTTTCAAGTGCCGTGGCGCGCCTTCCTGCATGCCTTTCTTCCGCTTGTCCTTGGCAGATCGCATCGATCGATCCCCAGGGCTCAGGCCCAGGCAGATACGAAGGCCCTTACTGTTAGGGCGCTCCGCCCTCTCGCTTGCACCTCTCAAACACATCCCGCCAATCCTTCGACTAGTTCATGCACGGTACTTGTTTACTTGCCCTTTTTCAGCCACTCACAGCCATCAAAAACATCGTTAACGTTATCTCGGCTTGTTCAAAGATGTCAAAGAATCGAAGATCTACACACTATCACATGCCCGAGCAGGGAACCCTAACCCAATATCTGTGGACCTTTCTCAATCCTGTTCATATTCCTCTCCCTCTTCGTCAACTTCGGTTGGGCTCCCACGCTAACATTTGGCGTGCGGCGAGACCCTCCCACAAAGTTCAGGCCGCGTACTCGCGAATGATAAAGTCGGCGGCCTTCAACCACGTCAGCGCTGTCATAAGAGTCTGTCACGAACCACCCGACTCCCACCTAAAAAGACAGGAACTGAAATCATAGACAGATTAGACACTAACCTTCTCCCCCACGGCGTAGGCGGTCCAGCTCAAGTGCGCAGCCGGCAGCATGGGCAGGGCGCTCATGTCGACGACGCGCAGCCCCGCGGCGCCGTGGACGCGCAGGTCGGGAGCCACAACGCCGCCGCGGGCGCGCGGCAGCATCGCGGCGGTGCAGCACGGGTGCATGTACGACTGGACGGTGTTGGCGCGGATCCAGGCCTCGAGGTCGGCGTCGGTCTGCGCGAGCCCCTCGCCCGGCGCGGCCTCGACGGCGCCCAGCCCCCGCAGCGTCGCCGTCTGCGGCATGCGCCGCAGGTACCGCGTGTGCGCCACGTGCAGCGCCATGTCGACCGGGTTCGACGCCGACCGGTAGTCTAGGATCGGAGGCTCGAACGGGTGCGTCGCGTTGAGCCGCGCCGTGCCCCGGCTGAGCGGGTGCAGCAGGATCGCGGCCGCCGACGTCCCCGTGGCGAAGCCGCTCTCGAGGCTCGGCGAGTGTGGGTTGGAGTATAGCTCCGCGAGCGCGAGCAGCTGCGCCCGGTAGCCCGCCACGAGCGTCGCGTCGCCGTTGTACGCCGGCGGGAGGTGCAGCGCCGCCGGGTCCGACGTGTTGGCGAGCAGCCGGATCGCGTCCGTGATGGTCGTGTAGGTGGCCGTGATGTTGGGCAGGGGTACCCAGATGGCGCTGTTGGACATGGCCAGCGTGTACGGGCCCTGGGCTGGCGTTTGGTTGAAGGCGACGGCGGCCGCCGCGGCGTAGGTTGCGTTGAGCATTTCCGTCGGGAGCGGGTAGAACGGAAGGGGGTTCGTGTCTGTTTATTAGCGAAGGTAACTTGGGTTGGGCTGCTGATCAGACTTACAATTCCAGTAGATTCGAGGCCCCGAATGGTCGTGCAGGTTGGAGCCGACGCCAGGCAGGTCCAACACCACGGGGATCTTTCGGTCTTGCAAGAACGCCGCCGGCCCGATGCCGCTCCGTTGCAAGATGGTCGGCGTCCCAAACACACCTGCCGAGAGGATCACCTCGTTCTTGGCCGAGACGTTGAAGTACGGGCTGCCGTCCAGGGGCCGCACCTCCACAACGGGCGGTCCAGACGTCGTGCTCC
>FTCU01000547.1_pt1 | contig 13004 bp, 11 predicted proteins | sample 1639521 | NCBI WGS metagenome assembly FTCU01 (sample SAMEA3914864, study PRJEB12502) | metagenome | biome: forest; material: soil | place: USA | collected 2012-03-12 | depth 0.3 m
CACCAGGTTGCCACATGGTGCGGAAAAGGGAAAAAAACGCTGCTTGATGTGCGGCAAGTGTCCCGCTGGAGGCATCGAATGCGAAGGACACCATGCGAAGCATCTACCCAGCAAGACAAACGATCAGCAGCCTTAAATCACGTTATCGGCGATCAGTTCGACATCAACCCGGACCTGCTGGTCATTTGGGTCCCGCTTCTCAGCGCTGGGTCCCCGATTGCAACGACGATCGTCCAGCTTGCCCAGGCTGCGGGCAAAACTTGCAACGCGATACAACCCAAGGTTGCGATTCGGATTCCTGGTTGTGGAAGTAGAAATACCAACAAGAGCCTTTCCGGCCCGAAAGAGCTGCCAAGCTGGAGCCCAGCACCGCGGGATCTTCGGCCACCAAGCTCCTCCCCTGGAGCCGCGCCTGCTCTGGTCGTTTGGCCCACCGGGGCCAGCACCGAAGCAGGATGACAAAGTCTGACGGCGCGACAAAAACCCTGCGGCCGATATTCCAGAACGGGGCCGTGGCCTTCCATGAAGGGGCAGGCCGCCGTTATACTTGTGTCCTTGGTACTACCTCGTAGCGCCAAACGTCGGACGTCCCCGCCGCATCATGCGACCAGATACTCGTGTTGGCTTGACATGTGGCGAAGACTGCTGATGAAAGCCAAGTCGTCCGAACTGGTCGCTGGGCTGCGTTCGACGCGATCCAGCAACACCCTGCGACGCATCGCTGCAATCGGCCCCCAAAAGCCCCGAGGATCTGCCAGCACCGAGTTCCAAGGCAGATTTCCAAGCTTCTGTCGCTTTGTTTTTTGTGATCATTTCCCCGGAAAGGAGGATCGGTGGTGGCATCTCCACACCAACCACCGTCAACCGTCAACCGTTGACAACAGCCACCACCAACCCCGCTGCGAACCAACAGCCAGTGCAACCGCACGGAGCACAGCATCACAGGTTGATGAGAAACGTGTAGTGTATGCAAAAGCAGTCAGCAAACCCCTCAACACGTCAGCCCCTCCTCAGACGCAAGGGGCAGGCCTGCTGCCGGCCCCGCCCGAACGCTTGGCGCAGCAAGACGCCGGCGGTGATTCTCGGCAGAGAGCCCCGAAGCCACGCTCTCTGCCGAACGTGGTGGCCAGGATCACCGACCGGGACAGGTTGCCGCTGGTTGCAATTGCACAGTTGCGGCGACATCTAAACCAGGACTCGTATGTTACTTGTCGTCGTCATGTCAAATCATGTTCATATCCGGCCTGTTTCGCGACGGTCCCTTCATCACCGGGCCTGCCGGACGAGTTGTCCTCTTTCGGCGAATGATGCAGGCCCCGGACGCTGACAGACGCGACGGCCCACTCGGGAGCGGGTCGAGATGTCGAGATCTCCATGCAGCTTTCACATGTGGACATGGGCGAACCAACCAACGGCCAGGCCTCGGCCACTGGCCAGTGATCATCTTTTTTTGCTTCGGTCGCAATGGAGCAGCCGCGAGAGCTCCCCTGACATGCACCGACGAAAAAGGGAAAAAGGGACTCCCCGATGCGCCGTACGCACGAGATTGTGACCGCTGCGCAGGTGCCCGAGGGTGGCGCCGGGCCCCATTCCGCCTCCCAGGCACGCGTCAATTTTCGACCCATTTCTGCATGCGCAGCCTTCGCCGCCCCAGGGATCTTCCACCGAGCTGCCGCAATCCCATGTCGAGTGTCGTCCCGTGGGCGTGGAACCTGGGGTCGGGAGTCGGCTCATCCGTCGCGGGGCGGGATGAGACGCCTCTCTCTCTGCCCTCCCCCATGAACATGCTATATACAGGGTGTTCCCGCCTGCCCGCGCGGAGGGCCCGCTGACATCTGAGGTCCATCGTCTCGGACTCCGCCCTTCTTCCTCTCCGCTCCTCACCAGCTGGCCCGTTGAACGAGGCTGATCAACCCTGCGCCGAATGGTGACCTGAACCATGCGGACCTTCCGGTACACCTGTGCCATCTTTGGCCTGTGGCTTCTTGCTTTGTGCCATACCGCCGCCGCGGCCGGCTCCATATCGCTCCAGGAGGGCCAGGCTGCTTTGCCTGACTGCGCTGTATGTCCCTACCCCTCGACCATGCGAGATGTCGTGACAACTGACTCGCCTCCCGCCAACCAGCGGACCTGTTTTGTGGCCGCCCTCCCTGATTCGAGCTGTTCCTCCACTGGAATCACCGCCGACTGCCTCTGTAACGACAACAAGTTCCTCGACAATACCACGACGTGCATCCTTGCGTCATGCACCATCAAGGAGGCCCTCAGTACGCTTTTGTCTCCTCCGCCAACGCTGTCCAAACTGCCTTGCTAATGTTGAGCAGCGGCCAAGAACGCCACCTCCCTCGTGTGCGGAGTCTTGCCGACCAGCGATAACACTCTGATACCCATCTTCTCCGTCTTCATCGGCTTGGCTGTCGTTGCCGTGATCCTCCGGATTGTGGCCCGAGTCCTCATCAGCGCCTACTTTTGGTGGGACGACTTTGCCAACCTGTTTGGCTTTGTAGGTGGTGTCGATGCCTCCCCAGTTGGCCCGGTTTTGCTAACACAGATCCAAGATTGGCTGCGTGATCTTCACTGCCGTGAGCATCAACTGTACGTCCCTCTCCTCGATGTTGGATACCCAGCCCGCATGTTAACTGTCGCCTTTTAGCCATCCAACATGGACAATCCACCGACATGTGGTTCGTGCCTTTCGACGACGTGACCTACGTGCTCAAGGTGAGTGTTCTCCCCCCTCCACCACTTGCACTCCCGTCTTTTCCCGACCAACTCGCTGACCCTTTTCCCCCTCTCCCAGATGTTCTTCGCCCAAATGATCCTCTACACCCTGACCCGCTTCTTCGTCCGCGCCTCCATCATCCTCTTCTACCTCCGAGTCTTCCCTCCTCGGTCCGACAACAAGCTTGGCCGCATCCTGCAGTTCACCATGGCCTTCAACGTCGTCTACAACCTCAGCTTCCTGTTCGCCGTCATCTTCCAATGCACACCCATCTCGGACTTTTGGACGCAGTGGGAGGGCGAGCACCAGGGCCAGTGCGTCAACGTCAACATTCTCGCTTGGGTAGCTGCCGCGACGGGCATTGCCTTTGACATTTGGCTGCTGGCGCTGCCGTTCCCGCAGCTGCTGGCATTGAATCTGCACTGGAAGAAGAAGCTGATGGGCGGCATGATGTTCTTTGTCGGTGTTGCGTACGTATGCCCCTGGACTTCCTTTTCGGGGTTTTACGGTTGCGGAGAGACAGCCCGTGCTAACTCCAAGACACAGCGTCATGATCATCAGCCTTGTCCGGCTGAAAACCATCAACGAGTTCACCCGCGCCACCAACCCCACCAGTACGTCTCCCACCAACTTGCCTGTGATGGCCCCGCATACATGGCTAACAACTCTTTCAGAGGACATTGTCCAAGTCTGCCTCTGGTCGGGCATCGAGCTCGCCGTCGGCGTCATCTGCCCCTGCCTGCCGTCCTTCCGCCTCCTGCTGCGCCGGCTGCTGCCCACCGTCATGGGCACCTCCGGACGGTACGAGCTGGACCCCGTCACGAACCCGACGGGCGTCACACGCAGCGGGGCCCGGAAGAGTCTCGGCGCAGGGCCCGGGCTTGAAGGTGGTGGTGGCGGAGGAGGAGGACTTGGTGGTGGCAGGATCTTGGTTGAGAACACATTTGCCGTCAAGTACGGCAGCAGCGACGAGTCGGTCGATGCAAGTAGCACCGCCAGTGTTTCTGGGCTGGTGGTGGAGGGCAGGGCATCGGCCGAGACGGACGTGAGCGTCGGCCGGAAGAGTCGGTAATTGTTAGCAAGCAAATACGAGTGTGATGATTGACGAACGCTGCTCTTTTCAGCTTCGGGGCGAGGTGTCCGTCCACCGAATTGAACATGTTAATGTGAGCATCGGTGCTTTCGACCCCCCTCCTTGTGTACCCTGACCGGGCCGGCGCGAGAATAATAATAACATCGCGCTGTTGGGGAAGTCCGCCCCTTCCCGCGTCCCGATCCGCCCGGAAAGAGAAAGACCCCCCATCACCATGATCAGCCTGAGTCCATCCAGTACAAAAACCGCTTCCCTCGCCCCTATTTTCCACCTCCTTCCATCACTCCAACCATCCATTCACACCTCTTTCGATCACTCCATTCTCACCACACAACCACTGCCCACCATGGTCGTCATCAACGTCTCCTACACGGCCCCCATCAACCCCCCCGGCAGCACCCCCCACCTCTCCCCGTCCACCGTCTGGGACGGCCTCGTCGACAAAGTCCGGCACGGCGACCGGTACGTGCGCATCATCACGGACTGCACAGTCCTCTCGGAAACGGGCAGTCCCGCGGTCGGCGACCACACCGTCACGCGCGAGGTGACATTTGTGCCCGGGGTGGCGGTGCCTGGTGGCGGCGTTGGGGGTAAGGCGAGGGAGGTGTGTAAGCTGTTTGCGCCGGTCAGGGTGGATTTCGTGCAGGCGGATGGGACGACGATCGGGAATTTTGTGAGTGTGGGTTCCGAGGGGGAGTTGTATTTGACGTATGTTTTTGAGTGGAGGGTGGAGGGGGTCGAGGAGGGGAGTGAGGAGGTGAGGGTTAGGAGGGAGGGGTATGAGAAGGTCAGTTTTGTTTTCTTCTCTCTCTCTTTTTTTTGTGGCTGACCGACTGACTGGCGTGTGGTGCAGATTGCGAGGGGCGCTGTGGAACAGACCATTCAGACTATCAGGGAGCGGCAGTGATGGAGCGGTGGGGGAGGGACATGCAGGATGCGGACAGGCAAGGAAGCGACCTGGAGATATGCTTATTTCAGTCAAGGAGAAAGTCATGATGGCTTATTCAGGTATTGAAGCAACTCAATGCTCGCTTCCGCTTGCCATTCATTGTTCTCTATTTCTCCTGGGGACCCTTCCCGTGAGTTACAACGTGCACGCCCTGGAACGGTGGAAACCGAAGGAGGGTCATGCCGCTTCCAACAAAGCCGTTGACTTGGCACACCTCTTCCGTCGTATCTCCGTACTCACGCTCGAGGTTCCAGAACCGCGCCTGACCACTGAGGGCCAGGTCAGCGGGGAACGACTTGCCCTGTGCCGTCCCCAAGCCGTGGCTCTCGATCAAGACGGGCGAGAAGGGCGCGGGCAGGATGGATCGGCTGTTTGAGGCCCAAGGGTCGGGGGCGTCGGATTGGTACCACCAGCCCGAGTCGCCGCAGAAGGAAAGGGTTGAGGGGTCCTCGCCCTTGAGGGGAATGGCATCGTTCGTCTCTTTTCCATCGCTGTTGGCCGTGATGGCCAGAACGCGCTTGTTATCGCGGTACTCGATACCGACGTCCATGGTCAGGGTGAAGTTTGATGTCGGGGTCTTGAACCTCGTCAATGTTCTGAAGAGGGGTAGATCGGTATCAGTTGCAGGGAGGATCTCAGTCAGGGAGTTGGATTAATCAGAGCCTACATGTGCGCGCGGTTTGGTGAACGGATTTCCAGACGAGTCCAGATTCTGTCGGTGCTGGTGAGCTCTAAACGCAGAGGAGCATGGGTCAGCCAAGAAACAAGGTTCTCGCTACAGTAAGGGGTCACCGGGCACTCACCCATGTTGTGAAAGTCGAACTTTGTGTATGGTGCAAAGTATGGCCCGACCAGCATCATTGGGATGGCTGTGTAGTTCTTGTTTGCTTGTGGGACCGACGCAACGAACCCAGCCGCGATCCGAGTCGAGCAGTCGTCCCCGCAGCAGAGGGCCACGCCGTGGGAGAGGTTCTGAGTTTGCCAGCCGAGCGCATCCCAAAGACGGGGTATTGTTGGGACCGTCCAGGTTGCTTCAATGCTCGAGAAAGTGCCGGCGTCGGGGAAGTCGCTTGCGTGCATGCTGAGTCCGCAGAGATCTTTGCGGGTCTGGGAGGCATCGACGCAAACAGGGGCCAAGAGGCCAAGAAGGAGGGCAAAGACCCTCGGCCAGTGCATCTCGAGCTGTTGGGGAGGCAATACGTGGAGAGTGCCTGGGTTCAAAAAACTGGCTAAACGTTCTGCAGGAGCGGCTAGAGGGCGGCGGGAAGAGCCAGGGCAGCGCGTTAAATAGGCCTGAGCGGCAGGGTCAAACAAGGAACCACCGGTCTTTGTAGACGTGTTTAAATTCAAGGTCATGAGCTTGTCAGTCCTTCATCTCTCCCCACGTGAACAGTCACCAGGCTTCTTGTGTTGAGGCATTTAATTCTACTGAGAATGTGACATTTTGTTAACCCCTTTCCGCCTTAGAAGGTTACCCATGGAGGCGTGGTCGTCGTCAACATATCTGGAGAAGTAACGCCACCCAACGAATATCATGACTGACGTGGCATCTTCATCTGAACTCAACGTCGATCTTCATCTGAACTCAACGTCGGGTACCGCCAATTCCCAAATTCCCGCCAGGAGAAGATGCCGCTGATCGGGTAACTGGCTGTAGTCAAGGAGGAACATTCTCGGGGTCCGTCACAGGGAAGGCGAGCATGCAGGGGAATAATACGTGATTAAGTGATTAATAACAAGCAAGACAGACAGCCATCCAATCATCCACAGCCTGGACTTCAAAGTCCAGGCCACGTTACCAGAGAACCATTAATGGGTCGCAATCTCCCTAACACTGTCCTTGTGCACCCGCGCCAGCCAGGTGGAAGCCATAAACTTGCGGATCTTCTTGCCCCACAGCATGAACACGACCAGCGCCAGGTTGTTGGCCAGCAGGATGCCGCAGAACACGCCCGAGATCATGACCACGTAGCCGTGCTCCAGGACCCAGTTGAGCAGATCCAGGCCCATGCCGAACGAGATGGCCTGCTTGCCGAGGTTCATGGCGATGAGCATCTCGCTGATGTTGGCCGTGTAGCTGTCGATGGCGTACGCCAGGGTGAAGGTGAAGTAGAAGTAGCTGCCAAAATTGTTGACGGCCACGGCGACAAAGTAGGTGATCCAGTGCAGGTTGCGCTCGGCGGCGTAGCCGTACAGGATCAGCGCGGCGGGCGAGATGAGCATGACGGGCAGCATGACGCCCAGGCGCATCTCGGCCTCGCGGATGCCGTTGTTCTTGCGCGTCAGGTGCGCCGCCAGACGGTCGGAAGAGGTGTAGAAAGGGATGGCGAACAGGTAGCCCAGGAAGGAGGCCACAGCGATCAGACCCGACGAAGTCTCGGACCAGTTGTAGGGCTCCGCGGTGATCTTCATCGGGAAGGTGTAGTTGAAGGCAAGGGCACCGAGACCGATGTAAATGCCTGAAAGAAAGATTAGCTGATGGGTTGGAGAGCAACCGAGGGAAAGGGGGACAAACCGTATGTGGCGACGACCCAGAAGACGTGAGGCACCAGGAAGTAGGTGAAGGAGCGGGCCATCATGAGGAAGAACTGCGTGTCCTTATCGTAGGCGCCCCAGAACTTGAGCGTCTGGAGGAAGGTCTTGCGGGGCGGGACGCCAGCGGCGCGGGCCGGGGCCTCGACGACCGCGTCGGTCGCATGCGTCGAGGTCTTCTCGTCATTGTGGGAGCTGGAGGATTCGCGGATCGACTCGGTTCGCGCCTTGCGGTTGTAGAGGGTCTCCTCAACGACGAAGAAGGCGAGGATGAGCAAGGCGCACGCAAAGGCAAACTCGACGTAGAAGAAGAGACGCCACGAGTAGCCGCCAGCCAGCATGTACCCGGCGTAGAGGGGGCCAGTGGCACCGAAGCACAGGCAAACTGTTGACGAGCGGTTAGAAACCAACGTGGCGGAGGGAACCAGGAGGCATACCCGTGTAGATACCGAGGCGCTTGCCACGCTCGTGGAGGAAGAAGATGTCGTTGACCAGCTGCACCGGCAGGGCCTCGCAGACAGAAGACGAAAAGCCTTGAATCACACGGGCAGCCATGAGCCCCGAGTAACTGCTGACCTGCGAGCAGGCGAGGAGACTAGCGCAGTACTGCAAACACCACTCTATCAGCCTTCGTTCTCGCTCGGCCATCTCAGAGGGTAGATAAAACAATCTCAACATACCACGACAAGCGAGCCCAGCATGACCGGCCGGCGGCCAAACTTGTGATAGGCGGGAACCAGAAGCAGAGAACCTAGCCGCTCCTGTTAGTTCTCCGTTGCCTGCTACACTCGGAAGACCCGGGAAACCCACCAAAGCCGTACGCGAGATTCGCGTAGCTGATCAAGTTGCTCGCCACATTCGCCGTGATATCAAACTCCCCGGCGTAGATACCAATGTAGACAGAAGGGCCGAGCAGGGCGGAATTGCTGAGGAAGGAGTAGAGGGAGCAGACGACGAGGATGAGGATCTTGCGGGAGTTGGACCACTGCGTCAAGCGTGTTAGCTACGAGGTGGAGAGATGGCTGTTGGCGCGTGAGCTCGAACCTGGAGCGGGTCATTGGGATCGTCTGCTGGTACCGGGTACAGCGCCTGGCCGTAGCCGGTATCATCGCCCTCTGCTTCACAGTTAGCAGGTCGTCCTGATGGGCAGGATGCCAGGACGTGATGCTCTTGACTCACCCCTGGCATTCAGGTCGACTGTGCCTGGGATGTCGCCCTCCTTCGCGTGACTGTGCACCAAGTGCCTGCCGCCTTCTTCTTGGGGGCTCATGATTGTGCAGGCTGGAGTCGCGACCCCGATGACTTGATGGAAGGTGTTGTGGGAGGATGGGAGACGGAGAGTTTGAGATGGGTCGTTCGGAACGGGGGTGCGCGGTAGATTAATGGTTGTTTATACCACAGGACGACGACGCATGGAGGATAGCACAGGAAGGGGTAGAGTCCCATCCGCAGGGGGTGCCCTCGCGGCTACCTGGAAACGGGATGAGGCGAGACGATCCGGCAGCTGCCAGACCGCCACAGCAGGGATTAGCGACATGATGCTGGGGTAGCGTTTGGGGTAGCGAAGCCTGATGCTGCGGAGAATTCGCCCCACGTCTGCCGTCCTCTAACCGGAGATAGCATAGCCCGGAGTGTTGATCGGTGATTGGGGTCTAAATTTGTTCGAGAAAAGTTCGCCCGGATACCATGATCCGTGGTTCGTGTGGTTGCGATTACAAGGGACCAGATAACACATCACCTGGGAGCCGGAGCGTTTGTCTTGGGAGGTGTTGGCATCATCTCACGAGGCCGCTGAATTGTGCATCTTCAATTCATCATCTGGCAGCCGACCAAGAAGACCAAGAAGACCGGAGTGTCGGTGAGACCAGGCTAACCCGAGAGCGAACCTTGACCCCCGCTCCATCAAGGAGGCTGGTATGAAGCTACGGATAAAACTGCTGGTCCTGGTTGGGTCTGCGAGACAGTCAGCAGCGACCATTGCCTCCGCGTTGGGCAAAATGCAACCCGAGCACCAGGCCAGCCCAGATTGAGCAAGATTGGAAGCAGGGTTTGCTTCCTCATCGACCCATCCGCCCATTCCGAGTCCGGGGTCGTCCTCGTGTCGTGCGCCGCGCGGCGAGACCTGTAAGCTCCTGGTTGGTCGGATCAGGGACGCCAGCTCACGCGCACGGCCCAGTGTCTGTTCGCTCGGAGGACCTGGACGCACTTGCAAGCACCGTCCGCACATGTGCATGCGCAAGCGTACCACCTGGTTGGGTTCGAGAGGTGTGTGCAGGCACTTGAAGATTATTCGGCATCCAGAAGTATTGTGCGCCGCCAGTCTCTGTTTGGTGAAGGCCGGGGATGTGGGGGAATGAGGGGTGCGCGCCGCGCGACACGCCAACGAGGTCAGCTGGCTTCACGGCCCAAGGGAGCATCAACACATCTGGACTCCGAGAGCGCCCTAACGTTAGCGAATGAACATGTTCAGTTGGCGATTGGGTTGGCAAGGAAACCTGATTCATGGATGGCATGCGGCGAAGCCTTCTTGAGCCAAGTCGCGGGGAAGCTGGGGATGGCGTGCGGGGAGATGGAGACAAGCGCAGCTCAACCCCGGATGGGATGGATGCAATCCATTGTGTCGGGTGCTGTAGTCGCAGGCGAGGCATGTAGGGAAAGGTGGTGGTTGTCCGAAGTACGGATTACGGAGCAATTGATCGGGGAACAAGCTGCCTCGGCTTTTCTCCGCTTTGGGGTCAGGTCTCGTTTCGTTGGTCGTGGTCTCGTGGATGCAGAGATCAGGGCCAATTGGCGTCTCACGGCCAATTTCCATGTCGTCGCCATCCTATCATGCCTTGTTTTGCAGTGTTGTTTCTCGAACAGAGGCTGGTGATGGCGCTGAATCAATCGCCCACGAACTGCATTCGAAATCAGGCAGCGAGGCCCCTTGCCTGCCCGGAACTCGGCACCACAGCCGAGCGGGGATGTTGCCTGATCAGCGCTAGCCGAGTTTAGATTGGCGCGTTTCGCGAACCTGCCAGGGGCAGGAACCAACCCCGTTGCACAACTTGGCGGAGAACTCAGAGAACCCTTGCGGCCAGAACCCTTGCTGATTGCGGTTGGGTTTCACGTCCAACACTCAAACCAAACCACGCAACAACGTTCCATGGAACCATTCAAAATATCCCGCTTCGAGCGGGTAGCCGCCGGAATTGCCGCGTGTTTTTAATATTGCCAGGGCGAAGATAATACTCAAATCTGGGGTTCAGTTTCATTTCGAATATTCGAGAAGCGATTCTCGACTTGACTGCCCTGTTGCCTGCCGCGAGGCTCGAGGACGTCGGAGAGACAGAGACAATTGCCCTTCCTGTTCCAATCATTGACCATAAACAAAGCAAAAACAATTGAATCTTTGGATCGTGTTTGCAGACTGCTGCTGTATCTTGCAAAGTACCTCTTTCCCCCGACATAATCACCGTAATGGGAGAACAACCGTAGCTGTTCCAATGGAAGACAATACATTGTTGTTCACGAGGCCTGCGTGCGGCTCATCCTTTCAACTTTCACAAGGCGAAACAGAAACACCGGTACTGTACTATCGACAGCCTGGTTATGTCTTCTCGTCCGTCTAGTATAAAACGAGCATGAACCCCCGGGCAGCCATCAATTTTGAGCAATCCTCGTCAACCTATCCATTTCGGAGAGACCGACAACAAGCACGACAACCATCATGAGCCAGCTCGCCCGCATCCGCGGGGCGCGGCTCCCAGCCGACATCATCTACAACATTGCAGGCTACGTCCGCAACTTCCCAGACTTCATCAACCTGGCCAGCTGCAGCAAGGCGACCTATAGCCTGTTGCAGATGCGTCTCTGGGTCATGGACACCCAACTCCCCGGCAAGCCGGCCTTGTACGGGGCCATCGAACGCGACGACATTTCCCTGGCCAAAACAGCTCTTTTCCGATACATCCAACTGGGCGCCCGGGGCATGCTCGACGGCTCCTCGGTCCAGTGGGCAACCTTCACCTGGAAGGACGGATACCCTGGCGACCAACGGCCTGCCTCGCCGGTCACCATGGCCGTCGAGAGGGGTACCATCGAGATGCTTCGCGTGCTCGTCAACGCGGGCTGCAGTCTCGACATGCGCCTGTGCCTCCGCCCGGTCGAGCCCTACACCTGGTACGTTCATGAGCACTGCGATGTCAACGTCTGCCGCGGCCGCTATTTTACTGACTGGGACAGCCAGGGCCTCCCGGTCTGGCAGAAGGGCTTCGTTAGGTGCGAGACAGCGCTGCACTCTGCTGTTTGGGCCGGTCGGCCGGACATGCTTCGCCTTCTGCTCGAAAACGGGGCAAAGGTGGAGGGACCCGAAAACGACCGCGGCGAAGCTTGGGAGTGTGTCGTCCCCCTCTTCGACACCTTCCTCGCGAAGACCCAGTTCGACGGGGCCATAACTTGTGCCCTTCTCACTCCACTGCACCTTGAGATGCAGGCCATTCTTGCTGAGTATGGCATCGAGTCTGCTGTTCGTGCCCATACCCGGATTTTTGCTCACGTGGTTTAGAGCTCGCGGTCTGGCCACAGAATTGGATCATAATTACTGGTTGGGATTTGGCGTTTTGGGATTTCATCATCAACAGTAAGTCCTGGTACTTACAGATCGGGAATTAACATCGGGCAGGTTTGGGACATCCGGATTACGAGTAACGGTATCTGCCTTTATGGAAAGGCTTATTAGCATCATCAATAACACCACTATCTCATTGTATCTTCTCTGACGTTCTCTCCCTCGTGATACAGAAAAACACGCCCAAATGTGCATTATTTTCCCGTTAATAGTGCCGCTGAATGCTGGGATACACCCATCCAGGACCGTCACATATGTGATCCGCCACCCACTTGTCAATTCTAGGCCTTACCCAACCGCTTGTGTAGTTGAAGTGATCTTCGACCATCGTAAACTCTTCCTCTCCCCCGCTGTCGTGCTGGTGTCGACCAACTCCGGCAATCGGCACCTTTCTTTGCACCGTTTCCGCATCCTTGGCCACCCCAAAGTTGATGAACGACTGCAGGACGCACTTTCTCATCTGCTCGCCCTGCCAGTGATACTGGAGGCACCAGGGGCTGCCTTCGCACACCTCCCTGCACTCCTGCAGGCTATCGACGTGCATGTCGCGGCCGGGCGCCAGGCGGTCCCAGTTGGTGTTGTCCCAGTTGTATCGAACATCGGGGGTTGCCACGGGAAGGAATTCGTACAGATCTGCGTACAGAAGCGGGCGTCCGAGCTGCCGCCGGCTGTTCTCCCACCGCCAGAGACCCACCATGTCCTCCGGCTTGAGTTTGTGCATGGTCAGAAACGGCTGGCACCACAGCCGCTCCGTGTAAGGAAGAGCGTGCGCCGCGTAGGTGTTGAACAGCGGGAAGAAGCCGCTCAGCGGGACCCCGGCCTCCCAGAGCGCCCACCCCAGGACCGAGTCTCCGCAAGGGTCGTTCCGCACCAAGTCCATCCACTTGAGTGCGAAGGGCGGGTCGGTGAACTGGCCGGCCGGCGACGACCGGCGCCAAAATAGCTTCTCCGTGGCCCCTCTGGAGAGAACAAAACCAGGACTGCCGTTCGCAAACCACGTGTCGCGCCGTCCGGGAGAAGGGCTGCCCATGTACATCACGGCTTGCGGGTCGAGGGTGGAGAGGAAGCGGAACATGTTGTCCCAGGACACGTACGTTTC
>FTCU01003074.1_pt1 | contig 12999 bp, 10 predicted proteins | sample 1639521 | NCBI WGS metagenome assembly FTCU01 (sample SAMEA3914864, study PRJEB12502) | metagenome | biome: forest; material: soil | place: USA | collected 2012-03-12 | depth 0.3 m
GGGGGCGGGGGGTTAGAGTCGGTGAATGCATTGCGGAAAGTGCTGCTTAAAGCTGGCTTTTGATGTGTTGGCGGCACGCGCACATTGGAACATTGCGATACAAGCGGTCGGTTTTTGGCCCTGCTGCAGAGAGATATTATGGATGACATTGAACTTGTGACTTTATCAATGTTAGCATTTTCATCATTGCCTAAGTTGCTCCCTTGTCTTTTCGCCTTTATACAATGTTAACCCGCAAAGAGACTCGCTGAAAAGAACAAGTCAGTATAGCGAAAAAGGTTACAAGTGTGTTCCTAACAAGATAAGTATGCTCCCGACAAGACAAATGTGCTCCCGACGAGACAAGTGTGCTCCTAGCGAGAGAGATATGCTCCTGTCGAAAGAGATAGGCATGCTGCCAGTGAAAGGGATGTGCTCCTGTCGAAGGGGTGTTCTTCCGTCGTGGCTCCCGGCCTGGCTACCTACCGGCGTCGCTCCCGTCGTGGCATTCATTCGATCCGCGAAGCTTCACGACACCAAGATCAAAATCCACGATGCGGTCCGGAACTCTCAGGCCGCCGGATCTATCTAGCCCATAAATTCCTTTCCGCCATGCTTGTAAAATCCCTTCCTCTTCATCACCCCATCGCGAGCTTCCGTTCTCGCGATTTCCCTCACCAACCGCGGCGCCACAAGTCTATTCCATCGCCAACATGTCAGCTCTCGACGGCCCCACCAAGGCCCTCCTCTGCATGCCCTGCGTGCTCGCCCTGGCGCAGCACTTCCCCGACGACGCAGCCAGCCTGGATGGTTTCGAGTGCGCCTGTGCCGAGTGCGGCGACTCCTGCTGCGTGCGTCGCTGCCAGCCCTCTTGGATGTCTTGACCCGTCGCTGACTTGAAGGATCACAGATCACTTCCGGCATGGCTGGCGACGCATACGACTTTGCCGTGCTGCAGGAGTGCGTCCGCGCCGTGTGCGACGACAGGGAGGAACTCGGCCCCCATGGCGAGCTCGTCACCATCATCTCCGACGAGGCTCGCCGCGCCCTCGTCGACGCCTTCGGTCGGCTGCTGCGCGCGTTTGCCGCCGCGGAGACTGCCCATCGTGCCGAGTTCGCTGTCTTGGTGGGTATTTTGTGTCTACTTCTTTGTCTTCCATCCTGACCATGGCCACACACAGGAAAATCCGCTGTACTGCAAGCAGCTGATGGCCATCCGGATGCAAGTCAGGCTCGTCGCTTATCCCAGCCCAAAGCCGCGTGATTACAATCGTACCAGCGAGGTGAGTTTTGTGGTTGATCTCTGGGTCTGCGACTCTGTATCTAACCTTTCGCGACAGTTTGAGCGCGACGTCGAAGCTTAGACGGTGGCGACTAAGGCGCGTCTGGAGTTTGGCGACAAGGGCTTTGTCCCCTGGAACTTGGCCAAGTCCAGGTTCATCAAGGATCTCCATACTGGGATCAGTCGCGATTTGGACATGGAGGGGGCAAACCTCTATCGGGTGGATGATTATATACGCAGACTATGCCCCGAGCTCTTCGCGGTGCGCATTGCTTTTGCCTGACGGAGGGGCACTGTCGCTTCGCACATGTTCGACATTGGTTGCAAAGCAAGATTCTACTGCTAGCGATGCGCTAGGTCGAATTAATGGGTGGGCAGCTGGAACTGCGCGGGATGAAGGCCGGGAGAAGGAGATAAGACGATACTGTAATTACCAGAGAGATTCATGGTTGCAATCAACTTCCCTCAAAAGCATGCATTACCGCGACTCACGCTTCATCGATCTACCCCCAACAACTTGCCCCTAGACTAGCACTAAGCACAGAGAACCCCCCCTCACAGCTTCCCCGCAGCCTTCAACCCCCTCTCCCCATCAGCAAGCACACACCAGCCCTGCGCTCCCTGCCCCCCCTCCCCAGCAACGACCGTCTTGAAGTTGTCCCGCGCAAACGCCAAGATATCGTCGTTGAACGTGCCCGGCTGCAGGAACACGGCCTGGATGCCCAAGCCCTTGGCCGTCTCGAGCGCCTTCTGCGTGACGGCGGGCGGCGTGATGATGGACACGGCCGTCTCCTCGGCGCCCTGCAGCTCCGACAGGGAGGCCACGGTGGGGAAGTCCTCGTCGTCGACGACGATGCCCGGCGCCCCTGGGTTGATGGGGGTGACGGGCAGGTTGTGGGTTACGTACCACTTGAAGACTGGGCTGGTGTCAGTTTCTGGGTGTATCTATGCGAGGGGAGGAATTTGGAGAGATAAGGATGCCTCGGGGGATGGGCACTAGATGGATGGGAAAGGGGTCGGATCATGTGTCAGACGTACCCTTGTAGCCGAACTTCTCGGTGTTGGTGCTCGCGCCCACGACGGCGTACTTGGGTGCCTGGAAGAAGGCGCGCAGGGTTGCTTCGGTGGTGGCCATTGTTGCGGTGGATTTGAAGTGTCTTCGCTGTTGTGATGCTTGATGAAGAAGTCGGGGTGGGATGAGAGATGTCAAGGACGAGAATGCGGGGCTGGCGAGGACGACGACTTCGGGCTTAAATAGACAGGCACTCGCGGGACTGCCTAGACGGCGCAGAAGATGCATGATGCATCGCCCGAAGGCTGAATGTTGGAATCGCGCCCGAGGGCTGAAGACTGCAATGGGATCTGAGTTCAAGCCCAATAGATAGCAATCACGCAACGTGGCGCAGAAGACGCAACAACCGGATGGGTGCCGGTGTCGTTGACGACATGTCGCGCCTCGGGTGCCCCGCCCAGAGAGAGCCTGAGTGGAACGCGAGAATCAACAGCCAGCGCCCAACCTCAGCATGGTTCTGCCTCGCGCGACACAAGTGACCATCTCAAAAGCCCAGGAATACGATTTGGGGGATACAGACGAGAATCCTCCATTACTCTCGTGACCTCGCCAGAGCTTGACCGGGCGAGCTGTCTAAGCCTCGAGGAGGGGCTTTGAAAGAGACCCAGACCTGAACTGCAAGCTGAAGAAAGCTGAACGAGAGGCTTGGCTTTGGCTGTCTTCAGGCTTCCGCGCCAAGCCGCGTTGAGCAGGCAGAATGACAACCCTAACCCTGGTGGGCAGTTTGTTCAGGAACCTGCAGGGGTCGTCGGTTGCCCCGTGAGACAGTGGGACCGGCAGGGACAACAGCTGGCCAAGGGTGGGGCAGCATTTCCTGGCGCAAACCACTTTCGCCGGCGCCCAGCTCTCCTATCCCGCATCCCGCCTTTTGGTCACCGCTCGCCTGTTGCATCGCGTTTCTTCCCTCGCTCCAGCATCTGCACTTCTCGTCAAGCACCGTCGCTTCGAACTAAAAACCAGAACCACAATCACAATGGTGAGTGAGACCTCCACTCCGTGAATTTGCCACTTCCGGCGCGGGTGGGGTTGGGGTTGTGCGGGAGGGACGAGCGAGAAGACCCGACCTCGATCTCGTCATCCCGCCGTACAGCACCGTCAGCTCCGGGAGCTCTGCATCTGTCCCTGCATCTGCCCTGCTGCCAACTGAGCAGAACAACCTCTTTTCAGAGACTGGCTCAAACCACCGCACCGAATGGCTCCTAACCACCCCGACTCGCAGGCTTCCACCAACTACAAGGAGGCGTTCTCGCTCTTTGACACCCGTGGCAACGGCCGCGTGGTCCTCGACAAGCTCGGCGATCTCCTCCGCGCCTGCGGCCAAAACCCGACCCTCTCCGAGATCCGCGATCTGGAGAAGAGCGTTGGCGGTGAATGTGAGCATCTGCAATGCCTGAGCCTTCAGCTTCTGGTGATCCGCCGCTGACACTGCCAACACAGTCGACTTCGAGACCTTCCAGCGCGTCCTGAACCGGCCGGGCGGCTTCCGCGACCCCGGCGAGCCCGAGGAGTACTGCCGCGGCTTCCAGGTGTTTGACAAGGACATGACGGGCTTCATCGGCGTCGGCCAGCTCAAGTACATCCTGACAAACCTGGGCGAGAAGATGTCCGAGGACGAGGTGGACGAGCTGCTCAAGGCTGTCGACACCAGCTCGGGGCAGGTGAACTACACAGGTAGGTGCATCTTTCTGGCGGGACTGGGAACATTTTGCTGACAAGCCCGTTCAACAGAGCTCGTGCGGACGATTCTCTCCAACTGAAAATAGCCGGACGGCGGGATGTTGCGGTGAGGGGCCAGGCGACGACATGAAGTCACGGAGGGCATTGCATGGGTTTCGTGATGGGCGGCAGGCGTTGGAGTCTTGTGCAATCTGGATTGTATTGAATTTGGGCAGCTGGATTGGTCTTGCAGGGGGACCATTCACGGTTTGGGATAGGGTACGAGTTGATATGTAGCAATCGAGCCATTCCACTGCGTCGAGGGTGGCAGACATCACAGACCACAGGACGGCACAGAAGACCCCTGACACCTCGGTCCACTAAAGCCGGGACTTGGCAGTGGCCTTCTTCCCGTGCTGTCGCGCGACCTCATCCACATCCAAGCATCCCATCCAAACTGATCTTACACAGTAGCCTTCACATCAGGACAACCCAAAATAGACAACAGTCCAGGACATCTCCAGCCAGGCTGCCGGACATCCTCGAGGCACGCCCGAGCCCAATCTCCGAATTTGCGGCCCTGTCTCAGCTGTTCCCCGCATCCGGGCTGCCCCGCCGCCTGTCAGACACTCGCCGAGCCAACCGTGTCCTTGTTGTCCCTCTGCTGCTGCGCCCGGCCGTGTTCCACCAAGAGCTTCCCCGCAATTGGGCGTTCGTTCGGACCCCACGGCCCTCAAGGTACGGAGCACCACACTGCGCACTCTGCCGCCTCACACCCAACCAACCTTCACCCTGGCGCCCACTTCCCCCCCCATTCGGCAGGCCGTCTTCCTGCTCCTCCTCTCCTTCGTCCTCTTCTCCACCACCACCGTCATCCTGGCCGCGCCACGCATCATCCCCCGCCTCTCCGCCCTCTTCACCCAGCTCAAGTACACCAAGGCGCACCAGGCACCGCTCGGAGCAGGCTTCGTTGCCGTCACCACCACCGCCCGCTCAGCGCTGGGCACCCTGACCTACTCGACCCAAGGCTCCTTCTTCACCCACGCCCCGACCGTCGACATGGCCAAGTACGCCAACCCGCCCCAGGCCCCGCCGCTCTTCACCGGCACCAAGGAGAGCATCGTCGCCGACTCCCAGGCCCTGTGCGACCAGACCCGCTCGCTGCTCGACTCCCTCGTCGCCAACATCAAGCCCGCCGAGAACCCCGCCGCCGCCACCTTTGAGTCGGTCGTGCGCCCCCAGACCCAGGACGAGAACGAGAACGCGCTCACCGCCCGCATCCTCGGCTTCTACCAGTATGTCTCGGGCGACAGCGCCCTCCGCGGCGCGAGCACCGAGGCCGAGAAGATCATGGACGAGTTCTCCATCGAGTGCAGCATGCGCGACGACGTCTTCCACCTCGTCGACGCCGTCTACAACAACTCGGGCCTCGCCGCGAGCCTCCAGAAGGACAAGGACCGCCTGATCGACGCCGGCCTGGCCAAGACGGCGGGCCTCGACGACGTCGAGAGCGCGCGCCTGCTCGAGAAGGAGCGCAAGAGCTACATCCGGAACGGCCTGGGCCTGCCCGAGGGCCCCAAGCGGGACCGGTTCAAGGAGATCAAGAAGCGGCTCAGCCAGATCCAGATCGCCTTCCAGAAGAACCTGAACGAGGAGAACAACGGCATCTGGTTTGCCCCCGAGGCGCTCGATGGCGTTCCGCAGGATGTCTTGGACACGCTGGAGAAGGGCACCGGGGAGAACGAGGGCAAGATCCGCCTCTCGTTCAAGTACCCCGACCTGTTTCCCACGCTCAAGTTTGCGAAGAACCCGGAGACGCGCCGCAAGGTGTTTATCGACAACGAGAACAAGGTGTGTTGAGCCATTAGTATAACCGTTGATAGTACTGACACCTTTAGTGCAACGAAAACGCCCCCCTCTTCAAGGAGGCTATCCTCCTCCGCGACGAGGCGGCCCGCCTCCTCGGCTACCCCGACCACGCCTCGTTCCGCATCGAGGAGAAGATGGCCAAGACGCCCAAGACGGTGCTGGACTTTTTGGGAGACCTCAAGACCCGCCTGGCCCCGGGCGGCGTCAAGGAGATTGACCATCTGCTGGCGCTCAAGAAGAAGGACCACGAGGCCCGGGGCCTGCCCTTTGACGGCAACTACTACCTCTGGGACCACCGGTTCTACGACCGCATGATGGTGGAGCAGGAATACAGCATCGACGAGAACGCCATCGCCGAGTACTTCCCGCTCAAGTCGACCGTCGCCGGCATGCTGCGCATCTTCGAGGAGCTGTTCGGCCTCGTCTTTGTCGAGCTGACGCCCGAGGACCGCAAGCGCATCTCGTCCACCGGCAAGGCCGAGGACATTGCCTGGCACGAGGACGTCATCATCTTCAGTGTCTGGGACGACTCGAGCGAGGGCGGCGGCTTCGTCGGCTACCTGTACCTGGACCTGCACCCCCGTCCGGGCAAGTACGGACACGCCGCCAACTTCAGCCTCCAGCCCGGCTTCCTCAAGGCCGACGGCACGCGGCGCTACCCGGCGACCGCGCTGGTCTGCAACTTCAGCAAGCCGACGGACAAGAAGCCCTCGCTCCTCAAGCACGACGAAGTCGTGACCCTCTTCCACGAGCTGGGCCACGGGATCCACGACCTGGCCGGGCGGACCCGGTACGCGCGCTACCACGGCACGTCGACGGTGCGCGACTTTGTCGAGGCGCCGAGCCAGATGCTGGAGAACTGGTGCTGGACGCCCAGCCAGCTCAAGAGCCTCAGCAGCCACTACGAGTCGGGCCAGCCCATCCCGGACGACCTGATCGAGAAGCTCGTCTCGACCAAGCACGTCAACGACGGCCTCTTCAACCTGCGCCAGCTGCACTTTGGCCTGTTCGACATGACAGTCCACAGCCCCAAGTCGCACGAGGAGCTGGAGCAGCTCGACGTGAGCAAGCTGTACAACGACCTGCGCGTGCAGATCTCCCAGATCAAGGGGCCCGAGGCGCAGGGCGAGCCCAGGTGCGTCTTTCTTTTTTCCCTCTCTTTTCCCTCCTCTAACCCGTCACTAACATGACCCTCTGTTTCAGCACATGGGGCAACGGCCAGGCAACCTTCGGCCACCTCATCGGCGGCTACGACGCCGGCTACTACGGCTACCTGTCCTCGCAGGTGTACTCGACCGACATGTTCTACACCGTGTTCAAGAGCAACCCGATGGACCCCGCGCAGGGCCGCCGGTACCGGCACACGGTGCTCGAGAAGGGCGGGTCGCAGGACGAGATGCTCACGCTCGAGCAGTTCTTGGGGCGCAAGCCGAGTTCCGAGGCGTTTTATCAGGAGCTGGGGCTGAGCTGAGGGCTGCCCTGATGCTTCGGCAGGGTATGGGCATGGGCTGTGGAAGGAGGGCGTGTTCGTAGGTTCTGCCTGCGTGATAGTGGCATAGAGAACAGAGATGCGTTACCAACCTTGATGTCGTGAGTGATCTGCTAGGTGGATGTACCCAAAACGAGACGGACCGCGTTTCACGGACATGTCCCTCTCTTCCCAGTCTCAAGAATGCCACTGAACCACCCAGCCAAAACCCTCCCCTCTCCATGCCAAACGCACTCCCTTTCCCTCATCCCCGCCCCCTTAGGTAGTTCGTTCAAGCTGTGAAGACAACCTAGTTGATCCCAATCAGTGCCTTCCCCCCCACCCAACACCTCTCCACTCTCCACACCACCCACCCACCTACCAAGTTCCACCAACATCCATACCACCCCCTCTCAAGCCCCTCCACCCCATCAAACAAGCTAATCTCCGAGTCTCCCACACAAGAATTTAAGCCAAACCCTGCCCCAACCCACCAATCCAAAAACCAGAAACCAGAATCAGCCCGGTTAGCTCAGCTGGTTAGAGCGTCGTACTAATATTGCAATGGGACACTTAAACGTGTCCTGCTATATCATGTCATGCGAAGGTCAACAGTTCAATCCTGTTACTGGGCAGTCTTCATCTTTTTGTCTTTTTATGCTTTTTTTTCGTCTTTTTTGTCTCTCTTTTTCAGGTAGATGGGTGGTTGGTGTTGTGTTTCTCTCTTCTTCGGATGGGTGGGTGGTTGGCTGGTGTTGTGGTGTGTGCTATGAGGATTTCTGTGTCATGCTCTTTTTTTCTTTCTCTTCTTTTGTGGCAGTATTGGGGTGTGTGTTGGTTGGGTGGGGTTTGCTTGCGATGTTGGAAATAGGAGTGTGGAAATCCATCCCTTCCGTTTCGCATCAAAGATATCTAGCAGCGAGATGGTGAGAACATCGAGGGTTGACATCGAGATGTGCTGCCCACCCTCTCAACCTCAACCTCCAACCTCATGTCGTGTATGGGCAGATGTTTCTCCAGAACGATGAACTAAACTTGTCCAATTCCTCTTCTGTGTATCTTCTTCTTCTCTGTATCAATACACCCCTAAACAAACCCAAAACACGCAACCCACCAAGCCTGCTATGCGTGAGAGACAAAGAATGCCGTTGCCGAAAAAACACCGTACCCCGTCTGTCTAGTACTCCAGAGAATGCTCCAACTCATGAACGTCTAGTGACTCCCAAGAATGCTCCAACTCATGACTCCATAAAAGTCTATCCGTCATAACAGACCACCAACAACAACCACAACCCGAGGCTCCCATTTCCTGAACGGCCAAGCCCCGTCGTGTTTTGTTCTGTGTCCTCTCATCTTGGTACTCGCCAAACTCCTCAAACCCCAAAACGAAAAAGGGGGAGACTGCCCACTCAAGCAATAGGCGCACAGCTGAACGGATCCGCGACCGTTCCAGCCTGGTACCGATCCATCTAGACTCGAGTCAGTAACTACCCGACAACAAAACAATTACCCGACAACAAATAAGATCGTAGGCAGGAGAACTCACAATATCCTGAACAGCAGCATAAGTCCCCACCCCCAACGTCACCACGCCCACAACCAACCCCAGCGCATTCGCCGCCGTAAGCAACCAATTCTTCCTCTCAAACCAGTGCCCCTCCCTGATAAACATAAACCACATCATAGCCGGAAAGTAAAAACTAAACCCCGACACAAACAACGACGAGCAGATAGCCAGCAGGTCCGAAAAGAACGGAATCGCGCTCGCAATGATCCACGCCAGCAGCGTGATGACAGCATCAAGCCCGATCCACGTCACCCAGCCCATGGGCGTGTTGACATAGCGGATAATCGAGTCCTTGAACATGCGCCCGTGCAGGTACCGCGCCACGACGGTCGTGTTGATGCTGCCCGAGATGAAGATGACGGGAATCGCGATGCCAAAGGCCACCTTGGACACCAGCGGCCCCGCCGACAGCAGCGCGGGCGAGCGCACGTCGGCGCCGACAAAGGAGTACACCAGCGCGCCGGTGAGGGTGTAGAGCACGATCTCGAAGATGCCGAGCGTCAGGATCGCCTTGTCGTAGTCGGCCGGGGTGTGCATCTCGTCCATGAAGCTGAACTGGGCGAGGGCGAAGGAGTAGGCGAAGACGATGTTGGAGATGGCGATGAAGGCTTCCGCGACCGAGAGGTCGGCCTTGGGCCAGGCGCTCCAGGCGACCGAGGCCACGCCGCCGGGCAGGTCGCCGGCGCGGACGCCCGTGGAGACGATGGTGATGAAGATGGCGGCGACGATCGACACAAAGTCGATGTAGCCGAGCACGGCCATCTCGGAGAAGGTGGGCGGGATGGCGACGAGGAACAGCACGACGGCCGAGACGACGGTGAAGACGATGGTGCAGGCGCCGTCGTCGGTCAGGTTGCCGAACATGATGGCGCCCGTCAGCACGTGCGAGCCCGTGATGAAGACGAGCTGCAGCACGAACATGGCGCCGACGACTTCGTACCCGACCGTGCCGAACATCATACGCCCGACGTCGGCGTAGTGCGAGATCTCGGGGTACTTGAGCTTCATCTGGCCAATAACGTGGCTCGCGTACATGGCGACCAGGCCGATGCCGACGGTGAGGATGACGCCCGCCACCATGCCCAGCGTCGCGAAGGCGCCGGGGAGACTGAGGCTGCCCAGGGCCACGGCCGTCACGATCAGCACTATGGTCAGACGCTTCCAGCCGAGGCGGTGGAAGTGGGCCTCGCCCTCGGCCGCCTTTTGTTTCTCGTAGTCGCCCATTGCCGTGGTGTCGCGCACCTCACCCACTGCGTCGTCGTGGTATGCGCCCAGCACGGCGGAATCCGGCGTCCCGGCGGGCTTGTTCTTCAGGGACAGCGTGCTGCCCGAGCTGTCGAGGGCGGGGTTGATGCCCGCCATGTTGAATGATGTGTGGACGGCGGGTTTAGTCCTGTCTGGTCACCGTGTTCCGTGTTCTGGGGTTGTTGAAACCAGAGCAGGCGAGTCACGGCGTGTGGCGAGGGAGAAGTGGTAAACACTCAAGAGCAGAGTTCCTTCCGGGTTGGCTCTTTGGGGTGGATGTCAGGTTGGGGGGATCGTCCCAGTCCTCAGAAGGTCAGTTACCCGAGCCCTAGCGGAAAAGAAAGAGCAGTCGGGGTCGGGCGCGCGGGAGTCCAGGCAGCAGGAGCCATGCTTAAGGACACCGACCCTGCTCGGGGTGTCGAGTCGTTGCTTGCCGGCCAAATCCCTGCCCCAGCTTCCCATGCTGTCTTCCAGGTCGACGCCCAGGCCGGGCCGGAAAACTCGGTCAAAGTGTGTCCTTGGCTCTCGCCCCTTCTTGGACCGGCTCAGCGGACTGGCCGTGGTGTCCGAGGCATCTCCAGATCTTCAGGGGGGACTCCACGGTTTGGAGGAGCCCCAGATAGTTCGGTGGGCAGTCCGTGGTGAGGCCCTGGATTGTCACGCCGTCTCATCTCGACGTGCGGGTGTCGCCGAGCGTCACGTCACCGACCGCTTCTAGAAGAAGCTTGTCCCTGGATGTTGTGGGCGGCCTGTGGCAAGGATGAGAGGCGGTGCTGGCAGCACGGTCGAGTGCCCGCCACCCCTTTTGTTGGGGCCCGTGGGATGGCAGCACGACTCATGACGGAGGGTGGGGGTGGAGTTGGACGAAGCCAGAAAGTCCAATCACCGAGGATGTGATGATAGTAGCGTGAGATGTTACACGGCAGATGCGCCCGAGAAAAGAAGCTTAAATACTGGTCCGGCAGTTGTGCTATCTGCCGAGAGGCAAGGGACAGAATCCGTCCATAACGGGCAGGGTGTCGCGTGAGGAAGACGAGACGAACTCGCCTTCGGTGATGTTTGGCCAACACAAACCCACAAGGCGATGGCGGGCAGTGGCAAACCAGTGAGCCGAACTTGGGATCACCGAGGCACATGCGCAGCCCCGTTGAACCTGATACGGGCATCCGGATCCCAGTGCGCAGTCCACTCCACAAGCGGGTGGACAAACGTGGATCGGCGGACGAGGTGGAGGCTCACAGCACGAGATGGTTGGGTGTTCGGTTATCTGCGGAGTTGCCGCGACAGCGACAGGGAGAGATGGCCAAAGTCCCAGGCTCCCAGGTCAATCTTGCGGTCTCCATTCCATCTGCGTCGCCATCCTTGCGAGCGTGGGAACTGGGAACTGCGAGGAACGTGAAACTGGACGTGGCCAATTCCGAGTTTCGAACGAGTCCCCGAGATGCCAAGTCGCCGACATTGACGGACTATTTGTACCGGCGCCCGTACGTGCGGTTCGCTGCCAATGTGGTCCAGGTCGTGTGCTTGAATAACATGTCGTTGTTTGGTCCGGGTTTTGTTTCCTGCAAACTCCAACTCCAAATTAATTAGGCAAAAGCGGTCATGGGCAACCCTAACCCGTGGCTTCGATGAAGAGGTGCTCCGGGTCTCTGTAAAGTCTGAACAGAATAAGGCTTGGAGCAAAAACAATCGTAAATGGCGTTTCTAGTCTTGAATATCATGGCATAAAGTAATGCATCGTAACCATCGCGCCGTCTCTCTGGCTCAGTCAACCTCATCCGTCCCCGTCTCCCTGCCCCTCTCTTCCCCAAACCCAACCCACCGGCTCTCAGTTGTCCTTCAGGTCCAACCGTCCAAGTCCAACACGGCAAAACCCCAACACCACATGAAAGTCAACTTTGCTTCAAACATTCCTACCGTCTATTTCCCCCGCCCACGGTATTCCGCCGCGCACGAGCACCCTTCTTAGCCTTGGTCGGCAGCCATGCATCCCGCTCCGCCCCATCCACAACCACCGTGATAGGCTGCGTCTGGAAGTGCTTCTCGACGAGCGCCATCCTGCCAATACTCAGAATCCCCACGCGAACCTCGCCGAAATCGCGGCGCCCCTGGTCGTCGTCGACCCCCTTGCGCGGCACGCGCAGCACGGTGGACAGGTCCGGCCCGGAGCCGCCCAGGATGCGGGTGATCTCGGGCTTGAGGGCGACGGCGACGCTGTCGAAGGCGATGAGGTACTCGAGGCGTCGGTCGCGGCGGGGGCGGCTGCTGCTCTCTGCACGGGTGTCGCCCCAGCCCCAGCCGGATTCGATCCAGTGGTTGGTGTTGGCCTCTTCTTTCTGCTCGTCGCGGAGGCGGAAGTGGGCGTCGTCGTAGCGGGCTTCGGCCTCGCGGAGCTGCTCTTGGGCTTTGGCGAGTTGCTCTTTGGCTTTGATGTACTGCGCCTGGGCTTTTTCGAATTCCCGGGTGGTTTGGGCCGACATGGTGGTTGGACCGCGGTGCGGGGGGTTGTTGGAGGTTGCGGATGGAAATGCACAGTTCGGGCTTCAAGCTGTTGGAACTGTTGTTGGTGCCATCTGCGGACTAAGCACCAACAAAGCCAGTGGCAGAGGCCTGCGACTGAGCCGCCCAGAGACAAACAGGATCAACACCCCGCAGGCTGCATCACATTAGGCACCGCAGCACCAGCACGCAGAGGAGCGGCACAGTGGGAGTTGGGATGGAGGCCTGCTGCCCCTCTCCTGATCCAGTCATGCAGTGTTTGTCCGTTGAGAGCGTGCAACGTCAACAATTGTGCATATAGCACTACACTGAGAAACACCTCAGCCGCCCTGATGCGCCATGTCACCTAACAAGAACATTAC
>FTCU01002297.1_pt1 | contig 12998 bp, 14 predicted proteins | sample 1639521 | NCBI WGS metagenome assembly FTCU01 (sample SAMEA3914864, study PRJEB12502) | metagenome | biome: forest; material: soil | place: USA | collected 2012-03-12 | depth 0.3 m
AGCGGCGACGGGACGATCAAGCGGTGGGACTTCACGTCGGACCACATACAGTGTTCCAAAACTTACGCCGATCACAAGGTGAGCACCGATTACCTATATCTACTGGTTAAATGTTGCCCAAACAAACTGACATGTGAGCGCTAGAACGGCACCTACGACATCGCTGTTATTCCCGGCACCGACCTCTTCGCTTGCTTGACTGGGAGTAGAGTCGTCTTTTATGCTGCTGATTCCGAATTGGAAATCGCGGTATTGAGACTCGATGGCAAAATGCATTCGCTCGCTGTGTCCCAGCCACCGGAATCCGATTCCTCAGTTCCAGTGACCGTAGCAGTCACGACTGGGTTCTTGAGTCTTGTTCTCTGGGACTTTACTCGGGTTGACCAACAGCGCGATTGAGGCCGGCTTGGAAGCATCTCAACCCTGGCCGATGGGAGCCCGGAGAAGCAAGACGACGAGGCTGCCGCGCTGCTGCCCGATTTCGGCGCCAGGCCAGTCGGTTTCCGGCAAGCCGGGCGAGGGCCGGCAGTGGTTGGACGGGCCAAGGCCGGCCCCACCGTAGTGTCCGAGACGGTGCTATTTTTGGCGCTGTTGCCGTGGAATCATCTGCGGCGGTCTGTGCTGGGCGGTTGTCGGGCCAGCATTTTGAGGGGTCGCTCTCTCGAGTTGAAAGACAGAACGAAAGCCGTGCAGAAACAACTTGGACATGGGCAATCTCGCACGAACAATGGGCTTACTTTGATCACTCTCTTAATAATTAACGTCAAGTCTAACTACCACATGGCGTGGATGGTTCCTTGCCAGCGGTGGCCAGGGTCGCATCCGGACCGGCAATTGTTGACATGCTGCCACCGGGCCGAGATTGCAGGCCGCGATCCAAAAACACATTGAAGTGACTCCTATCATCGACCGCCTCATGTCGTGCTGGCTGCGACGCATGCGCCAAGGCCGGGGTGAGGAGACAACTCGATGAGATACACATACCTTGGCTCCTTGGGTACCTACCAGGAAGGCATTCTTCAGCGGCATCCTGCACACAACGCGTTGGAAAGACAGCCTTGCGTTCCTCTCTGCATTGAGACGATCTGTCAAACGTTGGGATGAAGATGCGTCTGCCACGCAAGGGTTCCACTAGCGCTCGAAACCCCTGAGCCCTGATTGGTTGGCGCGGGCCTCTCACCGTGGCGCAGACTGTCGGTGGCTTCTGGAAGCGTCATTTCTGTGGCTCTGTCACTGCGCAACCCACCGCCAAGGCGCGCCCGCCCGTCGCCTGGGCAAACCGCAGCGGCTGTGTTTGGGATCCATCCATTTTCTGCCGCTGGCTGTGGAAACCTCAGGGCAGAACCTCGTTTGCGACCCAAAGTGCGCGTCCCTGTTTCGTCTCCTTTTTGACCCTGTTCTTCGCCCTGTGAGCCTCTCGTTACCACCGCGTTGTGCGCTTGCCCTTTTGCACTTGCTTTAGCGACATTTGAACGGCTTCCTGCTCGTCGACAGACGTCAACAATTGTTGAATCCTCAATTTCGAGACGGGAGACAGAAACCGCCGCCAGGATGTGGGAGGACCTCGAACTCGACCCCGAGCAGATCCCAACTTTTAAGTTGGCTTTCCACTCCGTTCAGATCGTCCTCGCTTTCGTAGCATGGTGCCTAGGGATTGCCGTTTTCCGGGCAGACGGTGCTAGGGTCGTCGGCAACAATGGATGGACCTTCGCAGTGGTAAGGACGCGCCGATTGGCACCCCTCCGACTCGAAGAAACAAGCACTGACTTGAATCGCGCCCTGCAGTTCTTCCTCACCATACCGGCCTGGATCTATCTCATGATGGCCCCGAGATTCCCGCGTACCCGAAAGCTCGCCATGCCGCAAGTCATGGTGGCAGTCGACGCCGTCTACACCGTCATCTGGCTCTCTGCCTTCGCGACCCAGGCTGCCTACAACTCGGCCGACCTGTGCGGAACAGCCTGTGGTATTAGCAAGGGCATCGTTGCCCTGGGCGTCTTTGTGTTGTACGTTTGCGATGCCCATGTCTCGTCGCTGGTGGCCCCAACTAAACCAACTGCCCCACAGCCTCCTGTTCTGCGCGACGACCTTCATCAGCATCTGGACCCTCAAATACTTCCAATGGAACAACCGCTTGCCAGGCTACGACCGCGCCCAGCTCGGCAGCCAGAATATCGACCCGGACAAGGCCGCCTTCTCGTTGGCGCCCCACGGTGACGAGGAGGCCTATGCCCGCGTCAACATGGCGGACCACGATCACGATCACGACCACGATCACGACCATGATGACCATCTCGACGGATCGCACTACGGTGGCGGCGGTGCGCGCTCCGACTATTCGGACCCGTACGGCCCCGCGGGCGGTAGCCACGTTGGCGCTGCGAGCACTGTTAGCAGCTACCACGACAACCCGTTCCGGACGCAGGCCGGGGGGAATGCGTTTGATAATGACACCGAGTATAACTCCGGGAGGGTGTCTGCTGCGGGGTCGCGGTATGCGCCGCCGACAGCGACAGATCCCTTCGAAGATGCCAGCTTTCCCCACGCCAACTACGATCGGATCGAGAACCTGAGGGGTAATAATCACGGTTGATTGCGGTTTCTGGGTGGGAAAGGTTGCGAGGCGGACCAGGACTTGTATGGCTCACGGAAACGGTTGAGGGGTGGTGTAATATTGTGGGCATTTTTGTTTCCTCGCTTTGTCGGGGGCATATACGGGTTAGCGTTGACTTTTTGGCTTAGCTTTTGGTGTTGACGGCGTCATAGAGGGTAGATCACACAACGAGATACCACCACATGAAAGATTATATTTTCAATTCTCATGCTTTGTAAGATCTGCCTTGAACATCTCAAAATGCGGGACTTGTGTGTAATTCTACCTTTTCCCTTCGCCCCTGTAGACAACGCCGAAACGCCAATTATATGGACAAGACATGCAGTACCTCCTCTCGTTGCCGGTCGGGAAAGCTTCCGCCAAACACAGAACATGACCTCTGGACCAACACTACGACGCCAGCCACGCCCATCCAGTTCACGCAGCCAACAACCCAGCCTTCTTCAACCGCCTCCCGATGTCCGCCGCAGTCTGCTGCATCGGATTGAGCTTGGCATCCCTCGCCATGGCCGCCGTGTCGTCCCCGTGCCGCCCGACTAGCCGGCGCAGCCACTCGACCTCGCGCTCGCTGGCGTGCCGCACCGTCTTCTCGGTCGGGCGGCCCGCCTCGCGCTCCAGCGCGCGCAGCACCTCGGGCCGCTCGCCGCCGTCCCCCTGGAACCCGGACCACTCCTCGTAGCGCCGCTGCTTGGCCTGCTCCTGCTCCTGCTGCAGCTGCTGCTCGGCGTCCGAGTCCAGGTCGTTAAGGGCGTCGTTGAGCGGGTTGGCGTCGCGCAGCACGCGGGTGATGCGGCCCGAGGCGTCGCGCTCGACCTTGACCTCGCGGACCTGGAGGAGGCCTTGGCTTTTGGACTGCGCGGCGAGGGGGTCGGTGGCGGTGTCGAGGGTGGATTTGTTGGAGGCGGTCGTGCCGCCCGTTGTCTTGCCGAGCTTGGCGACCAGGCCGAAGCGGGTGTAGTTTTGGGAGAGGGTTTCCTTCTTGTTCCTGTACGGGTGCCAGAGTGTCAGTGCCGGGCGTGGAACGAAGGGGCAGAGGAAGGGGTCGGGACGAACCAGTGCTTCGCGATGATGTCGTTGCCCAGGGGATTCAGCGCCTTCTTGCGGCGGTTGGGCATGGTCACTTTGGCGCGCGACGAGCGCCGCTTGCGCTTTTGGAGTTCGCGACCCATTGTGTGTGTTGGAGATCAGGGGTTCTTTGGCGGTGATGTTGGCGACAGCGAGCAACCCTCGAATCCTCGATCGAAACCCTGACTTTGAGTGCTGCCAACGGCGATTCCAAAATTTCCCTGGCATTGAAACGATAAGGCGGGTTTCAGTGGGGTTCAATGCTTGGCGTGCAGCTTATCGGACACTTGGGACGAACAGCTGCTCACAGCCGCCAAGCACTCGCTCGTCCCTCATCCCAACCCTTGGAAGCCTTGATCCGAAGTCTTGCAGCACAGATGAATTGACTTCGACATTGCCATCGCCGTCTTGCCGTCTTGTGTTTGCTGGCCGGAAGCCCCCGCAGCCCAAACAAACGGGCCATCTCATGATCAGATCATGCTGCATAACTACTCGTCTAGCCCTTTCTGTCACTTCTCGCCTGTCGCATGCATGTAATTATTTGGTGTTCCACGCAATGATTTGTTCTCTCCATCACCACATCACCTGGTGTTCTGCTGCAGCTGAGACTCCTCCTCGATCCAAACCGGCGTTGCGCTTCTCTGGCTACACCGTAGGCAAAGATGGGCTGACAATGGCCGGACGACTTGGGCGACAAGAACGCCGTCTCCGTGTTCCGCCAAATCTGCCATCCCCAATTCCCCAATTCCCACTCCCTCACAGCACCTGATCCTCTGAGCAGTCCACCCGAAACCCCCCCCTCGCGAGGAGAAACTCTCAATCTCTCGCTGTATAGTCGTCGGCTCGGCTTCTCAAGAAATTTACCTGTGCAAAATACCCGCAGCCGAAGCCGACACCAACCTTCTTGTTCCTCCTTCAGCCAAGCGATATCAACCCCGCGTTTGCCAGAGTGTGTGTGCAAGCACCAGGACCTCGATTTCCTTCCTTCCTGAGCCTAGTACAGGTATGATCGCCTCACGCACTCGAACAAACTCAGACGGCAGACCTTGCAGCTGCACCCTCGTGCCTTTTCGTCGTCCACCAACGTACCTCCACTACGAAGCCGCTGGCTGGACTGCATCTCCCACCGCCCTCTCACGCAGAGGGAGCGCAGTGACTTGCCGGGTTGAGCTGTGACAATGGGGGACAGGGAGGAGGGGAAAAGGGGGGGGGCGGCAACATCTTACGTATGTAGATGGTGGTGTGTGGCACGCATGCACTGCTGTGGAAAAACCCACCTTCCGGACGCATTCTAGAAGGCCATCCCGTCCGTCCAGCACCTCGTCGATCGAATCGATAGTCTAGACTCGCGGCGGCCGGCGGCCAGCGGCCTGCCGCTGCATTCTTCGCGATGCCACTTCCCGCCTCCTCGGTCGCCCGTTTGATCTTGCGTTGCAACGCCGGCAGCAACAGAGATGTCGATATCAGACTGGTCAGGGGTGTGGTTCCCGGGGACAGGGAATGAGATATCGGAAAGTCAGTTTCGGGAAGCTCGTCATGCGTGCGGAGGGCAAGGGAAACGCGACAGACAGGGCCCCTCATACCCGATTCCTTCCCCCCCACGCACCTTTCCCGCCCAGGTTAGGTGCTCCGATCCGTCGTTCGGGCAACAGTGCCTGACATCGGTACCTGGTCGGTACTTCAGAGACATGCTCGTGAGGAAACCAGGGAAATGCCGATGTGGTTCCACTCTCAGTTGAAGAGCAGGCGAGCTGGGTTCTTGACTGCCAGAGTTGGTTGGTTGTCTGCCGCCCCCTGACTGCGAAGCCCGCTTGGATATTAGATACTGCGAGTGAAAACATTGGCACGAGAGAAGGTGGGAGATCGCAACCGTGGACTACCATTCCGTGTCCCCAGCGAACTGGCCGAACCAACTACATACTATGAACTATGATAAACAGACCTAGATACCTACCTCTGCGCCCAAGACATGCGCCGTCCCAAATTATCCGGGGGTATGCATACATGTACAGTAAAGAAAAGCGGCGGCCAAAAACAGCCCGGCCTTGATATGAACAAGAAGGAAATGAAGTGAGATCCTGCTCTGTCGCTTCAAACCTCCAAAACAAAAGAAAAGTGAAATGTCATCGCCCGACAAAGTGCCACCGCGCCCGCCGTCTATGCCGTGTCATCATCATCCTCCTAACCATCCATCATCATCAAAACATAATCCACTCGACCTCCACCCCAGGCCCGCCAATACACCTCGCCCAGTTAAACGGTCCTCCCTTCCCATTCCCTCCCATCCTCCCGACGTGGTGGTGGTGATGCCCTCTCATGGCATCCTCCCGCCACCCCTCCCCAGCCCACACCCTCTCGAGCACCTCCAGCGCAGCAAGATTATTCATGTAGCCGCTGCGCGCCATGATCTCCCTGCACTTGGAGCGCACAATGTTCTGCTGCAGCTCGTTGACGCACTCGCTGCCGGCCACAAACAGCGGCCACAGCAGGAACTTCTCGGCGGCGCTGCCCGCCTCGAGGCTCGTGGCGTAGTAGACGACCTGGCTGACCAGGTTGCGGAAGTTGTTGTGGTTGGACGGCACGTTGGGGCTGGCCAGGCGCTCCGTGTAGAGCAGCGCCGCGTAGCGGAAGGCCTCGCTCAGCGAGCCGAGGTCGCGCACCTGCCCGCCGGTGGGGAACATGGCCGGGAGGGAGGCCGCGATGGACATGGACCCGACCGGTGAGGGTGAAGATGGCGAGGCGTGTGACGGGGGGGTGGTGAGGGAGGCGCGCGCGCGGGCAGAGTCGAATTCCCATGTTTGGAGGGCCTGCCGGGATTCTTTCCATTCGCGCCAGAACATGCTGCGTGGGTCGTCGTAGGCGGTGGAGGATTGGAGGTGCGGGCTTAGGAGGGCATCGTCTTCGGGGTTCGACGTGCCAAAGTCGTTGCAGTCGAATCGGGTGCTGCTGTTGTAGGGATGCGGCAGGCCTCCGAAGATGCTTTGGTGGTGGTCTGGGCTGTTGAGGGACGGGGGCTTGTATGGAGCACCGAGAGGCGAAGTTGCTCGTGAGGCAGTGATGCGAGGTAGCGGAGAGGAGCCGAGGAGGTGCTGCACAGGGCGGTGTTGAGAGAGGAGGTTCAGTCTGCCGAGTTTGCTGATGGTCTTGAAGAGCTCGCGATCGCAGCCGACCATGTTCTCCGCGCCGGGCGGTAGTAATTGGGCATCCGGGAGGACGCCGTAAAAGGTGGTGGTGAGTTGGGGTTCCCTGTCGTTGACGCTCGCAGATATCGCATCGAAATAGGTGAACAACGCTTCCATCCAGACCGAATCTCGAGAAGCTGGGTACGGGGACATCCGCCTGAGCCCCAGAATCTTCCTGACGCCGGCAAACTGCGTTTGGAACTTTGCCACGCCCGACTCGGCCATGCGGTAGTGGCACAAGAGCAGGATGGTTGCGAGTACCGAGTCGTGCATCGACTTCTCCGGGTCGTTCAGCTGCTCGTTCAGCAGACGCACTGCCAAATTCCGGTGCTGGTATTCCTCGGCGAGAGACTGGTCCCTGGGTTGCACGTCGGGTCCGCCGTCTATCGGGCTCATGTCGAGCCGCCTCTCACCCACATCCCTGCCATGGTGACCAAGGCTCAGCCTCCTCTTCATCCTCAGGTTGCATGCCGCGAGCGCGCAGATGGCGTGTTGGAGACTCCTGCTGCTGGTTCCGAGCCGAAGGATGTGCTCTCTGAACGGGTTGTTGGGACCGTCGATGAACACCATGCTGGGACACATGGTCTTCTCGTAGTAATCCATGAAAAAGGGCATCTTGGTGATGAGATCCGGGCTCACTTGGAGGACTGGCGAGGGCGACTGTGAGGGAAACGAGCCGAGCCATGATGCCGGGTTTCTGTCCGGAAGGCTCTGCGACACAGACTCGTCGTCTGCAGTGGAGGAGGTCCAGAAATGGCCGTGAGATTGCACGCTTGAGCCGTATGTGTCCAAGTCGGGTGTGTCGGCTACTTGGGGTTCCTGGTGTCAGTGGGATGTTTCACAGGGTTCGAAGGGAGTGTAACTCACCCAAAACGTCACATTCATGAGGTAGTTTTCGACTCAGCTGCGCTTCCAGGCTGTCCACGTGAGAGAGATGAGAGTGAAGGCTCGAAGCGTGCTCCGATGGTGCGTAAACGAGGCTGGGGCATGAACCCGGTGGTCGCGAATGCTCGATCATCATGGCGGCCACTGGGCTGTGAGGGATGGGCGAAGCGTGGGATGGGTAGCTTTCGTAGATCATCGGGCTCTGGATGTAAGCAGGAACCTCTTCCCTCGGAAACGAGTGGCCAAGGGGTGACATGTAGTCCACGTCGCTCATGGTGTCGATCGGCGTCTGAATCATGTCCCGATGCATCATGTCTCCGGGAGACGAAGCGGGGATGGGAATGTGGAGCGGCCTGGGCAGATATCTCGATGTATCGCTCGTGGTCATGCTCGACGAGAAAGGGATGTGAGTCCAACCTGGTGGGGCCGTATCCGTGGGGGATAGGTGCGACATGTCGTAGGGGTGAAAGGAGGTTGTCGTCGTGACCGATACGGAGGGGTGCCGCCTATGGCCCATATCCATCTTCACGTCCGTTTCCACCTCTTCCCGAATCGCCTGGTCCTCCTGCTCCACTGGCCACTGCGCTGTCGAGGCGACCGAGCCGGTCCGGGCCCGCACCGTCGTCGGCGACTTGACCGTCTTGACGGAGCTTACCGGTGGCGCCTTTGCAATGGGAAGCGACAGCCCGCGCAACTTGCCCCGGCTCGCCACGCCAACGCCCCATGTCAGTTGAGTCTTGTACCCGGAGCACTCGTTTCCAATCTCCAAGCACTGCGAGCAGTAAGGCCTCCTCCTGTCGCACTTGACATTCCGCTTAGCGCAGGTAAAACAGTCGTCGGCGGCTCCTCCGGCTGGGGCTCTTCTTCTGCGCTTCCGGGCGGAAGCAGCATCCTTCGCTGCCGAGGTCGCCGGTGTGCTGATCGGGGCCGTCATGTTGAACCCAAGAGTATGCCGTCAATCAACGTTCACTCCTATACCTGTCGGTTTCCGGTGTTGTCCAGTCTCTCGGGGTGGTGAGGAGGACAGATCCGGACCAGTGGCGGCGACAGGGTGAATGCTGTCCAGGACGCGGTGTGGTCTCCAGCGGACAGCAGATGAGTGGTGTGGGTAAATGGGCGGCAATATGGACAGACTTGGGGCCCATAGCACACTGGAGGAGTGATGTTGAAACCTGGGGGGGGGGCGCCGAAGGGGAGAGTAAAGAAAGGTCAGAGCCTGGGCCCCGGGCGGCGGGCTGCGGGCAGGAGGCTTGTTTTAATCGAAACAGGCTGTTTCCCACTGACAAGCAGCGACAGAAAGTCGCATGCAGGCCCAGTCCCAGCCTAGCAACCCCCCCTTTTCGCTGCCACGGTACGTCGGGGTACTTGGTGCGGTACCCACAAATTCGAACGGCTCAGGCGGTGGAGGAGGTCCCCGGGTGGTGCGACGACTGGGCATTGGGGGTCGGGGGCGACAGGCGACGGAGGTGCGCAGCGCAGGGGGGGGGAGAGGGATGAGGGCTGCCCGCTGTCGAATCCCACACCCCCAGCCAGTCGTCGAGGCAAACCCTGGCCACCCGACTAGGGCTGGGGGTATGGCGCCAGTGTGGGACGGTGGTGGGCTCGGAACAAGGGCCCTCGCAAGGGCCTTTTTGACAAGGGACGGATAGGATCGAGAACCGCAGCCACAGCACACAGCACGACCAGAGCACACGGGATGGAAACCACAGAGAGACTTTCCTACATGAAAGGCTGCATTCGCGGGAAGACGGTACATTCATGTACGTTACCGCTCCGAGGGGAGAGGTCCAAGCCGTCGACAGAAACGCGGCCGCCTGGACGGGCTCGACGGGGTCTCTGGCCCTCGATCCCTCGCCAATCCCTTTGCCGAAAAATCGCGGTTCCCTTGAGAGACAAGAGGCAGAGGCCAGGGGGTCCTTGCGACAAGCAGAACCGAGGTGTTCCGTGGTCGGGGTCTCGTGCTGCTGATTGAGGGAATCCGGCACGAGCCTGCGCTGGCGGAAGTGGACCTGGGATCCGATCGTCTGAGTAGCTCCAGGGCCCAAGCCTGTGGGAGCGCCCGTGGCAGCGCCCATGGCAGCGCCCATGGCAGCGCCCATGGCAGCGCCCGGGCAGCACCCTGCGGATGTTGTCGCCAAATTTGGGTTGCGAGCCGAATGGGAAATGGTGGGCTCGATTCGCAGATTTGCAGGTTCCTGGTGCGGGCGTGGCAGAGTGGAACCTGGGGAAAGGGCAGCAAGCGCGCCCATTGGGCCAATTCGGGCCCTGAGCGGGGCGCTAGTTGTTTTGCAGCTCCTCTGCTTGGCTGGCTCGAGGCTAGCAAACTTGCGGCAGGACCCATCAACGTGACCGGTCAGTCCCGTCTGCACTTCCATGGTATTGTCCTTCACACACAACCGGGCATCTTCGTGGCAACCCTCAGGACGTTGGATGTCGCATTGGTCGTGGTTAGCGCCCGAAACGCAATAATCTGAGGTGAGGCGGGCTCGCGAGTCGTCCGCAGGGGTTTCTTCATGCATCCCTGGTTGACGGCTCTCGCAACTTGCAAGTCGCACACTCGCTTATCAGACGAACCTTGCTTGCACCTTGCGGAAATCGGTGCATGGTTGGCACTGACAACGGCTTCGGCTCGTTCTTGACCTGTCTTGTCGTCCCCGAAAATTGAGTTCGGCGAGGGACGAAACACGGCTCCTCGGGCGGCCATGTGAGAGGTGATTTCGGGCTGCTCCGTTCCGGTCGACCAAGCACGCGAGTCGAGGCCACGAGCCAGCGACGGAGGTGTCCGAGATTGCCTTCAAGGAAGCCACTTAGTACACAGTCCTCTGTACTGGCAAAACCCCATAACGTTATCTCCAGGGACTGGCTATCTTGGCTGGTGTGCCAAAGACCGGCAGCAACGTGCCAGGTCGGCGCTGGCGAGGCGGAGGGGCACGGTGAGAGCACAGCCAGCAGAGAGGGGCCGATGACTGCACTACCTCGAGGCCCTTGGGGAGGGAACTTCATTTGACAAGCTGCCTGACAATGGCTCACTTGCTGTCACGTTTGCAGCCCTCTTGGAGACTGACGTTTTCGCGAGCAAACCCATGACCGCAAGGCTCCAAAAATGACAAAAATAGCCCGATAAGGGCTTGAAGGCATCCCCACCACCGCAGTCGTGAGCAATCATCGCCTTGTTTGTTGGCTGCCAGCCCTTGCAAGCCAAACATGCACCGCGCTGATCTCTCGACAGCACAGCATAAAGGGGCGCGGCGGGTTTGGCCTGCAAGTTGCCGAGACGTGTTGGACAAAAGCCAATCGGCCGCTGTTGAAACCTTCGGCGCAGGCTTCTTCTCCTGGGCTTCGGTCAGGGGGGTTGTGGGAGTGCCTGCTCAGACCCACAATCAGGGCGCCCCGGAGGACGTCTTGTTGATGAGACACGGCGGAGATGGTGTAACAGTGCATGGGAAGGCCTCTTCGCCACGAAATTCGAATCCCAACCTGGGAGCCTGGAACGGATGCTGATGATGTCTTGTTCGGCCTCTGCCAGGAGTCGGGGAACCCGACATCCAAACGAGTTGGGCCGAAAGCCACCGCGCAATGCACAACATTCCGAAAATGACGTCCCTCGCCTCATTGCGCAGTACGAGGCTTACATGGTATTCGTGTGCTTACTTTGGCTTCGAGGTACAGAGTGCGCACAGTACATAGTAATACAGAAGACACAAATTCTTGATCCGGTCGACCCGCCGCCACATCTCCGGGTCACAGCCGGCAGCCGTGGGCCAATTCCTTGTTTCCCGGTCGCCAAGATCGCCGCTGTCGGCCACTGACGAACGGCAAGGCGACTTGTGGGCGGTGGATCGCCGCTCCACCTCTCACCCACAAGGAGGCCTTCGAGAAGCTCCTTTTTCACGGCAGGGCGGTTTCCGCGGTAAATGCTCCGCCACTTAGCGCTCTTTTATCGAGGATTCCCGCTGTTTGGAAACAAAAATGTTGGGGGCCCGGAAAGGTCGGCAGACGCCGCCAGACTCGGCGATATCGTCTCCGGGTCAACATCGCCCTTCCTCCCTCTGGCTCTCTCACCAGCAGCTGAGCTCTCGCACAGGCTCGCGAGCCTCAAACCTCTGGTGGGGGCCAACTTTCTACACCTGGGGTCCTGTCTACTATTCTGTACATAGTGCTTAGTACTACGCTGAGCCACCCCCGTATGCCCACTTGGATTCACACGAGGTCCCCGAGCTCGACATCTCTCTCTTTTCGTCGCCATTGCGGAGCCCATATCAGAAATTGGGACAGTCTCCATTTGCAATAATCAACTTTTCCTCGCGTCGTTATCATCGAAGCCAAGCAGACCCCCAATGTTCTCCGCAAACAGTGGACGGTGGCTCGGAGTTTCGAGTCCCCGCCGCACGTTATCGCTTTCACATGCTCCATCGACAGTGCTGACACTGTTCTGCCAGACAGTGTCAGGGCTTTTTCAGCTGCGGCCCTGAGAAACAGGCGGCGAATCACGGGCAGGGTAACCCCCGTGTCTCTGAGGTGCTGCCAAGTACCAAACAGCGCTGGACTGATCGGCGTTTGAGACGGCTTCTGGTCGTTCAGCCTGCCGGCAATTCCACGTCAATGTTCGATGGCTCGATGGCAGCTTTCAGGTCGGGGATTTATTTTGGACTTGGAAAGCCACTGCGCGCCCGTTGGAATCATTGAACGGTTGCTCCCCTGGCGCTTGCCCCTCCTGCGACCCCGCTACCCTGATTTCGGTCGGAGCCGAGGGGAGACTGCGCCATTTTATTGGCTGCGCGCGACATCCACCAGCGCCATTGCCCAACAAGCCAATGAGAGATGGAGGATTCAAATGCAAGCCCAGAGATGTGGCTGAAGGAAACGGCCCTTTTTTCAACGCCATCTCCCGGCACGCGTCTTGGCTCCCGCGACGGGGCGTTGAAGTGAGACTGGCACGACTGGGCTTCGCGAAGCCTTACGAGAGCCTCGGCAGCAGGCCGGCCTCATCTGCTCAGCTGAAACCGCGACCGACAAGCCACTTATCAGACTGTTCTATAACACCATACTTCGTCCTGCTATTCACCGACCGGCGAAACGAGACCTTCCTCCGGAGATTTGGCCTGGGCAATGCAGAACACGGCCCACGAAGCGTCGTCCAGTTTTGGGGGCTGATCGGGTGCATCACACGGCAGCACTGCATCATGCAGCACGAGCTTGCGCCATCAAGCAACAACCCGCCATCACATCGCCCGCCCCTCGGCCAGTGAGCT
>FTCU01000716.1_pt1 | contig 12992 bp, 18 predicted proteins | sample 1639521 | NCBI WGS metagenome assembly FTCU01 (sample SAMEA3914864, study PRJEB12502) | metagenome | biome: forest; material: soil | place: USA | collected 2012-03-12 | depth 0.3 m
ACTTTTCAGGAGGAATTTGGTGAGATGACTTTCCAACAAGACAACGCGGCAGCTCATTCAGCCCGGTCAACCAAGGTCCTCCTTGGTGCCCTTGGAATCGAGGTTTTACGGTGGCCAGCAAAGAGCCCAGATTTGAGCCCCATTGAGAACGTGTGGGCGTGGATGAAAAACTGGGTCGAAGATAACTACGATGTAGAGGGTCTGAGCCTTCCGCGGCTCCGTGAGGCTGTTCAGGGAGCTTGGGAGGCCGTGCCCCCTGATTTTCTTCGACAGTTGGCCCATGGGATGCCTGACCGCTTACGACAGGTGATTGAAAATGGGGGGGGGGGAGCGAACTAGGTACTGATACTTGTGACTATACTGCAAATATATACGCCTTGCCTGTACTGCAACCTCTTGGCTGTTTGCCTGATTCTGGCTTAGTGTGGCCAAAGTCACACGCTAACAATTAAAACTCCGGAATAGGTGTAGGGTGCCTATAATTCAGGGTCAGCCAGGGTTAGCCAGGCGTCAGCCAAGCGGCAGCCAGGCGCCCACTAGATGCGCGGGTCCGCGCGTAACGTTAACGTTAGTGGGCGCCGGCAGCCAAGCGATGTTACAGTAACTAAGCAGGATCGGCCAAGCAGGGTCAGCCAAGCAGGGTGGTCCAGGCGGGGTCGGCGACAGGAAGCTGCAGGCGCGCACGACAGTGTTGCTGCTGCTGCTGTTGTTGTTGTTTTCTGGATGGCTAGCTCGAAAGTCCTTGGCCGGAAAAAGTATGCCTCCCTCGCTGCACCCCGGGCTTTGACTGCATCTGGGCACCAACGTACCCAGGCCGGGTGCTTCCCTGCACATGACGGACACCTGGGCCAAGGTCTCTGGCGGCTCGGGCCGTCTTTCAAGGCCTGAGCGTTGGAAGTCCAGACCAGATCGGAGGGTTTGGGTTTCAAGTCATACTGCAAGTTTCCTGCCCACACTTTTTATCTGAGACCTGGGTTATTGACAGAAGTTGCAGTATTCAAACAGGTGCTGCATCAGTGTTGGTGTTACGAAGTCATGGGGAGTTTGGGGCGGCGTCGCTCAGGCTCGGATGCATGAGGTGGGCGAAGTTCGCTCGCGACAATAATAGCCACCCCGCATGCATGCGATGAACGTACGTAGACGGATTCAGAATAGAGTGCTTGTGCATCTTCCTTGCATGGGTATCTACAGTACCGACACACATTTGCATGCCAAGTTGCGTTGGCCGAAAGCCAATTTTGAATGACCAGGGCGCCACGCTCCGCAGCGCAACTCCTTTTCTGCCACGCATCGACAGTGGGATGCGGACGACCCCTCCCATCCCTACCATGTTGTTTCGCCCGGAGCTGGAGCATGGCGGAGCCCACCGCTGGTGTCTCGGCGGGTTTTTCATAACAACAGGCGTGAAACCATGAAATTTAGCAATCGTTGGCGCTTGACCCCTGTGATGTCCGAAACATAACGCAATACATCGGGAATTGGCTAGCTGCGGCAGCAAGAGGCCCCGTGATTCAGTCAAAGCCATGGCCGCATCGTACCTCCTGCCCTGCCCCCCCTCGGCAGCCATGGCTTACCAAAGGTGCCATGATGTGTCACCTCGCCGACAGGGGAAGCAACATGGGAACTGTGTTGGTAGAACTTGGGATTGGGATTATATGCCGCCCTTGACAGTCCATCTCTCGGTCTCTTCGCCCGTTTTTTTTAGGCACCCGCAAGTGCCCTAATGACATTGGGCATCAAGTGTGTGACAATGGGCGGGTCAGCCAGGACTTTCCCGCTCAGCACAACAATTTCCGTCGAACAGACGGCAGGATACAGGCTAAGGAGGCGGCTCCTCTGAGTCGGACTTGCGACGGGGTGGTTCGACAGGAGCAGGGGCAGCGGGAGTGCAGTATTCGCCCCCAGACTCGGTGTGGATGGACTTCGTGGTGCATCGTGTTCAGAATCAATCCAAGCCCGACTTGCTAGGCGTTCCCGACGAAGTAGGAGATGTGCCGATCTGTGCCCCGTTTACATGTATCTTGAGAATGCACGCTGTTTCAAGGAAGCTCTTTCGCTGCTGCAGCTCGTTTGGGCCCTGGACGCCACGGGATCAGGCATTTTACGAAGCTCTCGACGGGCTCTGTGGTGGCTTTGGGTGGCTGGGTTAGCGCGGTGGGCGGCGCCCCTCTCACCCGTACATGCACGCCCTCGGCACATCGAGTTGTCTCGGATTCGAAAGGAGCTGAACACTGCATCACTGCCGTCCTCCCTTCCAATCAACTTGGCCCTATTTCAAATCCGAACGGTCGAGACCGCTGGGGCGACTTGGCGCGCTGTCAACGTCGGGTACAAAGCCCGTCGTGTCATGCTGCCAGCCCCCGCCCCGTACTGTACCATGTACGTACCTCTTGACTGGACCTCTAGGATAGTCTCGAAACCCATACATGCAGCTGACCATGCAGGGTAGCGGTCCGCCCGGACGGTGAGTTTGCCCGGCGACGCCCCCTTGCACGGCCCAGACTACCTACTTTGAAGGATTTACGCGAGGTTCCCCAGTTGAACCCGTCCCGGAAGTCCGGAGCAGCCGGATAGCGAGCCGTCGACTACGAAGGAGCTCTTGGCGTGGGCGTGCTGGGACATCAAGCGCTTACATCGGCTGGGCGCCGGTACGGCACGACATCGACAGCGTGTCTAAAGTCCGGCCCGGGGCATTTTTGTCCATGAGACGACCAACCACGCCTCTGAGACAACGGGGGAATTATTGCCGAGACCGTCTTTGCTGGTCCATCGAGACCTAGATCTCTTCGTCAGCGAGCGATTGGTGGGTGTGGTGTGGTCTCCGCGGAGTTGCTGGGCTCCCCCACTCCGAGTCGCTTGTTTTGCTCGCGTGCATGAAGCCATGAACGCCTCCCCTGAGGTTAAACGAGTCAAAGTCAAGGCATCCACGTCCCGGGCATGCCACCACAAGCCAGGGATGTACATACATACTTGTAGAAGGGTGGGAAACGTGACATTTGAGCGATGCACGATGGAGTATGCGCGATGGAGAATGCGTGATGGTGTCAGGGGGGGTCTGCAATTGCGGTTGGCTGTCCCCCCAGGGTGTGGCACATGCACTTTCAAGGATCTCCCGGCAGCAGGTAATTGCGAGGCGGGAAAACAAATGTCTCATCCACCCGCCCCTGATTATTTCTCGCCGTTTGGCTTCCCATATTCCAACACGGGCAACCCACCGTCTCTGTTTTATTAGCTCCCCAAGCCAGGGACGGACTTTACGAAATCCACCCAGTCCCCGGCGATCGACTCATAGAAGGCCTGGGTATTGGTGGCGATGAAGAGATTCCCTACGACGTCCGCGAGGGAGTCGACAAAGCCGGTCAATTCGTTGCTGTCCATAGAGGGCACCGAGTTGATCATGACGCTGTAGGCGGATTGGAGCAGTGGCAGTGCGGCGACCGCGTCACGGCGCGCTTGCCATGCCGTGTAGTTGCCTTCGAAGACAACTGTGATATCGGGGTTGGCTGCGGTAAGGCGGGAGTCAGGGATTGTGCCTGGGTTGTGGACCGTCTGGCGTCCCGTGTCAGCTGTGAGTGGTTGTGTGCGTGTGTGTGTGTGCTGGCATGGCGTGAGGGCGTGGAAAGGGGGGCGGGGCAGAGGTTGCGTAAGGTCAGGTACCTACCGTTCTTGGGTTTCTCAGGCCAGTGGCGTTCTTGATGGCTTGACCCGCGCGGCGCATGAAATTGGCGGCCCCAAACGAGTACTCGTAAGGCGCCTCGTCCAGGAAGATGCCATGCATGGCGAGGGCGCTGTTGTTTGCGGACCACCCGGCGTACATGCCAATCTCGTCCAGGATGTCGCTAAGGTTTCTCGTGGCGTGACCAGTCCGCACATATCCCAACCGCTCCACATTGGGATACGAGCCGAGCCTTGTGACAGCCTCGATGTATTGCTGGTCCGAAACCAGGCCGGCACCAGGCCCGCTCTTGGGGTTCACGATCACTGTGAAAGTCAAGTTAGGCCGGAGCTCTAACCTGATGTTTGTCGAACTCGTCAGCTTGGAAGACGACCCAAGAAGGGAGGGAACTCACACTTCATATACCGCCTCCCAAGTGGAGTTATCGTGAGGATAGACGTAGAGCGGGAGGATGACGGAGGCCGCTGGCGACTTGGAGATCTCCTTGGGAATGAGTATGGAGAGTGGCACAGAAAGAGCGACGAAAATGAAGAGAACGGCAGCTAGAACCAGTGCCCAAGCCCATTCAATGCGGCTCAGGCGCTGAGCTGGAACGGCGCCTTCCGGCTCCATCCTTGGTTGGCGAGGGAGGGAAGAAACGAATGCAGCCAGGAATGAGGGTTAGAAGGAGAGAGAAAACACTAGGAACAAACGAAACGAGAAACGAAGAATGAAGATTAAACTAAAAACGAGGGTGGAAAGGCCGGCCAGACTCGAGATTCGATATCGGCCACCGCAGACCTGCAGCATGCAGGCAGCCACCAAAGCCACAACTGGCGCCTCTGGACGCGCTCCAAACCGCCACTTTTGATTTTGTTGTCGTGGCTCGTTTTGAGCTTGGCATGGTATTGTCGGTCCATGCCTGCCGTGAGCCACTCGTCTCGGGCGTCCAAACGCGCAAGCGGATACGGCCTATGCAAGGCCTCAGGCTGTGTTGTCACGAAATTCTTGATCACATCAGCACTAGGACGGCGTGCCTTGCAGCAGGCTAGATGATTTGGATCGTGATCTCTGCCCCTGTCCACCTCATGGGTAGGCCCTTTGCGATACCGCACTGGGTAGGTATCCGACTTTTCGAACGGCGCCCGGTGTGCTCTAGCCAGTGCTCGAATCGGCTGTTATCCAGCGGTCTGTGGACATCCAAGACGGCCGAAATTGTGCTGGGATTGCTCCCTATCCTCCGAGTCATGACGCGAGTGCGCCGCCGGTGATTGCAGCAGCGTATTTGCAGGTCAGACGACGCTGCTGCCAGGAAAGGGACAGACATCGCTGTTCTCATGTCGCCGAAGGGGGATGGTTACCAGGTAGGTTAACCTGCCGGCTTGGAAATAAATCAATTAACTAACTCCAATCCTCACAAACTGCCAAATTTGGTTTGGGTGGTGGATTTCCAAGCTGCTCGAGAGGGCTCAATTCGGACACGCCCCTTCTCCAACTCTAGACCCCTGGCGCTCGCCGATTCCCCCTTTCCCCGCGCCAACCAAGACTCCACTACTTTACCTCCTCCTCGCGGCACGCACTCGACTCTGGCTCGGTTTTGGTTGGCTACGGTCTCTGATTCGGCCCATCTGAGGTTGTGGAGCCAAACGTTGGATGCGGCTTGGTTTGCAGTCAGAGCACGCCTAGCCAAAACACACAGAAATACCCTCGGCAACTGATTACTAGCTCGTTCCCAAAGAGTCTGGTCTTGCTAGCAAAGCACACAGCGACACGCCTTCCCAACTAGAAGCCTTGGATACCATCAGGACAGCCTGCCGTGAGAAGTCCCAGTTTTTTTCCTTCCTGGAGATCCTGACCAGTGTTTACCTCGTACGGAATATCGAACGTTGTATTTCTATCATCGCTCCAAAGGCGATCGACAGACTTCTGAAGATCGAGGACTTGAGAGCACTCGAAGTAACCGGGGGTCCATTCAGAAAGAGCTCGCTAGCTATAGGAAATGGGATGGGTTCTGTAGCGAAACACCTTGTATGCCTACGAAGGAATTCTCTGTTTCGTACCGCCTGTAATCAAGGATTCTCAGGTAATGTCGAGAAACCAGTTTCTAGAGCTAAGCAAACGCGACATTGTCCCGTTTTGTTCTATTCTTCAGGGGGTAGAGCATGTACAACATATGTGCGAGGTTAGTAAGGCTTTTGAGTCGGAGATCTTTGGGCGTAGGGAATTTCCAGAGCGGCCGTTTGAAGCTTAGGGAAGCTTTCTACGCATAACCTCGGAGAGCTTCTTCGCTTGCTCTAGGTACTTGCCACAAGTACTGGCTTGGGCTACGACCTTGGGGGTCTGCATACGGCGGCAACGTTGGTGATGTGTGGGATGGTGATGTGGCTGCAGCTAATGCGGGGTGTGGGACGGGGCATGTCATGCCTCCGTCGAGTTATATGGATGCGGACACGGTGATCTATGTTTTTTTGTTCTTTTCGTTCATTTTTGGCTTAGTCTTCTTTTCCACCAGCTCGCAGAAGCTGCCTGTATTTTGTTCACTTCAACTAGAACTGCTTGTTCACTTCAACTGGAACTGGGCACTTGCTACCCGCGAGGGTGTTCGTCAACCACGTCGATCCACGGCACAGGCTTCCACCTCTCGAACGATGGATGGAACAGGCTCTCCAAGCATTTCGGCAAAAGACCAAAGCCTGACGACTTGGTACTCACACGCAAAGTTATGGAATCATCCCGCTCCTCCGGGGGCGGGGACGTGGGCCACGCCGTAGGGACGTCGGCCACGCCGTAGTTATGGTCGGTTGCAGCCCACGCTCACTCACCTTCCTCAACTCGTGGGGCGGCGATTGGGGCGACAACGGCAGCTTCAGTGTCGAAGACCACACCGTGTTGCAGCGGGATGGCCCTTCTGGTCCGACGCCAGCTCGTTTCTACGATGTGTATTGGCTGAAGAGCGAGCTGACCGGTAGCGGGAGGGGTCTGACCAAGCACAATGCGCGAGTCCCGCGGACTTCCCCCCGGGCACGACGGGCGGCCCTGCGCTGGATCTGCGTCCCCCAGTATACTAAGATCGCTGCCGTCCCTCCTCTGATCCAGGAATGTCAGGCCGTTCGGGTCTTTGACGCGGTTCCTGCGGGTGGACAGCAAGATGCAGGGATTGTAAGCGCGGCGGCTGCTTGTCAGGTTGCCGAAGATGCGCGATTTGACGATCTTGACGAAGGGCTTCAGTACGGGAATACAGGCGGCGATGATGGTGGTGGCACCTTCGATACTGCAGCGCAGGAGAAGATGAGTACGGAACGGGAGAGTGGGGTTGACGATGCTGAGGATAACGACTTACGCAGTCCAGACGACGAGGTCGGAGGTATCATAGGAGAAGTCATCGCTGGCCAGGCCGGAAGGCCGAGTGATCTTGTAGACGGAGATAACGGCGGCACTGAACATGTTAAGACTGACCAGGGAAGCCACTTAAGGGGGAGCACTCCGTACACAGATCCTGTGCCGAGTGCGGCGCTAAGCGCAAGCTTTTTCGTCCACCTCGTCTGTAGAGTAAATAGAACGGTGACGGGGTAGATGGCAAGATATAAATCGGCACATGCGGAGAAGACTGAAGCCGGCAGTTAGCTCGCCCGTTCTCGCGTCCGCAGTCTAGACGGTGGCACGGCACTCACTCCCGGCGTAGATGGGGTAGTCGACCGAGATCCAGACCGAAAAACAACTGTCGGGCGTCACGTCAAAATCTCACAGCGACCTGGCTGGGATACAGCGGCCGAAAAGCACAGTAACGCAGACCAGTAGACCGAGCAAGCAGATTGTCTCTGGACACCATCTTGTGTCTCCGGCCTGGGTTGAATACCCGCGTGAGGAGGAAGACGATGGCCAGTTTTGGTATGCCAGATGATAGGATCCCAAGACAAAGCCGACCATGGTCCACAGGATCGCGCCGGACTTCTGCTCTTTTGTGAGTATGGCAAAGTGCTTGCCGTTGCTAATCAATCGATTGCCAAGCCTCGTTACGGCATCTTCCCCGGATCAGTTCCTTGCCACAATGCTGTTGGTGATGGGGGAGGCGCTTGGCTCGTCATATACCTGATTACGCGCGTCGAGATATACTACGGACACTGCAGCTCCACAAGAAACGGGTCCGTTGAAAAGAATCCTCCGACTCGGAGCGTTAGAAAAGGCCAGGTGGCTCAAATCGCAAGCTTTCCTTATTTATGAATAGGGTTGAAGGAAATACCTACACAACACACAGAGATGGAACCTGTCAAGTGCGATCCACTGGCCATTGCATAGAAGAGCAAACGGGTAGGAGGCGATAACGGCGGATAGGGGGAAGCTAGCGACCGTGGTTCCCGGCACTCAGCACTTGGAAACGATTGACGCTGGGTTCGACTGAGGTTTAGCCATCTCGTTTTCCACCCCTCTGCCGCTTCCGTCCTGATCTGGACTAAGGTGGGCTGAATCAAATTACGGCACCCACAGGGGGGGTACATTAGCCCGGCATATACGATAAGGATGAGGGCGCGATTCTCGTAACCACAAGGCCTCCCCGTGTTCCCACTTCCGAGTATCGTATAATTTAGCTGCTGCTCGACAGGCGTAGGTTCGCCGGAAGTCTCTGAGATCAACGAAGCACCCTTATCCCTGCGGCTCGTCCCACTGTCAATATATATTATTTGTCCGAAACGCTTTACCGAGGGGCTGTCTCTAATCTGAAACCTCTCCACGTTGCTTTGTCTGACAAACTGGCATTCGCGTCCTGCATTTATATGCTCTCCACCGTTGCTTCCTCGTGCTTCCTCTTTAGCTTCTTCCCTGTATGACACGGCAAGCGCCGCGTCCGTCCCGAGCATCCTGTCAAAAAAACCCGTTGCGCACTATACAAAGCAGCAGCTATGGATATGTGCTACTGCGCAAACTACTATGTACGTGCATGTGGGCTTGGAAACAATTACTTGGCAAGGCTGACAGCCATTGGGTGTTAGTCCTCCATCCGATGTACCAACACCGTCTTCCAGTTTGGCCAACGATGTAAACCGTGTGCAGTAAGTATGCTCATTTTCATTTGGCTTCTTGTTGTTGTTGTTATTGTGGTGGCGGTGGTGGTAGTGTCGATGGTAGTAGTAGTGGTTGTTCTGGTTGAGTGAGATAACTGATTCATTCCCAGGTCCTCAAGAGCGGGAGACCTCTCACTCCTGGCCTCCTTCCCACTCTTCGGCTAAAGCAACGATATCAACGGCATTGCTGGCGAGAGAGAAGCTCGTTGAGGCACCACTCCCGTACCAAGCGCTGCCTATCTGCTTCACAATGGTTTCGCAGGTAGTCGTTGTGCTTCCTCTGCCAGAAAAATTTATGCTATGCCTCTTAGGTGTAGCGATACCTGCTCAAACTGGAATGGGTTACCTTGGACCAAGGAAAGTCTCCCGCCAACCGGGCCTCAAAGACCCACGCACCCTTGCCCTGAGCGCCGCGTGCTGCGCGCGCGTCGCCTGCGCCCGATCGTGCACGTTGCCCAGTCGCCACGAGCCTGTGCCACGGATGGAGCGCGGGCCCGACGGCTGAGCTGAGCCGTTTCGTACCAAGCGCCCGGCTTATCAAGCCTGGCTGGGCCGAGTGGGCAGTAGACCCTCAGATGATTGGCCTCACCTCTGCCCAGGGCAAGGTGCCCACCCTTCTCGGTGCGGTTGCTGTAAGCTGGAGCTTCTGTGGGGATCTCCTGACCATGTCTACGGCTCCTACGAGTTGGGTGTGTTTTCCTGGTAGTGCTGCGTCGACTCGCTTGGAATGAGCTCCGACTTTGCGTTCGTGTCAAGCCGGCCCGTGGCCATTGCGAACCGTATGGTTGCCCAAACGGCCGCCATGTTAGAAGTCCAGTCTTTCTTATCCGATGACGATTTCCCTCCCAGATAGAAGGAAATATTAGTTCTGTGGGTGTTTGTGCTTTTTGGGGCGAGAATGAGCGACCACGCGGCTGGGGGATGTGGTACCGAAAGAACCATGATCCGTCCATTGGATGGAAATTGAGCGGTCTTGGTTATCATTTTCCCCACGGCCCTGATACATATAGCTATAGGTTTCTGATATCCGTATTTTTGCCGTCCACGGCCGAGTTGAACGGATAGGGTATATCAGCCATCATGGCGCTAGAGCCAGCCCACCTCGAGTTGAGTTGCAAAGCTCAAGTGCACTGCCAGAGCTCCCGGCAAGCGGCTAGTTTGAACTGCGGCCAGCTCCAAACCGGGGAATTCAGCAAACACTCTCTCCGATGTTTACCTTTCATCCAAGACCAGGGCCGGTGGGAAGAGGCCGAGAAGCTGTTCATGCAGGTGATGGAGATTTTTAAGACCAGGCTCGGGGCCGATAATCCCTCGACGCCGACCAGCATGGGCAACTTGGCGTTGACGTACGGGGCCCAGGGCCGGTGGGACCAAGCGGAGAAGCTGCTGCAGGTGCAGGTGATGGAGATTCGCAAGACCAAGCTCGGGGCCGATCATCCCGACACGTTGAGTAGCATGGGAAACCTGGCGTCGACATATAGAAACCAGGGCCGGTGGAAGGAGGCGGAGAAGCTGGAGGTGCAGGTCATGGAGATTCGCAAGACGAAGCTCGGGGCCGACCACCCACACACGCTGACGAGCATGGCCAACCTGGCGTTTATTTGGAAAGATCAAGGTCGACACGTAGACGCTTTCGCGTTGATAGAGGATTGTGCCCAGGTTCAGCAGCGGGTTCTTGGCCAGAAGCATCCAGACACTCTGTCGTCCTTGGCTACCGTAGCCAAGTGGAGCAGCCGGGATGTGGTTTCCATCGTTCTGTCTCTATGGTCCAATTAGAAATATTCTTTGTATTTATTTATGACACCGAACTTCTTCCTCGAGACTAAGGCTTCCAAGGGAGGTGCCGACGTTGCGCTGCGACAGGCATTGCACAACAGGGGCGAACGCAATAGCATGCCAGTCCGACGTGGAGGCGCCGCCTGAAGCAGAAATCACGGTTTCAGTGGCAGAGTAGGACGAAGACTCGACAGCCAACGAATTCGTGGATTGTGAGGAATATCCCGGGTCACAAGTTGTCGGCATCGAGGACTGTTTTTGCCGGGCACGTCGTATCACACAAGCGGCGACTTAAAGTCGTATCCAACTGCGCCCCAACAATTACAGGGGGTGCGGGAAACAGCCCTTCGCTCGTAACTGGGTCATGTTATACCGGATCAACGGTCGGGGGTTAGGATATCTCTCTTTGCTATGTGCGTGGTCTGACGTGGGCAGCATTCATGATAATTACAAGGAGTTCAGGAGAACAATCCCTCGCTCGTAACTGGGCCATGTTACTCCCGAACTCGGACAGGGCGAACTGCGAGGAGTGCCCCCCGGTTTCTCTCCGTCCTGCATCCTTCTAACCCCTCTTGCAAAGCCAATGCCAGCCACACCACGAGTTGATGGCTGCAAGCGACTCTTCACAAGCAACAGGGGTTGCTTGTGAATGCCAACAAATTCCCGTATGGCTCGAGGGAAGGTTTAAGGTTACGGAAGTAGGAAGGCAAGACGCTGAACAGGAACAATTATAATAAATCCGTAATTATAGCATAGTCCACCTCGCTTATGGATGTACATGGACTCATACCTCTTGAGCGTTTGTGGGAGGAGTGACCAACAGAACATATTGGCCGTCTACCTTCGTGATGTTTGTCACCACGATTCTGTCCTCGGTCAGCTCCAGGACTTTCTGGTTGGCGGGATCTATCATTTCATAGATGGTGGAGGCTGGCACATGCAGTGGTCTTCTCGCCACAGTAAGCATTGTCGTCGGAGACGAGCCACCAGGTCTTAGCGCGACCAGCATCAAGCGGTTGACTACCCCCGCGGTCAGTAGGCGGCGCGTAAGGAAACTCAAGGAGAGGAAGAAGGCGGGGGGGCTTACAGGGAACCCTCATCGTCGTATTAATCATCGCATTTGGGTTGCTTGTGTTCACGGTCCAGGCAAACGAGTTCAGCGAGGCGGTTCCGGGGGGCAGAGACTGGGGTGTGATCCCGTTTGTGATATCCACATTCATGGCCATGCTGGCCTGGGCGACCATGGAAAACCTGAGTCCGTCGACAAACTCGGCTTCCTGCCGGCCGGGACCACCGGTGATGTTGACCGTTCTCGTGGCGCCTTGTCCGTACTGGACGAAGATGTTTGCCTCGTCGACTGCCTGCCGCCCAAGGAGCATATACTCTCCATCAAGTGAGGTCATCTTGATGATCCTGGTGTTGTTCTCGCTTCTGTGAACGTTGCGGGTTGCCTCGTCAATCACCCAGCTCATCTTGTCGTCTGCCAACCTCCCGACATAGGTGTTACCCTCCTGCACCCCAAGAAGGGCGAGCGTGGCAGGGTCGTACGGTATCTCAATCTTGGCAATGAGATCGTTGGCTGTTTCGTTCATCTTGATGACGTACGAGTAGTTTGACAGCGCGATGAAGGGCCCGCCGGAGGTGCCGGTGACGAAGTGCCCCGGCAACGGCCTTGTGTTCTGGCGCACAGCCAGGGTCCTGTTCTTGGGCGAAAACAAGTCGAGGGCCAGCCCATCCTGGAAGTCCTGATCTGTTCTCTCCATCTACAGAAGTCAGAACTCAGAAGACTGCAACCACAAGAGAAAAGGAGGGTCCACTTACCGAACCCAGGATGTTGATCACATCCCCGAATGTGGGTAATCGTTCGGTGCCATTTTGGGCTCCAACCGAGAAAAGGAAGCACCACAGAACCCAAAGGGCACGGAGGTAGCATGAAGCTCGCAGCATCATGTAGCCTTAGAAGACCTTGCTTCTCAGAACAACTTAACCGTTTTCCTATGGAGTTGGCTTTAGCTCATGCCGATCTAGCGACGTTGATTTTACCGAAATGATGATATGGCTCGGCTGACTTGGAGCAGATATCGACATTAATCAGAAAGGTACTTGTATTTATTGACGGCCGGGATGATATGAATGGTTGCGAGGTAGCACGGCGATGCCCATTTTGTGTTTTGTCACTTTTGTGGTACCCGACGGATCGACGATGTACATGTACAGGGCTCCGGGGGGTTGAAAGGTTAATTTCTAGGAGTAAACGGAGATTGCACCTAGAAAATTACCCTTGTAGCCCTGGAGCCTTGTACATGTACATGTACCTGGTATGTTTCAGAACTAGGAGTAGCCGGGTCAGTTTCATCCACTACTAGCGCGCCACACCAAACACATTTCCCTCCGGAAAGCGCCATTCCCGCCCCATGGCGTTGGATGTTGGCGTTTAGTCGTGTAGCTGGCTTTGTGGACAAATGGCTGACCTTGGGCGAGGCAAGATAAGTTAACTTTGC
>FTCU01002080.1_pt1 | contig 12990 bp, 15 predicted proteins | sample 1639521 | NCBI WGS metagenome assembly FTCU01 (sample SAMEA3914864, study PRJEB12502) | metagenome | biome: forest; material: soil | place: USA | collected 2012-03-12 | depth 0.3 m
CCCATACGAGGCGCCTAGCCGCGAGGGATCCCGGGATGCAAAACTCGCCGGCCGAGATTATCGGAACGAGGGACGAGCGACCTGAACAGTCGGGATCAGCGTGGGAGGGGTCCTACACGGGCTCGGGGCCGGGGTCGGGGTGCTGCAGTAGGGCTGACTGGAATGGATTGTTGATTGTTTGGAAGTTGGACCCTGAAGAGAGAAGAACGGAGGTCTGTCTGGAACCAACAGGCCCGAGTTTCTCACGGGGTTGAGGATATCACGAGTTTGGCAACGCAAACATTTTCGTGGCTCACAGAAGCTCAACACACCAAGACGTCCCAGGCCAACATGAGCAGGGAGCAGCGGAGTGAGACATCGCCATCAAAACACGCGGTGGTGGATCGGGTTCAGATCGGACGGATCTTCCAGGTTCTTGCTTCTTTCTGGCCAAGCTCCCTCGCTTGGCGGACCGCCTCGAACGCGTCCCCATGTCTCTGGATCGGGCCCAAGCGGGACACGATCCAGCCAGTGCGAGCAGGGGTTGACCCCTGTCCGGACCGGGCCAGGGCAGACAGGCGCAGGGCAAGGCACGGCACTCGTTCCAAGCTTCCACACCCCTCCATTACCACGCCGCCCAGGAAGCCCTGCACCACGGCACCACATGCTGCAGGGCAGGCGCACAGTCAGGCAGGGTACCGTCGACAACAAAATGGCCCCCAGCGTGGCCCCACGCGATCTGGACGCGTCCTGCCTGCTTCCCGGGCGTGGTGGACGGGCAGCTACATATTTACCCGGCCGAGCCCTCCTCCACACCGCGGTTGGGCAAATTCTCCAGGTTTGGCTTTCTTTTTTCACGTCAACTCGTTCATCCACGTCCACCGCCGGCAGCGAGACATCCTTCATTTGTCCGCGTACCGAGGCCCAAAGAAGCGGCCTTCGAAGCATTGGAACACTTACACCACACACACAACCCACACACAACCCACAGGCCTGGCAACAACTCGAAGCCCACATCACACAAGCTTTAACTCTCTTTTTTAGCCTCCCTCTCTTGTCTGTTCCCGTCACCCAATCTTCCCGGCAATACCGAACTCGCCGCAAAACCCCACCCAATCGCTTGCGGAGCCTGCACCGGGTTTGGCCTGCACTTACAAGACGGCAACACTGGACTGCTTGTTGTCTTGCCTTGGTGCCAGATCCAGTGACCGAGTCGCATGAACGCGGCTATTAAACCATATCCCGCTCGACCTCGGCGCAGCCCCGCAGCAGGAGGAGCTCTCAACCGGGGAAGCTTCACTCTCGCCTTTTGGCCCCGTCATTGGGAAGACTCTGGGCCGTTTCTCCTTCGCATCTACGGCAGTGACGCGATTCCCACCTTGCCGTCGACCAAAACCCTCCACGTCGACGGGAGGCCGCAGGGTGCACGCAGGCCGCTTGCACCTACCCGTGGCTCTTGAAGAGCCCACCCGTTTTCGCCAGAAAAAAAGATACTCCGGTGGGGTGTTTCCGGGGGAAGACCTGGTGTCTTTTGCTGGCGTTCCAACGACACCACAGACGGCTGGCCGCAGGCTCTGTTTGCCATCCGCCTTGAGCACCAACAGCAGCCGGTGAAACCTGTTTCACCACCCTCGGTTCGACTGACGCTGTCTCACTTTTCATCTCAGCCCCCCGGATCTTGGGTTCTGGCGTTCTGGCAACCCTGACGGCGATTATGGCGATCCCCCGCACAATCCCGGCCGTGCTAGGCGCGGTTGCATGCATACCAACCACGGCCATTTTGACCATCCACATCATCCTTTCTCGAGCGCCAGTTGACCGCCTCTCTCCACTGGGCGTGACGGCTATCCATGCTGCGTCTTTCGAGGCCGTCGTCCTCGTCACCATTCCCTTGCTCAGTGTCGCCCACATGGCACCAGGGCCCCCAAATGCTCGGATACGATTCTCCAGGCGACTTTGGTTGGCCGTGGGCTTGATTTTCTGCACAGTTACCGCGGGTCTTTCGGTGGCCAATATCGTCTGCCTCAGCCGGGCTGTCAATGATTCTGCGAGCACCATTCTAGGTTGGAGAGCTGCTGGCTTTTTGGCCGGAGCCGCAGTCGCCTCGGGCCTTGCCTTTGCAACACAAGTGATATTCTTCGTCTTCCAATTCCTGGCTGGGAGGACATTTGGGCCAGCACCAACCCACCCCGAGGGGGGCAACTCTCGGATCGAAAAGGGCCCTTACCGCGTAACGACGACTCGGATCTGGACCAAGAGCCGTGATGGCCCGGCACTCAGCCCCACGTCTCTTGCATCAAGCGGCGGACGCACCCCAACGCAGACCATGAGCTCACTCCGGTTGTCTCTCTCGAATGCCATTCGGCCCATCACGTCCAGGACGCGTTTGCTGTCCGTCAGCCGGCCGTCATTACACTGGCCTTCCTCTCTCGACCTGGCTCGTCCTCAAGAAGCCCGCTCGCGCTCGACAGAAGAGGGATTCGATGCCTGGGACACATCAGCCGTCGACCCAGACAACCGAAAGACCGTCTTGCAGTCGTCCTCGCCGCCGGGCTCTCGAATGCTCGAGACCATCCCGGCCAGCCCCCCAACCAGCAGAAGCCCCAGCCCGGGCATCGCATTGGACAGCGTTCTCGAGCCGCCACCGCGCAGCCGGCGGCGGACGCGGAGCTACAGCCCCAGGCCCGGGTCGACGGGCACGATCCAGTCGCAGCGGACGGGCTTCACGCAGCACCTGTCGCACAGCGAGGCGCACATCCACCCGCTCTTCCGGTCCGACTCGCCCACGCCGCCGCCGACGGCCACGCCGGGCACCGTCGTCTTCGCGGCGCCCCACGCCGGCCAGGTCATCTCGGACCGCCAGAGCATCCGCAGCATGCAGAGCCGGAGCCGCCTGCGCAGCGAGAGCCTGCCGGGAGTGCCGAGCCCGCTCAGCCAGAACGAGTCGGTCGAGTCGCTATTCCATCGGAGGGAGGAGAGCGGGTCGACGACCAGGGGCGAGATCCCCGAGGAGGGGAATGAGGCGTCGCCCGTCGCGGCGGAGGAGTCTGCGGCGGCCGCTTCTGCTGCTTCTTCTGCTGCTGCTGCGCGGGCGGATGGGGAGCGCAAGATGACGCCGCCTATCCCGGACTGGATCCTCACCGCTGGCATGCGGCTTAGCCTGGCTGGCTACAATAACCGCAGGAGCCGCCGCAGATCTCAAGCCCTGAGCAGTGGTGGCGGCGGCAGTCATGAGGACTTGTCGCGCGCTGAGCCATAGGCATCAGCGGCACACGACTTGGGAAGTGTTGGCGTGTGACGGCATGGCCCGTCATGTCATGCATGGCGGAGGGGGGATGTGGTAATGATATAATGATTGATGTGACGAAGGCTGCTGATGATGCATTTTCAGCTTGGGCCGTGGTCGGTTGACTACCGCCTGGCGGTCTTTTCTTTTGTGGTCTTGGAACGATACCAGAGATGATTGATTGATACATTAGCGTGGCGTTGGGGGAAAGACGGCCTCTCATCTTGCGGCGAGGACAAGAGAGGATGCGGTTTACCGATTGGGCACCCTCAGATAAACAAACTTCCATTGTCAAACGGCCAGCAGCCAGCAGCCGCAGCCACCACTGCATTGTTTCAGCAGTGGGGAGCAGAGCGTGCATCACATGCAAAGAAAAGAGAAAATACAACAACACATGGCACAACCGAGTGACGGAGCGAGAGATGGGAACGGAGAATGGGGGGGTTGCATCCTCTCACACTACCCATTGTTCCCTCTTTTTCTCCCAGTGTGACTTTTACTTCCGTGCTGTGTTGTGGTGCCGATTGTGTGTGTGCCCGACTTGTTGGTGTTGTTGACTGACTGGACTGGAAGCCTTCTGTAACTGTCTGACAATGACGGTGTTTGGCTCGGTGTCTGGGCGCGGGGCGGGCGCTGACACGAAGAAATAGGGTTAGCTTGGCTGTGTGGGAAAAGCGGGGCGACCCAGCTTGCCAGGCGACAGCGTGCCGCGTGCCCCAAATTCTCCACTCTTTGCTCCAACCCGACCTGCCGCCTGGTTTATCACCAGCACTTCTCTGCTGCGTTCCCTTTTGCCACAGACCGATCCTCCACACATCAACAACTCTGCAGTTCCGGGCACTGCAAATTCGCAAAACCACCGGCGCCCCGCCATCACGAACCTCCCCGGAACCCATTCCCAGAAAACCAGCCGTCGCCGGCTCCAGATTGCCCGCCATGAAGGTCACATTCAAGGTATGTTGGTTCGAGGACCGGCCTGAGCTGCTGACAAGCTCTTGCCTGACGCCCGCACCCCGCGCAAACTCTCTCCGGCCCAGCAGCCTCTCCCTCCATCGCATTTTGCCGGTCGCCATGCATGTTGCCGATTGCTGATGCGCCATTGCCCCCCATCTAGGATCTCAAGCAGCAGAAGTTCGTGCTCGAGCTCGAGCCGACCGATCTCGTAGGTTCCCTTACCCCTCTTCATGCTGCCTGGACTCGATTTGCGCCTCGTCGCCCCGCCACCATGGGTGCCTGGCATTGCAGCTACATCCTCGGCGGCGCGGCGGCCCGCAACGTCTCCATCCAGCGCAGCTCCTCTTTTTGTCTAATGTCTCAGAGTGAGAGAAGCTGACGGGCATTAGATCTCTGCCGTCAAGCAGCGCATTTCGGAAGAGCGGGGTTGGGATCCCAAGCTGCAGAAGCTCATCTACTCTGGTACGCCGCCGAGTCGCAACATGCCCTGTTTCCCAACAACGCCATCTGACCCGACACCACAGGCAAAATCCTCAAGGATGAGGACACGGTCGAGTTTTACAAGATTGAGGAGAAGGGTTTCGTCGTCTGTGTCGTGAACAAGGTATGCTGCGAAGCTGATGGTCTGCGCCGCTTCCCACGGGCTAGGCTAACAATGTCGGATGCAGCCCAAGCCCGCCCCAGCCCCCGAGGCCTCCTCGTCTGCCGCAGTCCCTGCCACCCCCGCACCCGCACAAGCCGCTACCCCGGCGCCCCCGGCCGCTCCGGTCCAGACTTCAAGCGCCAGCGCCGCTGCCGCTCCCGCCACACCGACCCCGAACCGTACTGCCGCGGCGGACGCCGGTGCCAGCGATGCCAATACCCTGGCCATGGGCGAGCAACGTGCCGAGGTGATTGCCAACATGGAGGCCATGGGTTTCGAGCGGGCACAGATCGATGCTGCCATGCGGGCCGCCTTCAACAATCCCGAGCGTGCTGTGGAGTATCTGCTGGGTGTAGGTTCTGCCTTAGGGGAGCAAGAGATGGCTTTGCGTCGAGTGTCAGGTGGCTAACTACTATCTATCTAGGGCATCCCCGAGCATCTCCAACAACCCGCTGCTGCGGCTCGCCAGGCTGCCCCCGCTGCTGCTGCGGCTCCCGCGGCCGCCCCCGCGGCCGGTGGCGATGACGACGGGAACGTGAACCTGTTTGACCTGGCCGCCCAGCAAGGCCGCGGCTCTGGCGCGCGCGGTGCTGGCGGTGCTGGCGGTGCGGCTGCCGCTGCGGGCGCGGCTGCCGCTGCCCCCGCCGAGGGTCTCGGCAACCTCGAGTTTCTCCGTAACAACGCCCAATTCCAGCAGTTCCGCCAGGTGGTGCAACAACAACCCCAGATGCTCGAGCCCATTCTCCAGCAGCTCGGCGCCAGCAACCCTCAGCTCGCACAGACGATTGCCCAATACCCGGATGAGTTCCTCTCCCTTCTTAGCGAGTCGGGCGGCGACGACGACGCTCCGCTCCCACCTGGCGCGCACCAGATCGCCGTGACCGAGGAGGAGCGCGATGCCATTGAGCGGCTCACCCGCCTGGGCTTCACACAAGACCAAGCGATCCAGGCCTACTTCGCCTGCGACAAGAACGAGGAGCTGGCGGCGAACTTCCTGTTCGACCAGCCCGACGACGACGACGATCAGTAATTTGTTTCCGTGGACTCGATATCTTTTCGGAGTTCTTGGCAGAGGGGTTTACGACCATGATTCCCGACCTCTCGACAAATTTTCTTTTCTCTCTTTCTTCGTGGGGATCTGGGTTGCGATACTGGGAATTTGGGCTAGACATTTGAGCTAGGGGCCTGGTTCTCATGGGGCAACGGACGAGGCGGCGGGCGGGCGGACTGAAGACGTGACGACGGTTTGCATGAGCATACAGAAATGCAGTTTTTCGTTGTTTGTGACGGATGAAACTACGGAATTACGCATATACACACACTCTCACCAGAGCACGGCCCGTTTTTTCGATACCTCCTCAAACACTTCCTTGACTCTCCTCTTTTTCGCAAGTGGGTGGAAATGAGAGGGATGATTTTCGGTGGAGGTTGTCGTGGAGATTGGACTGGGGATGGAAAACAGAAGGAAGAAAGAGAGGAAGAAAGGAAGAAAGAAAAGGAGGGAGGGAGGGTGAAGAAAGGGAGGGAGGAAGAAAGACCACTTTGGTTTTGCTCTTCCTACTGCTGCTGGACTTCTCCGTGGTTGGCGGGAGTTATGGGAGGAGTTGGAGGCGTTGTTTTGCCGGCGGGGGAAACTGAAATCGATATCAGACCGATGGAGGTTCTAGCAATAGCAAATCGACGAAGGTTTCTGACCATTGTGAGATTGTATGTCACAGTGCAGCACGGCATTCGTCAAAGCAAGCATGGACAGGTGTGTAGCATGTGAAGCTTTTTTGTTTGCTCCTCTCTCGCTGAACCCTCTGTTCCGCTGCTGGCGCTGCCTGCTTCCCGTTCCTGCCTTGGTCTGAGGTCTTCGTCCCCTTCCCTTTGAAACTGGAAAGAAAGGAAAAAAGGGTAGGAGAAAAGAAAAAAGGGTATCAAAATAATCGCCGCGGACAATGAGGCGGAGAGGGAGGTCGACTCCTGGGTGGATGGCGCCTGCGGCTGATCTCCCCGGTGGAGCTGGCACTGAGCGAACAGCGCTGATGATGCTGCTGCTCATTGATGCCAACTCCCCACCCCGCCATCGCCACCAGGATGGCGCCTGATGGGAGACTGCGTCCAGGCGTAAAATGAAACAATTCAACGGCAAGGATAGGACCAGAAAAGAGACAGCCGAATTCACAAGCCCATAGCAACAGCCTTGCGTTTCCTGCCCTTCTTCCCGCCCTTCTTGCCCCCGCCCTCCCCGTCGACGGCGCTGTTCAGCTGGGCCAGGACCTCCTCCTTCTTGCGGCGGACCTCCTCGGCCTTTTCGTCCTCGAGGGCCTTCTGGCGGGCCTCAAACTCCTCCTCGGCGCGCTTCTGCTCGGCGTAGATGGCCTCGGCCGTCTCGTACTCCTGGCCCGTGGCGCGCTGGTACTGGTCCATGTCGATGGAGACGGTCTTTTGGCCGACCAGGGCGGCCGTGATGCGCTGCGGGTTGACGCGCTCCTCGCGGTTGAACTTGAGCTTGATGTGCTTGCGCGTCTTGCCCTTGAACATGCGCGAGATGGTGTCGAAGTCGGTGCCGAAGGCCTGCAGGGCCTGGTAGAAGAGGGTTGTCTCGTCGTCGGTCCACTGCTGCGGCTTGAGGTTGCGCCGGAGGTAGGTGGCCGAGGTGGTGTGGTTGGTGAAGTCGTTTTCTTCGACCTCGACCAGCTCGCCGGCCTCCTCGCGGGCGCGGGCGTGGCGGTCGACCTGCAGGGAGCGGTGGTCGAGCACAATTTCGCCGTCGATGATCTGGTACGTCTCGCCGATCGGAGCGCGGGTGGGGCCGGCGTCGGCGGGGTCCTCCGGGGCGGGGGTGTCCTCGGTCGCGGCTGGAGTGGGTTGGGTGCTGGTGTCGGGGTTGGAGGGCGGCACTGCGGCGGGGGATTCTTCCTCCTTGCCCACCGCGTCGTCGTCGTCTTCACCAGTCTGCTGACGTTTTCTTCTTTCGATGTAGCGCAGCCGCTTTGCACGCTCGCGCTCCATAAGCTCGTCGTGCAGGCTGAACTTTTTGCCGATGTGCATGTCCTTGGCGAGGTCGGCCATCTTGACTTGGGTGATGTCGATTTCAACCAACTCGGCGTCCGGCGGCGTGGCCTCGCGCTGTGCTCGCGAAATTCCCGTTCTGGACCCCTCTGTGCTCGCTTCGCCACCCTCCTCGGCCTCGCCGTCCTCGGCCGTGGACGCTTTTCGTTTTCGGCTTCGTGTTACCCTGGGAGCAGTGGCTTTGTATCCCTCCTCGCCCGGCAGTGGAGCGGCCTTTTTCCGTGGTCGCTTTTTCGGAGGGGCGGCGGTGCTTTGCTCACCGGTGTCTTCGGCGGGAGTCGCAGGTGCGGCGCGCTTCCGGCCTCGTGTTGGTTTGGCAGCCTCGGTGGTCGCTGTTGCGGGCTGGGGGGTCGCCTCGGTAACCCGCGGCGAATGTTCGTCGATGTCATTCTCGGTAGGCGCTGTTACGATTGGGGAGGGAGCCGGAGTCTGCGCGGGTGTGGAATTGGCGCTGGGAGGTTGCGTCGAGGATGGCGTCGAAGAACTGGCGTCTTGTGCAGTTCTCGAAACTCTCGGCGAGATAGTTGTCGCAGGCGTAGCCTCATCAACCGCGGCCTGTTCTTCGGTGCTAGAATTTGAACCTGAATCCGTGTCTGCCGCTGGTGTTGCTGATGCCACAGGCTCCCGCACAACTGGGCCTCCTCGGGGTGACGGCTTCTTGGTTCGAGGAGGTGCTGCCGGAACGATGGCTGGTGAAGCCAAGACTACTTTCTTTGCCTGAACATCCGGCTCTGCCACCTTCTCCTGCACCTGTGAAGGTGTCACAGTATCTTTTGGTGTGCCATCTTCCAAGACAGGAGGGTTGGCATCGAGAGGGGCGCTGGGGCCAGGGGTCGGGGCGGGGGTTGATTGTGAGGACAACGATTCCTGTGGCGCCGGTGTGTTGGATGGCCGGGCTGCAGGCGAAGGGCGTTGGGAGCTCTGGGGCGCGGAGCCAGGAGGTGGGCGGCGGACAGCCGCCTTTGGCTTGAAGGCAGATTTCTTGTTCAGCATCTTGACGATTCAATGCCCCGCAGCGGCGGGGGGCTTGGGTCAACGAGGGGAGCACAAGCAGTCGCGCATGGCCTGGGACTGCGGCGAAGGAAGTCGGTCGGAGTTGGTGATTAGGTTTTGGGCTTTTGTCTGACACCGATGGGGGTTGGTTGTTGGAGGGTTGGACGTGGTCGAGTTGGGAGGAATTGAGTAAGATAAGGTTGGAACAGAAGTTCAAGATTGAGTTGCGAACTGGAGGCGCATTCCAAAAATCACGACGTGGGGCGCGCGAGGCCGAGCACCAGGCCCATTAATAAGGCACTAGAACTAAACAGGACTAGCGCGTTACGCGCAGCGATTCGAAAATGAGCCTTTCCTTGGTCGACCTGCACGTCGAAGGCCCGTTCTTTCTCTCGGTCCTGCATTCCCAAACCGCACTGACTGCGCTGCACTGCACTGCGCTGCACTGCACTGAACTGCGCTGCACGCTCCTTTTCACCACAGCCTCTCTCGCCTTCTTGCTTCATTTCTTCTCTCCGGGGCGTCGCCGGGGCACACGACGACAGGCCGCCATTCTGCCATTTCCCGCGCCGCGACGAGGATTTTAATTCCGTCGTCTTTTTCTTGTCCCTCCTTCCGTGTCCCCGTCGTCGTCGCTGCGCCTTTTCTGATGCCGATTGCCACCTCTCCGTCCGCGCTGCCCCGTCCTGCCGCCTTCGTCAAGATGGAGGACAGGAAGAGACCCGCGTCGGGCGCCGTCGACGACTGCGCCCCGCCCAGCAAGCGCCAGGCCGTCAACGGCAGCAGCAAGTCCAAGGACGACTCCGGCGACATGAAAGAAGAGGCCTGGATTGAGGTGAGTTGTGTCACACGACCGTTCCTGTCCCCGCGTCATCCATCACCATCACCACCGTCCCGCCATCCTGCCCCGGGACCACCGCATGCCGCCGCCGTCGCGCCTTCATTCGTACCGCGTCCGCAGGCTCCAAGACGCCGTGGTTTTGCTGCGCTTCCCCGCCTTGATTGTGGCTAATGCGCGGCTTGCTGGCGACAGCATGCCCGGCTCTCCCAGGCCTCTCCCTGTTTTCCGTGCCTTCCTCCTTCCCACCATCACTTCGCTGCCTCTGCGCTACGATGTACATCAAGAAGCCTCTTTTCGCTCGGCACTTGCAGCGACCGCCCGGCTGACTCTGGTCTGTGTGCAGGAATACCAAAAGGGCGCCATCTACCGCCAGATGCTCGAATACAAACGGGAAAAGATCAACCTAGAAAGCCGGGTCCAGGAGCTCGAGAAGCATTCGACTGATCACGACGACCATATTCGAGTAGTTGACGCGTGGGTGCTTCAGGTACGTCTGGCCTGATGGATACCTGGCTGCGCCGTGCATCCCGCTGACGGTGCTTACCCCTAGCTATTGCAAGAAATTGAGCTGCTGGTCGAGGGCGCAATACCCTCTTCGAGCTCGACAGATTTGGCCCCAGGATCCGCTCTCGCGTTCAAAGACAGCAAGGACTTTCAACGGCACCTCGGCGACAAGGGCAAGACTCTCAAATCCAAGACGGATGCCCTGTTCAAGCGGCTGGCCGGTGCGCGAGGCGAGGTCAAGCCCGAAGTCGCACAGCTCGAATCCCAGGTCAAGTCGCTGCTGTCGCAGCAGAAGGAACTGCTTGTCAAGGTCGACCGCCTCGAGGCCCAAAATGCGTCGCTTTCGGACCAGTATGACAAGGCGACCCTGAAGGTCATCAAGGCGGAGCGTAAGCTCGACCGCGCGAAGAGCGCCCAGGTACAGAAGTTGGAGCAACAGGCGCTGGCTAGCGCCACGGCCCACCCGACCTCCAAGGACGACAGCCGCGGCAGCTCCAGCCCGACGAACGGAGACAGCGAGTCGCTAAAACTGCAGTACCGGGAGGCAATGGCCGTCGTGGCCAAGCAGAAGCAGCAGCTCGAAGCCGCGCTATCCGAGAACAAGGCGCTCATCGACGAGAACTCGACTTTCAAGATCAAGAAGGAAGCCGTGACGGACGAAGAATACGCCCGGACCGAGGTCTTCAAGCAGTTCAAGGTGCAAAACGAGGATCTGATAAAGCGAATCAATCATCTGGAGGGCATCAACAAGCAGCTGCGCGAAGAAGCGGAGAAGCTGCGCGGCGAGAGGACCGAGTGGAAAACCAAACTGGAAATCGAGGCCCAGGTCGTGACTCTGGAATTGGAGGACCAGCTTCAGCAGAAGGACCAGGATCTCACCCGCATCCGTTCCGCCCGTGACGAGCTCCTGGCCGAGGTAGCGATGCGGAGGGCCAGTCAGGAGCAGGAGAAGACGGCTCTTAACCAGATCAAGGAGCTGGCGGAGACTCAGGCCGATCGCATTACCGAACTCGAGTCGGAACTTGACCGGATACGACCAGGCGACGACGCGACCATGACGGACCCGCGGCCGGACCTCGAGGCTCTAGCCGTGGAAGAACTGCGGCAACGATACTTGAAACTGGAAAAGGACTTTGAGGCCATCAACAAGGAACTGCCGCTCCTGGAGAAGTCGTACAAGAAGTCCATGTTGTTGGCGCACACCAAGATTATGGATTTCCACGCGCTTGAGGAGCGGGTGGCGACGCTCACGGCCGAGAAGAGCAAGGCGGACCAAAAGTATTTCGCGGCACGCAAAGACATGGATATCCGGACAGCGGAGATCCGGACGCTCCGGGCGCAGAACGGCAAGAGCTCCGAGATTATTTCCCAGCTGAAGGACGTCGAGTCACAGAACCGAGCTCTTATTGGCAGCCTCGAAAAGCAGATCGCGTCGCTGAAGCAGGACATTGCGACAGCCATGGCTGAGAGGAAGAAACTGGAGCAGGCCGGCGGCGAAGCAACAAGGAGAGCGGATGCGTGCAAGTCGCAGATATCCAGCATCACCGACCTCGTCAAGGCCAAAGACTCGGCAGTGGCAGGCATGAAGGAGGCGCTGCTCAGGGCCGAGACCGAGTTGGAGAAGGCCAAGGTCGACGTCAAGGAGATCGGGAAGGATTGCAACAAGTGGAAGGCCAAGTGCCAGAGCAACTCGTCTGAGGAAGAAGAAGCGCTGAGGGTGAGTGGATCTGGCTCCATTTTGGAATTTGTGACGGGAGTCATTGCTAACGGCGCTGCAGAATCTGGTGATTTGCTCTGTGTGCCGAAGCAACTTCAAGAATACGATCCTCAAAGGATGTGGCCACGTCTTTTGCAACGGCTGCGTCGACGACCGACTGGCGAACCGGATGAGGAAGTGCCCGAGCTGCAACAAGGCCTTTGACCGATCCGATGCCATGGCCGCCCATCTATGAATGAATATTTACGACACGGAGTTTGTGCTGACCGAGTCAGCCAAGCCATATCAACTCCACGCCGAGGCGAGCATCGCCCAGAAGTGGACGGGGAGAACACCCGGCGCCGCGGTCCCGCTTCAGGCCAAGCTGGTGAGCGGGACAGAAGGCGCGCCGAGCGAAGGATTCATGATCCGATGTGTGTACGAGGCAACCTGTTGGATCTTCTACCAAGTGTAATGTAACGAGTGTGCGACTAGGTTCCGGCATGGGGTTGTGGAGGAGAGAGCTTGGGGAAACCGAGGGGCCTGTCTTGTGAATGGTTATTATATTTTGCCAAAGCGAGCAGGATATAGAGCCGGCGTTGAGCAGGGGGAGTGACAGAACACTGTACATGTACAGAGCAGAGCTATTGATATCCAGTCCTTTTATCTTCCTCTCCCGTCCCGTCAGCGGCGACTGGTCCCGCCGTACCCCGTGCTCTCGTGCCGCGTGTCCGACCTCGAGCTGCTGCCCGAGCTTGACGATCCGCTGTTGCTGCCCCATCCCGACCCGGACCCGGACCCCCAACCCCGCGAACCGCCATCCTCCCCCCAACGCCCACCATTCCGTCCATAATTCCGCTCATTCCCCCGCTGCCCTCGATTCCCAGCCATATACCCAGCAGCCGCACCACCCGCCAACCCAGACCAAAACCCAGGCCTCCACCCCTGCTGCCCTCCCGACGACGACGCCGACGTCGACGACTTCGGCGCACCACCTGTCCCAGGATACGGCGGTGGCGGGGGCGCCCCCCCCCCCC
>FTCU01002833.1_pt1 | contig 12981 bp, 17 predicted proteins | sample 1639521 | NCBI WGS metagenome assembly FTCU01 (sample SAMEA3914864, study PRJEB12502) | metagenome | biome: forest; material: soil | place: USA | collected 2012-03-12 | depth 0.3 m
ACATACCATAGTGGTTGGCGCAGACCTTGAGGGTCTTGTCGCGGCGCATGACCAGGCGGGTCTTGTGGTTCTCGCGGTGCTTGAGGAGGCGCACATCACCGGTACCGCGCTCCTTCCACTCGCGGGTGTCGGCAATGTACCGGAAGAGCTTGGCGCGCATCTTGAAAACCTGCTCCTCGAGCTCCTCGTTGGTCTTGACCTCGACCTTCTCCGTCAGGTGGATGACGGGCTCGAAGTGGACATCCTCAGACTCGGGGGCCTCGTCCTGCAAATCCAAGATCCGTCAGAAACATTCTCCACAGACACCCATATCACACCGTGGCGGCACATATGTTACCCACCTCATCACCCTTCTCGGCAGCGGCGGCGGCAGCAGCAGCCTCGCGCTGGGCCTTGGCGCTGCCAGAGTTATCGCCGCGATCCTCATCCTCCTCCTTCTTTTCCTTCTTGGCGCCACCACCAAACATGGAGAAAACCGAAGAGGTGGTCACGGGCTTGGCGTCGTCAGCGGCAGGAGCAGCAGGAGTCTGTGGTGTCAAGAGCAAGACGCGTTAGCCAAAACTGCAGATTCCAAACCCAAATCCCCAACCCAAGAAGAAAAAGGGGGCGGAGGCAGCCTCTCCCCTCTTCTCCTCCTCCTCCCTCTCCTCCCCCAGAACCAACACGCTGCACATACCTCCTGCGTCGCCTCAGCCTTGACCTCAGGCGCCTGGACCTCCTCGAGGGGCTTGTTGTCGTTCTCGGCAGACATGTTGATGTGGGCTAAGCGGCTCGATGTTGTGGATACTGCAACAGCACGTCAGCAACCAACCAAAACAAAAACACAACAAAAAAACCAAAGATCCCCCGCCCCCCCGAACAAGATATACAGTCAACCTGTCGCCCGAACGCGCAACAAAAACCTGACTCCGTCACGCCGATCGTGTTCGTCCGACAAACGGGGGGCGCGCAGAGGACGGGGGACGAACGAGTTGGGGCGGGGTCGTTTGGGACCGACCAGCCGCGCGGGGCAGGGCAGAGCGGCGCGCAGCGCCAGGAACAGGGAAGCCAAAAACGAAAAACGAGGAAAACAAAAACCATACATACCGGATGTTACAAAAAGTTGGCGAGAGTGCAAGTGCAGTGTGTGCCTTTTGCTGTGTTGCCCGGGAGCAGAAGATGCGTGAACGGTGTGGAAAGTGGATAAGGCGGTGGTGGTAAAGTTAGGCAGTAGGCAGCAGGCAAGGTGGGTGCTTGTGGTGTTGCAAAAACTGCCCCTCACTTCCCGAAATCAACAGTGGCGGCCCTGCGGCCCAAGAGAAATTTGGCATGGGGCCGGGCCAGAGCGGGGACCTGGCAGCGTCTGGCGGGGACGCTGATTGGGCTGTAAAGATCCTGGTTAAAGGCATATTGGGCTGCCAGGTTTGGGCAGGACCCCTGCGCAAACCCGCGCTTGAAGCATGGGGGCCAACTGTGTGAACCATCCACACACAGAAGCAGCACAAGCAAACCTCCTTATCATTCACTCCCCATTCCCACGAGTGACAATGCACAAAGTCCATAAGAACATGAACGGCCGTGTTGGCCGGTGGTGAATAAACAGTCCATGTAAGATTTGCTCGTGATAGCTCGAATTTCATCGCTCTACCTCCGGTTCGCCATCAACCCAAGTGACCAGTCGATAGATACGGCCGCCCCTCCTTGTTGGGGCACATCAGGGTAGGAATGAAAAATGGCCCGAGAAATAACAGCTGAGTCTGAGCAAAGCAAGAGCAAAACGTACCCCCATGAAAAACTCCAGTCCAGATCCTCCCCCATCCAGCCCGTGATCCTGGGGGCAGCCATGATAAGCAGCAGGTATTCCCTCCCCCCAAGCCGTGTACCGTCCGTTCCAACCCACCCACCAAAAACAGAAGCAAAGAGAGAGAGAGAGAGAGAGAGAGAACGAGAAAAGAAAATATGCCGAGAAAGGAGAAAAGAGTCGAGATTAGGCTCCCATGAACTTCGTCCACGCTGACGCCGCCTTCTGGTTGGTGGTTAGCGCGTTCGGATCGTCGGTGCCTTCGTTGCCCCCGGAGCAGCCCTTCTTGCAAGACCAGCGCCTGTACAGCTCCTGCCGCAATTCGAGGAACGACGATGTCTTTTTCTTCGCCGCTGTCTCTTCGATACCCTCACGAGCGTTGCGGATCCGCTCATTCATCATCTTGAGGAGCCGAGAGGCATTTCGCTCGTACTGGACGTACTCCTCCGTCTTGCCCTGAATCCTGAGCCACCACAGCCTCGACACGATTTGTGCTTGGACAATAGAGAGCTCCAGCTCCTTGCGGTTTAATTCAGCTGTCCTGGCCTGGCGAGCCAGGTAGTCGCGGACGTTGCCCGTGGCCCGCTCGATGGCGCCCGCCGTGTGACCCCGGAAAGCACCCGAAGCTTGTTCCATGGCAGCCACAAACTCGTTGGGGAGGTTTCGTGCGTCCTCCAGCAGTTGGCGTGCTTCGGAATTCCACGGTGCCTTGCCGAGGACGTTCTGCAACATCTGCAAGCCGGCCTCGAGAGCCTCGAGAGCCTCGGCGACCGCCGACTTGCCAAAATCGACCTGGAATGTTTCGTTGATTTTGGGCCTGCGGGTAGTGACCACCGAGATATTCAGCACTCCGTGGGCGTCCTTTTGGTCAAGCTCGACGAGAACTCCCTCATCCACAGATGAGAACTTGGTTTTGATGGTCTCGTCGCCGCGCCGCGCCGCGATGTCGATGGCGCCCTTGGCAAGCCAAACCGCCTTGTTTTGGCTCGGAATTGCCACCAAAAACTCGGTCGGGCTGTGCACCCGGACGGAGCAGACCGTCTTGCCCGAGTTGGCAGGCGTCTTGGTCTCGACATCGGCCGGAACGGCCGACGGTCTATCCGAAAGGAATCCGGCCAGAGACAAGGCAGAAGCCAAAGTGCTAGTTGATGACTTCGTCTGGCTGACTTGGACCGTCTGAGTCGAGGTGACGTTGACCACAACTGTCTTGGTAGATGTCTCCACCAACGAGCCCCTACTGGTCGTGAAGCCGGTCATTGGCGAAACGCAAACGCCCGTGGGAGATGAGGGGTGAGGGTGAGATACGTCGCCTGGCTGATGGAAGAGCCCCATAAACGGGAGCAGGAGGGCGGGGACAATCACGGTCAAGAGCAAGGGAATGATGGCGAGGGACCATCGCTCCAAGTCGACCTCCTTGACATACTTTGTGAAAGTTTGGATGGGTCCCTCGAAATCGGAAACTGTGTGGGACATCTCCGGCTCGGTGTCGTCGACTGGAGACAACCCTGTCAAATAGGACAAGTTACGGTTCATCTGCCGGGCGTCGATGTCCGCGAACGAGGCATAGTCGATGGGGAATCGTTTGGGGGTCATTGGCCTCTCCGGATCTCGAGATTCCAAGCAGAGATGGACGGTATTTTCGTCAATGTACTTGCCCCATGCAGGGTCGATGAAGCCTTGGTGGTCGGCAATGAAGATGCACGGCAAACCGTGGCGCTTCATGCAAGACCATGCCACGTCTCTCGTCCGTTCGGCCTCGGCGTCGTCGAGGTCGGAGCAGTAGAAGACAGCAACGTGGGGCAGATCCCACTTCGGCTGTGTGGCGGTCCCACCTGCGGAGAAGACAGATATGTGTGTCGTTTCTTGGTCGACGGTGAGCTCATAGATAAACTCGTCCGGGTGTGAATCTCCTCCTCCGAGAACCAGCTTGCTAGCGGAGGTGCAGTGCTCGACTTTGATTTGGTAGCGAGACGCCTCCATCAAGTCAAGTTCCGGGGCCGGACCGAACGAGGAGATGGGCACAATGTTGTACACTCCCTCACGGTGTCGGCTGAAGTGATCTTGGTTGTTGGAGCCGTTCTGCGGCGACGCCCAGATGGCGCTGCAGATCTTGAGCACAATGCTCCTCTGGGCCTCCGCCCGGCCCACGTAAAGAACCCGCAGGGGTTCGTTGGTAGAGAGGTAAGACGGGGACATGGTCTGGCGGATCGAGGCGACCAGACACTTGGGGGCGTCAGGCAGGCCCAGGTCGTGGGCAATGGCGGCAGACGCCTCCTCGCCAAACTCGCGGATGGCATGCTTGGCTGAGATCTTCTCCGACAGGAACGGGTATTCGTCATCATCGCCATCCGTTTCCTCCCGGAATTGGATGGATCGAACGACGAGACCGGAGCCCTCGGTAGACGAACCACACTCCAGGCTGCTTGTTGGGTTGTGTGTAGAGGGGTTCTGGAGAGCTTGGTCGGCGTATCGGATGGACGAGGCGTGTGATGAGTGGTCGGACTCTTCGTCGTCCGAATCAGATCTGAAATGGTCCTCGGACCCATCCAGGCTGTGCACATCGTCGGGCCGGGGAGCAGTGAGAGAGCAGGTTGACTCGGTCATGCGGTCGTCTGGGCTCTCGCTGTCGGCGCCGTGGACGAGCTCGTAGGCCGAGTCGGCCAGGCTGTTTGTGTCGTCCGACATGGTGGTCGGCTGCAGAATGTCGGGAGAGCTGTTCGAGATCCAGTTGGCCAGGTATTGGCTGCCCTGGGGTCTTGGAAATCGAAGGACGGGCAGAGCGCACGATAGCTGTTGTTCTTCCGGGAGCGGGGGACAAGTTCCACCGCTTAGAGAGTTGGTGTTGGAATCGGTGCTGTTGACGGGCGGGGTTTGTTCTCTCGAGCGAGATTCGCTGGTCTGCAGTTCCATAACGAAGAGGGAGCTGTCAGCCGGTGGTGGCTCAAGTCATGCCTGCCGACCGAGAGCACCAAGTGAACCGCGGGCAGAGATGCAGGCGGGTAAAAAAATTCAGGTGTTGGTTGGTGCACTGAGGTGTTGCAGTACGAGGAAGGAGGGGAGGTCGACCAGGAAGTCGGCCGAGGGGGTGTGTAGGAAATGTGACGAGGAGAAGAGGGAGGAGCGCGCAAGAGGGAAGGACCTAGGGAAACAGAGGAAAGGCGACCTGTGCGGGCGATCGGAACAAGATAGCACTAACTCGAGGTGCCCAGAGGGCCTGATTGTTTCTCGCTGGGTATTCTAGGTGACGACACACCCACAAAGGCGGAGCTGGTTTGTTGTTCGGAGGTTGAGGTGTCTGCCTGTCCGGGCGGGCGGGCAGGCGAAGCTGCCTTAGACAGGCGGGGGTGGGGCAGCGGGCAAGGAACCGTCAGTCGTGTCAGCTCCTGAGCGAGCCTCGGGCCTTGGCCGTCGGATGCGAAGGCGCAAGGAAATCAGATTCGAGGGACAGCACGGCCGCTGGTCGGGCTTCTTTGGTCATCTGTGACAGGAGCAGGCTCACAGATCGGGGAGCTGTGTCCAGCAAGGCGCAGGTGCAGGTGCAGGTGCATGTGCAAGCACACTGACGAACGGACAGCTGGAATGGAAGATGTCGGGATTATTACACAGTGCTGATTAGACGGTGATGGAGCAAGTGGGCGAATATGAGCTCTGGCCCAGCACATGAGGTCACCTGGCAGCTTGGGCTTGCAGCTTAGCCAAAGCCCTGTGTTTGTCGGTGCGAGGTGCTGGCTGGTTCTATCATTGGAAGCAGGGCGTCCAGCACGCAGGTGTTAGCCGATAAGTCGATAAGCTCAGGCAGCGAGCGGGGTGAGTGACGACAACCCGTGCCAGGGGAGCGGGTCACAGCCCCGCCAACAGCCCCCGCAGGCGAGGGTTTGGAACACTCAGCAAGGGGCACGATCCATGGCTGTCTCTCTCAACATCGAGGTACCTAAGCAGCCTGACAGAAAACGTAAAGCCAAGTACAGAGTAACCTGAATGAGTGACAATTGTAAAGCGGAAAATGAAGACTCGAATGTGTGTGCCGCCATCGGATTCCATAGATGGTACTCAATGTGTCCAAAATACTTTAACAGCACGCGATGTTTCCATACTGCCCCAGATTCCGCCATCATGGAACTCATCCGGGTGCAACGGAACTGCGAAGGTAGGATACTAGCAATTTCTCTATCCACCAACCGGTCCCGCAAAGCCCGAGATTCGTGATCGTCCTGGCCCATGATTACAAAGTAAATAAGTACAAAGAAGATGGCATCAAAACCCAGCAGCCAAACAAACTCCAGATAAACACCGTGCAGATGTGGTATCTCTCTTCATGTGTCGCATCCCGCAGCTTCCGGACCAGTCTGTGCTGACGGATGGACATTCCGTGGCCAAACCAAGAAGCAAGCCCCTTGTAAAGAACAAGGGCGAGAAAACCCAGAACCAAGCAACAACCAAAACTGGAACCAGAAGCCAGAGACAGTCTCTCGAGAATCATCAGTTACAAGATGCCTTTCTTCGTCAAGAGTTTCCTCAGGTAGTCGGTGTCGAACTCGTCCTCTTCCGGCATCATTTCCAGGATGCCTGTTAGGTTGGCAAACAGGTCGCCTTGGTTCCGGTATGCGAGAATCGCAGGCACGCCGGCATTGTCGAACTCGATGTCTTCGAAGTGGACCTTGACGAAGTGGATGGCCGGGTAGGTGCTGACGAGAGGGACCAGAGCAGACTCGATGGCTGCCGAAACGTCGCACTGTTTTAATTTGTCGTTAGCATGCTATTGACAGGGGGAAGAAAGGGGGTTGGCACGAACCTCGTGGTCGTAGACAAAGACGACAACCACCGTCTCCCGGCCGACCTTCTCTATCGCATCGAGATAGCCAAGGGCATCGACGTGGTCGAAGCGGCCGTACAACCTCGCGCTCGGGCTCGTCCTCCGGTTCCGGATGGGGTTCCTGCTCTCTTCCTCGAGCTCGCGCCTCCGGCTCTCCCGCCATTGTTGCAAGAAGGCCTCCTCGTCGGGGTCATCGAGGCCGCTGCCTTCGCTTTCTGGCGAGCTGCTCCGGCCGTGGCGGCCACTGTCGACGCCAAACACGCTGCGGCGGGCGGCGCGAACTCTCTCCTTCCATTTTGTCCGCCGGGCCGTCTCATATGACCTGGCGTCGGCGATGACGCCCTTTACGCCGGTGGAGCAGCCCCGATCGAACTCGGCCGGCGGTAGCCTGAGCTCGGAGTGGGCGTCCATGGTGGGCATCCGCATGGCGGCGTTGATCTGGGCTGCGCGGTATCGTTCTTCCTCGTCCTCGCTGGCGTGGTCGAGCTCTCTGGCCGAAGCGTCGCGGTCCTCAGGGTGGATGCCGTCGAGATCGGATTTGTTATTGTTGTCGAGGAAGGCAGCAAACTCTTCCTGGGCGGGTGTAGGATTTGACATGATGACGGGAGGGGGCAAGGGCGGCTGACGGGTGGGCGGTACCGATTTATAGAGGTAAGCTTGTTTACGGACAAGGGCCGGGGGCAGATCCTGCTGTGCACGGCGAGCCCGGTGGGCAGGATACGACACTGGGGTGGGTGGTGTGGACTACGGACGTTGGACCAGTCCGCAAGCCGGGAGCGGTAACTGATGGGCTTGACCGGTAGCAGGCACGGGTCGGGTGACTGGAGCGCGTGTCCGGTTTGGTTCCAGGGGTTCGCCGGCTATTGCAAGACGGGGTGTATGGGTGTCGGCCTCTCTCCGGGTCGCGGGCGGGAACCAAGGAATGGGATGAGCGAGCCTGGGCCCTGGGGAAGGGAAGGGAACGGGGAGTTCGCTGGTGGTGGGCAGCAATAGCCGAACACCAGGATGGAGCAGGCGGGTTGACTGATCCCCTGGAGAATGCGTCAGACTGTTTCAGAAAAAAAGGTGATGCCGAATGCAACGTCAACTTGGTGGTGGGCGGATGGATGGGTGGGTGGCTGTTGGCGAGTGGAAGAATCGAAGATGTGATTCGAGTCGCAATTGGTCCGAAGAGGTGTGTGTCCGGGGTGCACGAGCAGAGATTCGGTGCCCAGGAGAGGCGGGCTGGCACGGCGGCGGCTGCGTTGGTGACGGGATTGGGCGGGCTGACTCCTGAGTGAGGGAGAAACGTGCGAAACGTGGGACCTGAAGTTGGGATCGGCGGAAGAACGACGGGGAGGAGGGGCAGAGCGAGGCGCTGTTTGGGGCTGCATGCCCAGGCGGCTGCCGCGTGGTTTGCAGGGATTGACGCACTCTCGATAGCGTGACCGTTGGCGTCAATGCAAAGCAGGAACAGGGGTTGCTGGTCCTCGGCAGAGTTCTCAGGACTCAGGAGACTGCAGGGCTGCTCCGCTGTTCGCCGAGAAGGGCGCGGAACAAGTTCAGCTTACACGTGTCGACAGAACAAAATCGTCGCAGGAAGGCTTCGCGAACGGCGTGGTTGGCCGCAGGTGGCGGGGAATTGGGGGCTGTGGAGGGGCACAAGGGCGCTAACTAGGCCCACAAGCCAGGGGCAGATCTGCTGGCCCCATAATTGTGCCTTGACCAGCCAGGGCTCGACTTGCTCCATCACCTTTTCCATTTGCCAGAACTTGGGGCCAAGTCGGCGAACCGAACAGGCACATAAAAAAGCATTGGATGTGGCAAAGTAGGTAAGGTATCTCCTTGCCGTCACACTTGTTATTACTGTGTATTCGTGCGCCCAGGGGTTAAATTTCAGCGAGAGCTGGCGATCTGCTCTCGCTGGCACTCCCTACTACTCACCGTCCTTGCGAGCAAGGACTGCCATCCAGCAAAAAAAAAACAAAAAAAAAAAAAACGGAGCCAACACACCACATGCAAATCGAACAATGCGATTCGGGCGGAGCCGAGGGACCGGGGCTCGAGGCATTGACACAAACGCGGTTGTCCTCGGATGATCCCCGCGAACGCCGAGATCTGCTGGTCTTTGCGTGATCGGGTTTCTGCGTTGGCAGTTGACACGCTGCAACGGTGAGGCCGGCACATCTGTTGTGCCCCCTGGCTGCTCCCTGGTAGGCCCTGCAAAGCATGCATAAGGCTGGCATGGAGTAATTTAGGGAACTACCTGTCGAATCCCAGGGATGTCTGGACAGAGACATGTACCCCCGGACCAGTTCGTGCGTTGGACTGACTCTCCAGGAGCACTTAATTTAGATGGGTCAATCAAGGGGGTCCCGAGACACTGGGCGAACCATCTGGGGCCGACTGCTGCTTCCCGTCGTTTGTGTTGGACGGCGAGCTGGCTGCTGGACTGATGAAGACGGAATACGGAGCACGGAATGCGGCTGCCCGGGAGCCTGAATGGCCAAACAAGTAAAGTAGGCTGCTTGTTCCGCTGCCTCTTTTCGCAGATGCACGCTTCGTTCCGTGGTACCTAACAGTCCGTACCAGACAACGCGATTCCGTGCTTTGCATTTCCTTGGAGACGAGGAGGCACTGTGGTCCAAGCGAGCTGCCTGGCGGGCTACCCGGACAGCGGCAGAAGCCCGAAGTCAAGGTCATGCCCCTGCGGTTCCTGGCTGGATCACCACCACACTCGTTTCATGCCGTGTTTCATCCATCCCCTGGCAGTTGCCAAGACACCAACCATTCTTGTTTCCGGAGCCAGGCCTGGACAGGCCGCAATGTGGGTCGTCCGTTATGCACTTCACCGCCCGAACCCTGAAGGAAAAGCACCGGGGCGTTCCAGAAGGTTTCCAGATGTTCCAATCCAGAGCATCGTTTGCCGCCGCAATGGACGGCCCAGCCTCTGTCACGACCATGCCGTCTTTCAGGCACCAACAAACCCCCACGGGACAGAGGGGCGTAGGCGCAGCTCGATCACTTGTCCGGGTCTTGGAGACTTGGACTGTGCTTTTTCCACTCGGCATGACGGGGATGGCCCGAGTAAATATGTGGAATAATCAACACACATGACCAAAGCCAGAAGGTGACTGACGATGGCCTCATGTCCGACCTCAGCCTCGATGAAGCACCAGTGACTCGGAACCGGGCAGGCAATGCCGGGCTTTCCGACGCAGAGGCCGCCGGGACGTTTCCGAGTGGGCTCATTGGGGCTGACGAAGTTGATGATGTCTCGCCGACTCGTCTTTCGTCATATGTCCATACTCCTTACTCGCTTGCCGTTCTCCCGCACCCCGAGTGCCACCGACTTCGCCTGTGGGTTGGCCTTTGCTAGCTCCCTTGATGTAATCGATCGATCTTATCAGCTCCTGCGCCTCAAGACTCGCGTGCTCTGCTCCGTTCAATGATCTTCCCAGTTGTTACAGCTGTGGCAACTTGTCGACGGGAAGTCTGCCTTTAACGGGAATTCGGAATTCAGGGGAATGCACAGAGCCTTTCGTCTATTTCATCCGCCTGGCTCCATCTCTTTCCATGGGACCAGTAGGCAACGGTGCTACCGAGTGCTTGATGATGATTCACTGTTCTCGCGGGCGGTAGGTTGAGGTTGATGGACATCATCAGCCTGTAAAAGTTTCGTGTTGCTGGGTCCGTTCCATTCCCTCCCGGAGATGTTGGCTTTACATATCGCTCATCGAACCCCGTTCTCTCCATCTTCAACCGGTTTGATCATCGTCATTCTGCCTTCCGAAAAGGCAACAACACGGCGTTGCCGTCCCGGTTTCCTGCAGGCAAAACACAACAAAACAGGCAGTACTGCGTATGAAGAAACAGCCTAGGGTTGGGAACAGCATGCCTGCCGCAGCCGTACTCCATCGGCGACTAGGATGGAAAATGCAAGACAAGAAGAAAAGAGCACAGCACTGTCTAACACCAACGGGGCTGAACCAGAAAGATAGACGCTGACTTCTCTTGTCTCCCATTCCCGGGTTTACTCCTGCCATCAACTCTGCCATCAAGGGTCCTCCTCTCTCTTTATACATACCCTCGCATTAATCCAGGGAAAAGAGGGCAAGGCGTCTCTGAGATTGTGCGGCTTCACATATCGCCAGCCTCTTCCTCGCTTGAACGAGGCTGATGCGAGACACGGCTAGGCTGTTGACAGAAAAACGATCAAACTGGCAGAGAAGAACGTGCTCAAAGCAGTGTGGATTTAACGGGCTGGTGGGCAGCAAGGCTCAAAAGCAAAGCTAGGGAGGGAAACAAACCCAAGTCAACCCACCGTATTTGCTGAAGCCTCTTTCCCTTCAACCACAAGACACAATAACCCCAACTGAAAGTTAAGGTCAAACCACAGCGTAAAAATAGAGGGGCCGGATCCACGGAGTACTGAGAGAGAGTTATATAGAGATAGATGAAGAGAGAGAGGGCGCGAGTTGGTTAGGTACGAAGTGACAGCGATTTGCAACAACCCAAGCCTAAGCTAAAAGCTTGATATTTCCAGCCCCCCAATCCTTCCAAACACACAAAAACAACACAACGCAGGCAACAAAGATCCAGACACAAACACACAAACGCAAAACAAAAAAAAAACTCCCACCTCCCCTCTCTTACGCACCACCGCCACTCACAGCTCAACAACAGAGGTCAGAGAAAAAAATGCAACGTTTTCTTCTTTTCAGCCAGTCAAGCAGAGCCGTAACGCAACCCAAGGCCGGGCCCCTCCCCCACATCCCAACACGACAAGAGTCGAAACCGAGAAGAAAGCCGGTGTCGTCGTTTTTGTTTTGTAGTTTTTTTTCTTTATACGCTGGCTTTGGCCGAGAAAAAGCAAAAGCCCTCAGGAGTTAGGCGGGACGAAGGAGGAGAGGGAAAAGTATAAGAGTTGTAATACAACCGCCTGCCCATAGGGAGCCGCCGGGGGAAAAGAGAACTATGGTGCAGAGAAAAAAACAGGGTAAATGGCGGCTGAGAGAGGAAAAAAAGACAGGCAAGATTGTTGACAAGGAAAACGCGGCGGCGGTGAGCTGGGGACGGTTGGTCATGTCCCGCCAGTTGTTCTGTTGTTGGGGGGACTTGCATTAGGCTGGCGTCCACCAAGCAAAATGGACCAGTGGCGCGCAGAGGGAGAAAGAGGCTTGTTTGTCGTGACTTCGTCCTGCGCACGCCGGGTCGTAGATTAAGCAGGCGTGGCAACAAAGATTGAAGGTTGAATTAGGGAACAAAAAATGTGCACTTGATAGTCTTCTCTCGGGCGGCGCAACGGGTTCGGGTATCCAGGAGGGCAGATCGAATCGGTATCAACGGGGTGGCTAATAGGCCCACACCTTGAGCTATGAGGTTGTCAGTAATCAGTTGCGCCAGCGGGCAAGATGGGGGAGTGGTGGTTCTTACGAAAGCGTCCCAAGAGCCTGTGCACAAACTTATGCCGTCGTTCGACACGCCCAGACAGCTGACGCGGTTCTCGTGGCCCACGAGAGAGCCGACCTTCTCGCCTCGAGTAACATCCCAAACCTATTGGGCGGACGGTCAATACCAAATTCGGCATGAATTTGGGACAAATTATCCACCCACCTTGCATTCAAAGTCGTCATAACCGGCAAACAGCAATCGCCCGGAGACGGAGGTGGCGACCGAGGTGATGCCGCAGAGGATGGATTCCGACTACAAATGCCCCCGAAATGTCAGTAAAAAAAGAACACAAGGGGAGCAGACGTCGCGGCCACTTACCCCGTAGAAATTCAACTCGCGATCGGCGCGAATGTCGAACAGGCGGCAGGTGGCATCGTCAGATCCTGTTACGAAGGAGTGGCCATCGGGGAAGAATTGAATGGCGTTGATGTCGGACTCGTGGCCGGCGAATGTCTGCACGGCCTTACCGGCGCGGATATCCCACAGCTTAGCGAAGGCATCGCAGGCGCCCGAGATGAAGGTGTTCTGGTTTGTCGGGTTGAGGCTGATGCTCATGACGTCGCCGAGGTGGTCGGCAAACTCGACAACCTTGGAACCCGTCTCGATGTCCCACTTCATGCACGTCATGTCGCCCGACGAAGTGATGATGCTGCGGTCGTTGATGAAGCGGCAGCACGAGAGGTAGCCGGCGTGGCCCGACAGCTCGCGGGCGACCCGTGTGGGCCCGTCGCGGTTCTGGTTGAGGTTGTAGATGGAGCAGATGTTGTCGAGACCGCCGCAGGCCACAAAGTTGCCGCTCGGGGCGTATGCGCAGGTCATGACCCACGAGGACCGCAGAGGGATGGCGTGGACCTTGTTTGTTGTGTAGGCATCCCAGATGATCAGCTTGCCGTCTTGTGATGCCGAAACCAAGTGCCTCCGGTCGGTCGACCAGTGCATGGCATAGATCTTGGCG
>FTCU01000642.1_pt1 | contig 12940 bp, 6 predicted proteins | sample 1639521 | NCBI WGS metagenome assembly FTCU01 (sample SAMEA3914864, study PRJEB12502) | metagenome | biome: forest; material: soil | place: USA | collected 2012-03-12 | depth 0.3 m
CTTGAACATCTACTTTTCCAAGCGGTACTCCGCAGCCCAGGACCGGCTGATGAAGGTCAGGGACGAAAAGATGGAAGTTGTCACTGAGGCGCTGCAGGGGATCCGCCAGATCAAGTTCTCAGCCTTGGAACCAGAGTGGGAGAAGAAGGTCGGCGACGTCCGCGAGCGGGAGCTCGGGGCTGTTTGGAGCGTCTTCATGAACGACACCATGCTGATCGCTTGCTGGGTGACGAGCCCCATTCTGTTGTCTGCCATTTCTCTGGCTGTGTTTGCGGCCCTCACTGGGTCGCTAGTCCCGTCCGTTGCTTTCGTCAGTCTGGGTGTTTTCAAGGCACTCGAGATGACGTTGTCCGTGGTTCCCGAGCTCACAACGGATCTGCTGGATGCCTGGGTCTCGATCAACCGCATAGAGCAGTACCTCAACTCTCCCGAGGTGGAGCGGATCTCGAAGGACTCGGATGAGGTGTCCTTTGACAATGCCTCCATTGCCTGGCCGGCGGACGAGGAGATCGACGAGGCCGAGAGATTCGTCCTCCGCAACGTCAACGTCACCTTCCCTAGGGGCGAGCTCTCCGTCATTTCTGGCAAGACGGGCACGGGCAAGACCCTGATGCTGGCCGCGATTCTGGGGGAAGTGGACGTTCTGGGAGGCACTCTGTACGTCCCGCGGCCACCGCCGCTGTCCGAACGACACGATGACAAGGCGAACAAGGGAAACTGGATTATCCCTAACGCGATTGCCTACGTTGCGCAAATTCCGTGGATCGAGAACGCCAGCATCAAGGATAATATCCTGTTTGGCCTGCCCTACGACATAGAGCGCTACAACCAGACAGTCAGCGTCTGCGCCCTGAAAAAAGATCTGGAGATGCTCAACGATGGCGAAAACACCGAGATTGGCGCCAACGGCATCAACCTCAGCGGCGGCCAGAAGTGGCGTGTCACACTCGCCAGAGCCATCTACTCCAGAGCCGGCATCTTGGTCCTGGATGATATCTTCAGTGCCGTCGATGCCCACGTCGGGCGTCACATCCTTGAGAATTGCCTCAGCGGAGAGTTGGCCGCTGGTAGGACAAGGATCCTGGTCACCCATCACGTCGCGCTGTGCGAGCCCAAGACCAAATATCTTGTTGAGCTCGGCAATGGCGGCGTGTTACATGCAGGTCTCCTTTCCGAGCTCCGCGAGGAGGGCGCGCTCCAGAGAATCAAGAGCCATGAGCAGACGGCCGAGGAGATTGACGTTGACGAATCCGCCACTGCTGTCAACTCGGACGGCTCTTTGAATGAGGAGCTCGAGCAGGACGATGGTGCTGCTGACGGCGGCCCGCTTCTCAAGGTGCCGTCCAAGACCCAAGCTGCGCGCAAGTTTGTTGAGGAGGAGACACGCGAGCGGGGGGCCGTCAGAAGGCACATCTATCTCACTTATCTGAAGGACAGTGGCGGGTTCTTCTTTTGGGCGTTTGCGCTTTTCATTTTCATGACGGTCCAAGGTTTTAACGTTGGTGAGTGGAATTCGGGTTTCCGCATCGTTGGTCGTCATCCCTGCTGACCTCACCCAGGACGCTCATGGTGGCTCAAGATTTGGACCGGTAACTACGAGGAACAAAACGTCCACAAACACAAGCCCATCAACGGCTCTGGCAGTTACGTCTATGCATACTCCGAAGGTTTCCGCCAGACCTCCATCCACGCCATGTCGGCGCCTCCGACTGATGTGGAGGGCGACCTGGCATTCTATCTTGGTATCTACGTCCTCTTGGCTGTCGTATCCTCTATCATTGGCACCTTGAAGTTTCTTTACATTTACCTCGGATCGATCCGCGCCAGTCGAAAGCTGTTTGCCAAGCTCAACTTCACCATCCTAAGAACCCCCATCAGATGGCTCGATACCGTCCCGGTCGGCCGCATCCTGAACCGGTATACCTCCGACTTCAACACCATCGATTCGCAACTGGCAAACTCCGTGAGCTTTGGTGCCAACTCGTTCCTCGGCCTCATGGCCGTGGTAGTTTCTGGTCTCTTCGTCTCGCCCTACATTGTTCTCTTGGCCACCATCCTTCTCCTCCTGTGCCTTTACTATGCCATCCGTTATCTCAATGCGGCGCGGCCTGTGAAGCGCCTGGAGAGCACGACCAAGTCGCCTGTCTTTGAGCAATTTGGTTCCGCTCTGACTGGCGTCACGACCATCCGTGGCTTCGACAAGGCTCAGGTCTACGTGGAGCGCATGTACCGCAAGATTGACGATTACTCGACCTCGACCTGGCACTTGTGGCTTTTCAACCGATGGATGGGCTGGCGCATGGCTCTTGTGGGCTCGTTTTTCTCCAGTTTCGTGGCGATCCTCATCCTCATCTCCCCGGGGATCGACTCGGCTCTGGCCGGGTTCGCTCTCGCCTTCGCGCTCGAGTTCTCGAGCGCTGTGATGTGGACCATTCGGCTTTACGCAAACGTGGAGTTAAACATGAATTCCGCAGAGCGCATTATCGAGGTAAGCAAGCGCGTGGATCTGACAGAGTTGGGGGGGACAAGACTGACAATGCCGTTTCAGTACACCGAGTTACCGACCGAGGCTCTCGATGGCCAGAGCCCCCCTGCGGCTTGGCCTACTGAAGGCAGAATTGAGGTTGACGATCTTGTGGTTGGATATGCCCCTGATCTGCCGCCCGTCCTCAAGGGCCTCACCTTCAACATCAACCGGAATGAGCGGATTGGCGTGGTGGGCCGCACTGGCGCGGGCAAGTCATCGCTGACTCTGGCCCTCTTCCGTTTCCTGGAGGCGCGGTCGGGCAGCATCCACATCGACGGGGTGGACATCTCCAAGATCAAGCTCCACGACCTGCGCTCGCGACTGGCCATCATCCCTCAAGACCCCGTCCTCTTCTCGGGCACAGTCCGCTCCAACCTCGATCCCTTCGACCACCACACCGACGCCGCGCTCCGCGACTCCCTCGAGCGCGTCCACCTGGTCACCGCCTCGGGCTCCGCGACCCCATCCACCCCCGACTCCGCCACCCCGAAAAACACCAACCCCTTCAACGACCTCTCCTCGCCCATCTCCGAAGGCGGTCTCAACCTCTCCCAAGGGCAGCGCCAGCTCCTCTGCCCGGCGCGCGCCATCGTGTCCCGGCCGCGCGTCATGGTCCTCGACGAGGCGACGTCAGCCGTCGACATGCACACGGACGCGCTGATCCAGCGGAGCATCCGCGAGGAGTTCACCGACGCGTCGCTCGTCGTCATCGCCCACCGCCTGAGCACCATCGCCGACTTCGACCGCGTGCTGGTGCTCAGCGACGGGCGCGTCGCCGAGTTCGGGACGCCGCGCGAGCTGTGGGAGATGGGCGAGGGCGGTATGTTCCGGGCCATGTGCGAGGAGAGTGGCGAGAGGGAGAAGTTGAGGGGGATTGTTATGGGGGAACGTCATTAGATGAAGGAAGGGAGTTTTCTTTAGGATGGATGGATTTTTGGATACAGCTGGGTTAAAGCATGTCTTGAGCCTCTGAACTTGTGCGATTAAAACGCGAATTGGGTAACTATCACATCAAAAGGATTTAGTGTTAGATCTACGTTTTGTAGGATCTTGTCGCCGGGAATGGGAGCAATCGATTTATAGAACCTTCTCATGATATATTCTGCCAGCTGCGTTGAGATCTGGCATCCATCCCTTGGAAGAAGTCGTCGTATTGTTTACATTGATAAGTACATCTACCCTCAACACCTTATCCGAAGAACCACCACCATATCACCACATAGAGAGCCCCTCCCAGCCGTAAGAAGGAAGGAATCTGGCGAGCGTATAAACCTGACATGAACCCCTCCCAAAGTTCGCCACCATGGTTTTTGTGTTTTCGTTTTTCTCCTTTTCCCAGCCCCCAATGCGATTAAGAGAACCTTCCGAAACAACTCAAGACGAGAGAAGCAAAAAAAGAAGAAGAAAAAAAAAGAGAAAGAAAGAAAGAAACGATCCGGAACTGCAGCCAAATCAACCACCCAAGATCTCCTGGAGGTCAACGGCAGTACCTCGAGCAAGCCAAACAAACGCTAGCCAGCTTCCCAAGGATGAATGATTGCAGATCAGATCTGGCCCAAGGGCAAGGCTAACAGAGCGCTTAGGCATCATGCATCTGCTGGTTGCGGTTCACCATAGCCGTGGCAAACACAGCCAGGGCGCACAGCCAGACGCCCGAGATGGTGATTCCGATGATCAAGACGTTGCGCCTCTGGCGCTGCGTCAGCGACGCCGCCTCACCCCGGGTGTACCACGAGAGCGCCGAGTCGAACGTGCCGCGGTAGACCAGCGGCGCGATGAAGGGGAAGATGCACAGGATGCACATCAGGTAGTAGTATCCCTGGCGGCGCTTGCGGGCCTCCCACGAGAGGTAGCCGTCTCCGTTCAAGATTCCGAAGGCGCTGGTTCCGGACTCCATGGCGGCAATCTGGCGGAGGTCGTTGGCCATGGCGGCTGCTGTGCGGGTGCCCTCCCTCTTGTCGCGAGCCACGAGGCAAGGCGGGGAACCAAACACGGTGGTGGGCATGCACGGGAAGGGGCGTTTGCTGTGAATAGAGGTCCCGACGGGCTCGAAGGGATTCTGAAAGTTGCGGGACAGAGCGGAGTGACGGCCCATGACGAGCGGCGTGCCGCTCTTGTAAGAAGTTACGTTCGAGATTCCGCGATCGTGGCCAAGGACGATGCGCTCTGCAGTTTGGTCAGCACAATAGACGGGGAACAGAGGCAAGACGGAGAAATCCAGAAGCGCGTTTTGCGACTTGTGATCTTGCATACCTTGGGAGTAACCAGAGTAGCCTCGGTGCTCCTCGGAAATGCCCATAATGCTGGCCGACGTGGGACGGCGGGGATGGGCCGGAACGGGCTTCCTGATATATGGCGTGCAAGGGGTGGTGCCCTGAGTCGCCTTGGACGAATCCAGGCTGGAATTCTTCCGAGTGGTCGTCCCACCGAGAATGGTGAAATCCTCACCATTCTCTTTCTTGACTGCCACACGATGCGCAGCCTCTTCGAGACTGATCAGCGGAAAACTGAACAAGGTGGGCGAAGCAAGATCCATAGAGTAGTGAGGGTCGCAGGACTGGGTAGGGCGAAGAGCCCTCAAATGAGCGGCGGAGGGCTCCCTGGGCATGGGCGATGCCAAAAGTCCGTTGTCGGTTCCATTGCCTTTCTGCGCTCCCTCACCGCGATTGCCGACCGCTCGGTTGCCATTCGTCTCATCACGTTGCTCAGAATCGGTCGAGGAAAGAGAATCCAGTGATTCGAATCTGGACTTGGACCAGCTCTGCCGGCGTGCGCGCTTCCTGGCGCTCCGCGATCGAATAGAGGCACTCAGCTTCTCGACCAGCGCGCTCCTGGCCGAACTGGCGCTGCTTCCGGTGGTCGGGTCGGTAAAGATGCGGTTGGAATTGTGGAGATAGCCGTTGACGCGATGAATACGCGGCTTCGCGAGGAAGACTGGACGATCAGTGTCCCTCAGGGTCCGACCATACCGACCGTGGGGCATATCGTTGGTCGCGGGGTGCTGGATAATCCGCTCTCTCGATGAGAAGGCTTCGGCTTGGGTCCCATGGACGCTGCTGGTATCCGAGTAATCCGCAATGCTGCTCCCTGTGACCTTGACTGGATGGCTTCCGCTGAGCCCGAGCGAAGAGGCAAAGGCACGATTACTGTCGAATTGACCAAGGCTGGTGACGACAGTCTCCCAATCAGCCCCATCGCTCAGCAGGGTATTAATGTCCCTCCTGCGGCGCTGGCTCCCCTGGATAAACTCGCTGAGACCCATGGGGGGGTCAGCCGGGGAGGGCGGGGGCGCGCGTGGGCAACGAACTGAGATTTTGACTTCGCTCGGGCGGTCTTCGTCATCCCAGTCGTAGTCAAGGGTTGGCGCCTGGTAGTGCTGCAGTCGGTTGACGAAAGGATTGTTGCTTTGTGTGACGCGCGGTGTGGCGGGCTCGGGCGGCGACGAATGGAATACTCCACTGGCAGAAGCCATGCTGTCAATGCTCACGCACCGAAGTGCCGCGCTGACCTCTCTCTCTCTAGAGGGCCGCAGAAAGATGCCGAAGGAACCGCGATCATACTTGAACGGATCTTCATCCGAGTCGGTGGAAACGCAGGCATTGGAGATGCCGGCTTGGCTCGCGTCGCCTTCATGGCAGGCTGGATCTTTGAGGATCTTGTGCACACGACGCGGCGGCTGAGGCAGTGGACGAGCGCGTTGGCCAGGCTTCTGCCCAATCTGGTTGTTTGTAGACGGAGCCGGGTCCGAGGGGCAACTGCCAGTGGAGCTGTCAGGAGCGCGGGCGTCTTCGCCGGGGTAAAGCGAAGGCATCAGGCGGTTGAAGTGGAGCGGGCCTTTGCCGGAACCTACCACCGCCCGCTTTGTCTCTCTCTGTGCCTGCGATAACTCCGGCAAAGAGGTTTGGGGAGAGTCACCGGTAGGGTGGTACAATGCCGTGGTGTGCTTGCTCAGGTCAATGCCTGTATTCGCCCGTCGCATGTCGGGAGAGTGGTAATTCACGGTCTGAGCCTTGAACGTTAAGGGGTTTGGATAGTCCTGACGACCCTGCTGACTATCGGCCCATGCAGCCTCCTCCCTCGCCGGAGACTGCATGAAGTATTGGTCGAAGATCTCATCCACGGTGCTTCCGGAATCCAGTGGCTCCAGGGTAGCCGAATCTTCTCTCGGGGTATCATGAACATCATCTACGCCAAAGTTGCTGCCTCCAGAGGAGGGTGTAGTAAGGGAGTCAACTGGCGATGGGTCGAGAGTTGTCGCCCTGCACTCGGCACCTGTAGAGAAAGTTCCGAAGAAGGGCGTCAGACACCGCCGCTGAGGTGGACCACTGGGTTTGGTGAATTCCATGTTCCGGGCGCTCAGAAGGCTCCCGGCTGAGCCGGCCGTGCTGGAGAGATTCGTGCACGACGAGGACGAGGGTGGTGCCGTTGCCTCGGGAATTTGGTTCCCGGCAGACCGCGACGCGAGCCTTGAAGTAATGGCTTGGTGTGCCTCACCCAGGTTAGGGAATAAAGTGCCCTTTGGAGTGATGGAGCGGGACTGAAGGGTCTTGATTGAGCCATCGGTTGATCCCTCGGACGGGACCGAATACTCAGGATGGTCTCCCATCTTTCCATCGCTCTCGCCAGACATGACTGCAATGCTTTCTACAGCCCAGTGTTAGCTTCTATAATTAAGCTTTGCTTTGGACCAAATTGACCGAGGATTTTATCTTGGTTGGAGGGGTATTGAGCGTGCGTACCTTTGGAAATTCCTTTACAAGAGTCTTGCAGCGGATTTCCAGACTTGTAGCAGCGACACAACGGTCATAAATCGGCTCGGTATTGTCGACTTCAACGAGATGTCGGCATTGAGAACGGGCGCAATAGGTGTGTCGTTGATGAGCAAGATTCGGGGCGAGAAAGCGTCGCCTTTGCGTAATGAAATACCAGAAACTGCCTTGGAGTCGAACGAATTGGCCGGTGTTGCTGGATGGGCGACTCCGATCGGCTCCTTTGAGAATGGAAAAATTAAAACGCAGAGTAACAAGGTTGCAGGTGAGGTTGGGAAGGAATGAGGCGGTCGAAGACCAAGAAAGTGGTGGGGGGATTTGAAGAGTGGGAGATGTTGGAAGAATGAGAAGATGAGGAGGAGTGGGAGGAGTGGCGGGGTAAACAATCACGGGTGGGAGAGTTGAGGAGAGGAGAGGACGCGACCAGGGATAGGGCAAGGAAGGCAAACCACTGGGGGCCTGGGAAGCCAATTTTGGGCAGCTCTCTCACGCTCCTGGGTGCATTCTGCACGTGCTACACCCTGCCACGCTTGAGAAAAAAGAAACGGCCTTGCTCGCTGAAATTCTGGATTGCATCGCCTGGGGAATTTCGACTCCCAGGTTTGGCTCGAGAATGGGCCCCGATAAGTCCACGATAGCAGTCTTCTCTGCCCGCTCCTGCTCCTGCTTGCTCCTCCACAGCACTTCTCGCAGTCAAGTCAAGGACTTCGAGTACCACGAGTCGGCGAGATGTAAATAATGCTGCCTGTGATCAAGTTCATAGGAACTGCCACCAAATTTAAGGAGTCAAACCTGATTACTCTAATGTAATTGCAGAGAGATGCAACGCAGTGCAACAGCCATCATCTCGACATTCGCACCATCCAATCCACCACATCACACTGGGCCGCTGTTTACCTGCTGAGCGCGTTGTTGACGGAACTCGTCTCCCAGAGCAATTGCATTGGGCGGTTTCTGAACGAAGCCCAAGGTTTGCCTCTGTTATTTGCGTGGACAAATGTGCACCGACTTGGTCGGGGTTTACAAATCACCTTGCGGGCCAGTTGGTGTGCGTGTAAGTCACTCTCCGATCCCAGGAGGAAGGCATGTCGTTGAAAAAGGCTTATCGATAACCAGCATGCCCCGCGCATTGCGAAGGTCCGGATCAATGCCCTACCGAATGGGGCTAGTGAGGCACTTCACGCGCTGCAATCCCCGCCCTTATTGCGTGGGTGGCCCGCCTAATTTATCAATTGGTGGCCCCCGCCAACTGTGCAATCCCAAACAATTGCATCCGGCCTGCCCGAACCCAGCAAGCTCAGGAGAAGGCAGCCCGATGTGTGCCAGCTTCTGCAGCACAATTTCGCACGAACCCGGGTTCAACAAGCTGCCCCGATCTCCGCTGCCACCCGCGATGGCGGGTCTCGCTGACCTTCCGGGAGAAATCTTGCTCCACATTCTGTCGTGTAAGTACAACCGGTCCTTGACGAGTACGACAAATCACCAGCATGCAAAGCTTAACTGATTCATGGCGCGGCCCCAGTCCTCGACCCCACCGAGATCACCGCACTCCAGCTCGTGTCCCGTCGCTTCCACAACCTCGCCCGCGACGATGGCTTCTGGCGCTCTCGCTGTCTCCAAGAATCCTCCTTCCTCGAAGCGTTTGACCGCCGCCGCCGCCTCCTGAAGTCTGCCGATCAAGCCACCGGGCCACACACACTACCACCATATCTCAATGGCAGCGGCGCCATCGCCAACAATGTCGACACCGTGGGGTTAGACGGGGGGAATGACGTCACGGATGGTGATGGGGACAGATATACTCCCATGCTCTCGCCGGTGCACGGCACGACCGACTCGCGGGAGCGGGAGCGGGTTCGCATCATGGCCAACTGGGACCCGTGTTTCCCCTCGGAGCGCGTGTCGTGGTACAGCGAGTATGTGCAGCGGAACGGCCCTGTGGCGGTCAATTGGATGCAGAATGCGTACGACGAGGCGGCGGGGCCGTCGTCGTCGACGGCGGACCTGATCGAGGCGCGCGGCGTCGCGCTATACTATCCGGATGGAGATTCCGGGGAGGCGGTACTGGCCGTGTCGCCGTTGGATGATGGCGGGGTGTGTTTGTGGGATGTCGGGGGCACGCGGGGGAGGAGGGGCGCCATAGTGGCGCGGAGCCGGCCGGGAATACTGTTTATCGATGGACCCGAGGCGGATAACCAGCGGCGGTCCAAGAGGATTGACTCCGGGGTGACGGAGTGCGTGAGTGTGGATAGCTGGAAGCATAGGGCTTTTTTTGCAGTCCAGAGCCGTAAGTGCAAGGGAAATTTGGTGATAAGTGAGGTGTAGCTGACGACTGCGTAGACCTCATCGAGGTTGATTTGCGGCGCCTTTCGGTCATCGACTGCGAATCATTTCCGTGGTCCATTACGGCTTTGTCTGCCGCCAGTCAGGCGGTGCCTCTGACTGTTGGAACGAGCCTCGGGATTCATCTGCACGACTACAGGTCCCGCATACCGCCGAGGGATGAGAAGGGCGAGACGATCGATGGCTTTGATGCGATGGGGGCTACAGAGTTTTACCAGCGAAGCATTCGCAACATCTTTTTTGACGACAAGCCACTGGCTCCTTACGCGCCTCTCGCACAGCCAGGCCCGCTGAGCATTCTTCATCTCCAACAACCTGGCCAGGAGGTAGACCTATCGGACGACATTTATGTGGCGGGCCGCTTCTCCAATATTTTGCACTACGACCGACGCAAGTTCCCGTCCATACGAGGCTCGATTCACTCAGGCGCGAGGCTCTGCAGCATGGCCTCTCTCCCGTATCCTTTCTCAGCATTGGATAGCGAGTTGCGACGCAAGGGCGAGCTATCGTTGGAGCAGGTGGAGGCCTCCAAAACGGTCGCTGGCGGCAGAACTCTGATCGCCTGCGGCGAGTACAGCACCAAGGGGTCTCTGGAGCTCTACGGCCTCAGCCCCGACGCGGCGACGCGGATAGGCTTGCCGGGCGGACTGCAGAACTCCACCTTCAAGAACCGCCAGACGTGCTCGCATTCCAAGCTCCTCTCGGTCGTCAACCACGGAACACGCATCGCCGTGTCCGACGGATCAGGTTACATCAAATGGTTCGAACGAGACGGCTTCACCGAAGTGCGCCGCTGCAGGATAGGCCACAGCGAGAGGAGCCAAGGGCCCTCTATTTTCGCGTCGATGCCTGGGTCCGACGACCTTGCGCGAAAGCTGCTGCCCACACGACCGCCAACGGGCGGGGATCGCGACGGCAAGGCGGCCAACAACGACGACCTGCTTTTCTGGACAGGCGAAAAGCTAGGGCTGGTCACCTTCTCTGCGCGCCCGGGCTTCGCGGCCGAAGACTTCGAGGAGCGGCTCGGGACGCCCGACGACGAAGCGCTGACCGCCCAGAACGAGTACAGCGAGAGGATGCGGCAGGCCCTAGAGAGACAGGCGGACGACGTCCGGTTTGTGCAGAATCTGGGGCTCGACAGCGGGGTGCGGCCGGCGTCGGCCTGAGCGACCCGGGTCAACAGCCGGTTCGCTTTCATTGGGCGAGATCGTGTGGCCATCAGCGAAGCCAAGGGATGTGCCCAAGGCAGAATGCTCAGACACTGCCAATCAAGAAGGCGTTATTGGACTGCCGCGCAGCAAATGAGATACCTCCGTCGCATTCTCGAGCCAGATGCGCCGGAGACGCGAGGTACAGGATCTTGCATACGTCAGAGTGCTGTCAGGGAGGACGAGGGTGGCTTGAGGTTCATGCGAGCTGGCTGCGGGTAGTGGGCCCGGACCCGGGACCCGTCCAAACAGGATGCGATGCGATGTTGTTGTCAGCCGTTGTCAGTCAGCCCCGGCGGGGTTGATGGATGAGAAGTCGTGCAACGGCGGAGCGACTCTGATATTTCGGGGCGGCCAATCATGGCAGCGGTCGGGAAGCGGAGGGCCAATCGCCATGGCGCTGGGAGCCTGGGATCATGGGCCAAGTTCCCTTCTGCATGGTTCCCAGGAACTTGAAGCCTCATTCTCGCTCCCATTGGCAAGCCGCCGAGTGGCGCGTATCAGACAGGGAACACTTGTTCAGTTTCTTGGGGGACTGGAGGTTCTCCGTCTGTATTCCGTGGAGGGGTAGGTATCTGCCACGACCGACGGATTCCCGCAGTCAGGCCGCTATCATGGCCAGGTTGCTCCACCCCGGCCACTGCCCAAGTTCACCAAAGGACCAAGGTCGAGCTCCATGGACTCTGGAGCCAGTTCTCCAACTGCTCTAAATATTCCGTATCCTCATCCACTGGAACGGTGAGACCGGTGTCTCAGGGCTGCGACCGCAAATTGCCTGCCGCGTATGCGCGCGAACCGCCCTTGTAAAAAAACACACCGCTGACTCCGCCCTGGCTTTTCCTGACCTGGAACAGCGGAGGGGCGGAACGCCCTATCCCAGACCGCCGTTTGGCGACCACATCTTGGGAATAATGGATCATCCTGGCCAACAGACAGACAGCACACAGGGCAGGGGAGGGGCTCTGGCATGGGACCGTCCAGCGACGCCCATGTTTCTCAAATTTTATTTTTTATTTTTGGCGCCCCGTTCTTCAATTGGCCTTGCGTGGCGTCACCAACGAGGCCAGCCCCAGACGTCGACGGCTGTCGTGGTTGTTTGCAGACCAGATTTCGCCCTCACAAACTGTGAGGTCGTTTGCCCTCGCTGGCGCCAAAATCAAAACAGACACCTCATGTCCGAGTGGGGACGTTGGTCTCGGAGTCGGATCTGGCACTTGGATCTGAGTACGACCTTGACGGCTTCCAGCATTGCGGTGTAGCATCCGCCCGCACTCCTCTTTGCTGGTACTCGCTTTGCGAATGTGGACGACTTCTTGTTCCTGGATCCCTCCTTTTCGCAGTGACAATCTGGGCTCTATCTCTCTACCTCGTTTTATCAGGCTCTCCGATTTTAAACACACGGCGCCCCCCTTGTCTGAGCTCTGCCGGAGCTCTGCTTGAGCGCAATGGCATTTCCTATGGCAGATGGAAGCGAGTTCCTTCCTCTCCGTCCCTCGGACGGCTCCTACTACTCTATGAAGCGGCGGGCCGCCGAAGCCGACGGCGATGGTGTCCACTCCTTTTACGCCCAGTACAAGAGGGCGAAGCATGTCCAGCACCCACCGTTTGCTGGAGCCGTGGCCTTCAGGGCGGTCGAGGAGCCGCTCCCCAGTTACCCGCTCCAACACCGACCTCTTCCGCACCTCCGATATCCGTCCCCGATACCTCGCCTTCGCTCTCCGGAGCCCGTCGTGCCTGTCCGGATGGAGCGGACCGACTCCGGCCACTCCATCTGCCTGAACCCTACTGAGCGGTCTGCCTCAACCGAGCTCCTGGAAGACCACGAAGCCGCCCGGAGAGTCCGCAACCATCTAGCCGCCTTCTGTCGACGCAACCCAGACTCGAAACACGAGCGCATCCTCCGCAGCATCATCACCCCGCGCCGCCCGCGCCGCCATCACCGTCACCATCACCGCTCCCGCCAAGTCGACGAGCACGACCAAGATGAGTACCCGCTCGACAACGAAGCCCTCGAATCCATCTTTTCCGCCATCAACGAGATCTTCTTCAACGGCCGCCTCAGCCAGCGCGTCGCCTGGGACTGGTCCCACGCC
>FTCU01003125.1_pt1 | contig 12937 bp, 13 predicted proteins | sample 1639521 | NCBI WGS metagenome assembly FTCU01 (sample SAMEA3914864, study PRJEB12502) | metagenome | biome: forest; material: soil | place: USA | collected 2012-03-12 | depth 0.3 m
ATTGAAAGTCATACCATGGGAATGCATGGATGAGAAAGATGCCGGTCATCATCATGGCTTTTGACCCTGGCTAACGCAATCCTCCCCACACAGAATCACTCCAGAGTCGATGCAAGAATGCGAGCGTGTCATCTCCAAGACTCTGCCAGCATGTGTGGCCTTCCACAAGCCGTCGTTCCTTCAGCAGATCAAGAACGCATCGATGGATCCCACCATGGTCAGCGCACTGCTGACGACCGGCGCCCGGTATGTGCAACATCCCCCTACCCGGCTTCTGATGCTCCCGGCTGTGCGTGGGAGCCCCGCCGGGATTGCAGGCCCATCTGGCCACTTGGGGTTTGTAAAGTAAGTGCTAACATGGGCGACAGGCATTCTCCCTCCATGATTCGTCGGTATGGCGGCCACGGCGGTGCCACGGCCGCTGCCGAGCACTTTGCCGGCAAGACCATCGGCCTCATCATGCAGGCGTTGGACCAACCCAGCCTTGCCGACATCCAGTCCCTCTGCCTCCTCGTTATCCACGAGTGGGGTTGCCGGAACGCCGTGCGTGCTTACATCTACCTTGGCCAAGCCGCGCGTATGGCTCAGATGTACCGCATCGTCCACACCCACCACCAGCAGCCTGAACCCGACCAATTCCTGCAGGACGAATCGTTCCGGCGCACCCTCTGGCTGATTTACATTCTCGACTGCTTCCTCACTAGCAGCCCAGGGCGCCATCCGGCGCTGTCGTCGCACGACGTGAAGGACGTTTCGCTTCCGTGTTTGGACATGAACTACCATTTTGGTAGCCCGGTCTATGTCCGCACCCTGAGCGGGGCCCCACCCTCGGCCATGGCGGATCCGGCCGGTCCTCTGGCCGAGGTTGGCGAGTTCGGCCACATCGTGTTGGCGACCAAGGCCTGGCGCAACGTGGTTGAGATGATGACCACCACCACGCTGGAGACCTTCTCGGAGGAGCAGTGTTTGGCGCTCGAGCAAGACATCGACGCGATCCGCCAGTCTCTGCCGCTTCATTTTGCCGACAAGCCCGGCCAGATCAACCTCCACATCACGATGGGTAGCGGCTACACCTATGCCATGATCCACTCGCTTCTCAATTGCGGCACCATCTTTGTGAACCGGCGCCGTATTCTTCAGGTTGTCACGGACGACAGCTTCACCCTCGATGCCTGGCGCATGTCTGCACATGCTCACGGGCAAGCTGTCGATCGCATTTTCGCCGCCTCCCACAGTATCATTCACTCTCTGCTGGCCCTCGAGCATGGCGCCGATAAGGACAGCATTCTCTGCTTTCCCATCTTTATGCTTTTCTCCGCCTTCACGGCAGGCTCGACCGTCGCCTACCTGACCCTCAAGGGCCTCGCGCCGCCCGACGTCACCGAATCGGCTTCTGGGATCGTCCGCGACAGCCTGAGGCTTTGCCAAGAAGGATCCGAGTCCTGGCCGCTGGTTCTCCCTTGGCAGCGCCATCTCTCCGTCATGTCCAAGGTTCTCCGCGAGGTGAACATGGGCCCGCGTGACGTTCGCGACTCGCTCGAAGATAGCAAGGGCAATCACCGTGTTTCGCCTTCCGTCAAGGACGATATCCTCAGCCAGGCAGACACGAACCCCGACGCCATGGACTACGACCAGCCGATGAGTCTTGGCCCACACGGCCAGCTCTCTGCCACCATCGAGGGCCGAGATAGCGAGCCGCCAGCCCCGAGACGACCCGGCATCACGACTATCAACGGTGGGTCTGCTGGCGCTTCGACCCCGGCCACGGCTAGCCCACCTCCGGGCCCGATGCCCAAGGCAGACTCGCCTGACGCGCCATCTTCGGCCTCCGTCAGTGGCATTCCCCAGGCGCCCCAGCCCGGCCCGGATGTCGATATGACGGCTTTGGAGCTGTGCGGGGCGTTTGAGAGACAGTTGTTGGAGCTGGATGACTTGGCGGCGTTCATGGGGGGCGGAGTGTGAGTATTCCTCTGTGTTTTCTCATTCTCCGCCGCCCTGTGGATTTTGTCGGTTGACAGTGTTCAAGTGCGCCCAGCTAGACCGCGACTCGTCTTGTCGCCTGTCTTTGCGTGTCGCATGAATTTTTCGCGTTGTCCGTCGCGTTCGTTCGCTCGGGGCCCTCGCTGCGGGCCTAGGCCGGAAGCAAGAGCAATTGTACCATAATACCTCTGGGTATCTGGAGGAAGATGGACGTCAAAGTGCGATGTCCTGGCTGGAGGAGGAGGGAGGCGCGCTGCTTACTTTGCATGTAACACTGACTTGCTTTTCATTTCCTTTTTATTTTTGTTTGGTTTTCGCTAGGCGGATTATGGGCGGAGGAGGTATTCTTGTTAATTGGGTGTTTTGGAGCGTGGTCGCCCGCTTTTGCTATCAGTGGAGATGAGATTTGCTGGGGCGTTGTGCTATGGCAGGAGTTTATCGGGCCTGGCTACCAGGTGGGCTGGGAGCAAGGCGCTCATGGTATGGTGTGTACTGGCTACGGCCCTGACAACAATATGTACGAAGATAGAACGGAGAACACCAACATTGTTGCTTTCTTTATAGCATGCCGATCACACCCTCACTCCTCCCAGCCAATCAATCCCTTCGTGACCCGCTCACCAAGACAACCTCGCCGAGGACTCGTCTCCGACGCGACGATGTGTGTGTTCTCGAATGTAGAGAAGGGCACGCGCCCCCTCTTCAAGTCTCTTGGTGGCACTCATTCGAGTATTCCTTGACGTATCATCGACGTGTGAGATGAGTGTCCACTTGCTCAGATGTTCAAAAATACACAGTTTCCGCAAACCCGCCCCCCTTTCTCCCAACTCGCCGAAGAAAATGATGTGACTTGATGGAACCAGCGCCCCCTTCCCGGCCACCTCGCATTCCCCGACCCAGGATTACAAGACACAAAATGTCCGCACTGCGATGCACCTTCAACCCCAACGACACCAAGAACGCTAGGAAAATCCCGTCAAGCTTCCGCTGTCCTCGCCTTCCCCGTCCTCGACCCCCTTCTCGGCCTTTCCCTCGGCCAGCGCCTTGTGCAGGGATAAGATCAACGCTTTAAGGCTCTCCACCTCCTCCCGGAGTTTTCTGACCTCCACCACGGCCGGTTCCTCCTCGAAGTTACTCTTGGCCAAATCCACCTTCTTCTTCCAGCCGTCCGACTCGAGGTCAATTTGGCCGATCATCTGCTCCCATTCCTCAACGGTATCGTCATCGGCGTCGCCGCGGGCGCGGTTCTCGCGGATGCCCTGGGCCCAGCGTATCTCAAAGTAGGCCGAGATCAGGAGCAGGGGCGAGTATATGAGGCCCATGACGACGTCGTTGAGGCGCCCGTACGTCTTCTTGTCCATCCACCACTCGAGGGGGGTGGCGAGGCAGAAGATCTCGATAAGGTTGAAGGGAGGGATAAACACATTCTCGTCGGGGGCGCGGACAAAGGCTATGGTCTTTTGGGCAAACATGGCGAGGTACTCGTCATTGGCATTGTCGTAGATATCCTCGTAGGCCGAGTTGTACAGAGCGATCAGGATGTTGAGGAGGACAACCTGGGAGGAGGGAGGGCCGACGTCAGCAAGAGTCCACGTGGACGGTGGTGGGTGGACAGAAAAAACGAGAAGGAGAAACAAGGCACAGAGCATACCATGACGACAAAGGTAAAGCAATAGTAGAGAATCAAGCCAAACGGCGGCTGGAACTTCTCGAAGCCACTAAAGTCGGGAGACTGCATCACGGCGTTGGCCATGGATTGGATGATGAAGAGGATGTCTTCGATGACGAGGTCGTCGGCGTAGTCGAGCCCGATGAAGGCCTGCAGGAAACCCACGATGATGACGGCCAGGAGGGCGAAGAATATGATGGACTCCTTCATCATGACCTTGAGCACGACCAGCATGGCGCCGAAGAAACGATAGCTATCGAGATACAGCAGCAGGCGTGCCCAGAACATGGGGGCGCTCACGGCAAGGAAGCTGTAGCTGAGGGTGCTGTAGTGGCGGCGAAGGCCGTCGGGGTCGTCGTGGTCATGGCTGAGGGCCATGCAGCGAAGCACAAAACTGGTGGTCAGCAGGCCGTAGAGCATCGCATTGAAGGCGTTCCAGAAGTTGAAGATGTGATAGCCGGCCTTCCAGAATTTGGTCAACTCGTCACAGATGAAGCCGAGGGTGAAGAGGTAGAGGAGAACCTCGACAATGTCGATTCCGCCGCCCTTGTTCACGGTGTTCATGGCAATGGTATACAGGCCCAGGTAGGCGAATGACACGAGCATCTGGGTGGCGTTCTGGTACATGGGCGCGCGCATGCGGTCCGGGTCGAGATGGGCGTAGTAGGAGGTGTTGTCCTTGTCCTTGTAGTCGACGAAGGTGGCCGGGTCATCGTCGTCTTGGACCAGCCATCCGCGCCAGAGGAAGCTGATGCACCTCTGGTAGCCCGAAGACCCGATGACGCGCAGGGCGTGCAGGTCGACGGCCTTCTCGATGACGTTGACCGGATGGGTGGGACGGCCGTCGACCAAGATGGAGTAGCGCTTAAGCAGGACCGAGTGCAAGAGGTGCTCGGCATCCGACTCGGACTCGATGAGCAGCTTAGCCAGGACCTCGCAGGCAGTCGCGCGGAGGTTGTGGAGGTCGGCGTCCCACAGCTCGATGAGGGCCTGGTGGCGCCACCATCGCTTGTTGACGAGCAGGCAGAAGACGACACAGGCGCCGTACTCGCTCCCGCCGGCCTCCCTGGCGGCCTGGACGACCTTGGGTGTGATGACCTTGCTGTGCGGGCACGTTACCTGGTCCGGCTTGAGCTCGCAGGGGACACACTCCTCGATGAGATGACGAAGGCGCAGGGCGACCTCGGTGACATTTTGGGCGGGGATGGCGTACTGGATCGAGTCGTCCCGGTAAGATGGAAGGACTGGTGCGCATTGAGGTCAGTGTCAAGCAGCCAGCATTGCCCGTTGCCGAGGAGAGGAGCTCCAACGCCTCTCCGTCAGCCCCGGCTTCCGCTTTTTTCTTTTTTTTTATTTCACTCACGGCGGCGTCGCGACTCATCCCACCATCCGTTGTTGTGGTCGTGGTGACCCCGGCTCGAGTGCCGACTCCAACCGAGGAAGCGGCTCCATGTCTGTCCCGGCATTCTGGCGCGCCTCGTCTGGCCCCCGACTTCATGCGACGTGAAGTGATTGACACAGCTCTGGGATTATGTTTCAAGCCACGCGAGAAGATGAACCCTGGAGTCACCGACAGGCGGAACCTGTCTGTGCGGGGGGTGGAGCTTGGAGCTGGTGGTTAGGTCGGTCTTGGCGAACTGGGTCGTTTGACCGACGAGGAAAGGGAATTTTGGCTGGAGCAAAAGAGAAAGGGAGGTTGTTGGAGAAGAGGAAGTTTGGTAACTATCCAATTGCTCGCTTCTGTGCTATCAAAAAGCAGGAACCATCCTTGCCACTGACGCTCGGGTACGAACAACCGCAAACCTCTTCCTGTGAGGTCGCTCGCAATTGTCCCAAGAACAGGCCAACGGAGAGGGACCAGGGTTTCAGCTGGCATCGAGATCGGATGACGTCGACTTTGGGGGTTGTCCACTGAATGAATTAACACACTAACGGGCAGATATGGGCCTGCCAGGCACGCCTCGATAGTCAATCAACGCAACCAGCCCCGCCAAGCAAACAGTTCGCTTGTCGGGATCGGGATCGAGACAGCGGGCCAGCGGTCCTGCAGGGATCAGCTGCAGGCGCACAAGCGGCACAGCAGGCCCAGGGCCCCAGACTTGCGGGTCGAGAAGCGAAACCAACTGGGCATGGAACACTCAATGAGGAACACCGAGGAAGATGTCAGGGAGATGAGGCGGATAAGGAAGAAGCGGCCGTTGCTCGTAAGTATCAACTATTGGAGAGAATTGCACACAAACTGACTAACCTTCGGAGGTGTCCAGGTCCTTATTCGCATATCAAACACCACGTCCAAAACCAAGCAGCCAAGCACACCCTCGCACCTGTCTGAGCCGTCTATCTCCCGCCCTCCTTGTCCCGCCGCCCTCCTTATCCCGCGTGTATGCGATCCAATCCGAGGTGTCCTGGTTTAAAAAAGAAGAAAACAGGGAGAAAAGGAAGAGGGCGGGGAAATTGGCACCGAAGGGGAAAATGATAGGAGAAATGCTGCCAACCCAGCCAGCGAAACCTCAAAAGTAACTCCGCATGGCCTCCTGGTAGCCCGGGCCGCCCTTGAGGTCGCGCTCAAAGTTTGTCTGCACATCCAGCACCTGCCGGATGTGACTCATCGAGAGCGGCTCCCCCTTGTTGACCGCCAGCGCCTGTGCCGTGCGGACCGTGTTCTTGATCTGCCGCCCGTTGAGCTCGTGCCGAGCCAGCGCTGTGTAGTCCTCCTCGGTGAAGGGCATCATGTTGATCTTCTCGAGCACCCGAACGCGTTCAATGAAGATCTTGAAGACGGCCTTCTTGGCTCGCTGGTCTAGGCTGTCGTACCGCAGCGCAATGTGGATGCGTGACTGGAAAGCGTCATCGAAGGTCTGGCAGGAACAACATCGCGTCAGCGCATCAAGCTTGGTGCCAGTCGGTGCCCACGTCCTTGAGCGGGGTGCGGGCTCTCTCACCTCGACTCTGTTTGTCGTCAGGAACAAGATGCCCTGGAAGTACTCGAGCTGTCGCAGGAAGATGCTGACGAGCGCGTTTCGGTGGATGTCGTGCATGTTGCGTTTCTCCAGGAAGACATCGGCCTCGTCGAGCAGAAGGATTGCACCCCACGCGTGGCAAATGTCCAGGATCTTCTGGAGCTCGGACTCGAGGAACCGCGAGTCCGTCCCTAGCTCGCCGGCCGACGCCATGTACAAGGGACACTTCAGGAGTTCCGAGATGCCCTCAGCAGTCAAGGTCTTTCCGGTGCCGGGAGGCCCGTGGAGAACGGCTGTTCCAAGGTTAGCAGGCGTGACAGGAGAACTTGCCTCAGAGAAGCGAGCGGATCGAACACATACCGACGAGGCCCTTGCCCTTGCCTTGGATGACATCGTCAATGCTCTCGGTCGCATGGTACTTGTGAGATTCGACGAGAGCCTGCCCGGCAGTTTTGTTAGATGCCATGCTCGGGGAGAAAAAGTGGGGGCGGGTCAAAACAGAAACCAGATAGATATTGGCACCGGCTGAGACATACCTTGACAATGTCTTTGGTCTTGGGCTCAAGCACCAGAGACTCGTACGCCGTCTCGTTCCATTGGATATCCTTGACCCCCGAAACGGTGAACTCGAGCCACAGCTTCTCGGCAAAGGCAAACCCAAGGACTACCGGAGACGCAATCAGATACTCTTCGTCGCTAAACTCGGGTATCGGCTTCGTCTTAGCCACCCCTGGCTCTGTCGCCTCGGTCGTGTCGTCGGCGTCTTCCTGAGGGGTGTCCTCGCCCTTGGCCACCACCTTGCCGAGCTGCTCCTTCCCGCCCTCCTCCTCCGCATCCGTCTTGGACATGCGGATCAGCTGAACGTTGCCCTTGCCATCCTGGAAGACCTTGGTCACAAACTTGACCTTCTCGCCGCCGGGACCGGCGCTGTCCATCTCGGCATCCGAGTCGCACCCGCAGCAGGCGGACTCGTCATCCGAGTCCTCATCGTCCGAGAGGATATCGTGGTCTTTGGGCCGAACGAGCGAGATGGGGTAGTTCGGGTTGATGCGACGGTGGATGCTGGGGTCGATCATGATGCGCCCGTTGATGTTGACCTTGACGATGGCCTTCTTCTTCTTGTAGTAGGCCATCCCCTGGTGGCTCTTGTAGTGGACCCCGCCGAGTGCCACAAATTTCTTGCCGCGCTCGATCAGGTCCTGCCGCAGCTGAACCTTGTTCTTGTGGTACTCGAGTGGATAGCACCCGAGGATTGTGATCTTGCGCGCCCCGCGGAATTCCCCAATCTCTTCCGACAAGCCCCCGAACCCGAACTGCTTCCCATCATACTCAAAGTACTTGCCCTCGAGGTAGTAGTACCCGCCCTTCATGAGCCCATTGTGCCTCTCTGCCATCTCCACCTTGAACACGCGGGGTTCGTCATGCGAGCCGTACGTGGTTGTGTACGCCAGCGTGTTAGGCTTCCACAGCGCCCAGAGCAAGTCGAAGGTTACGAGACCATTCTTCAACATGGGGAGGAGGCTGTGGGAGAGAGGCGTTGCGAGTTAGCCAGGGAAAGGATGCTGTGCAGAAACCGACCGGGGCCGAACTGACCTTTTTTTGATGTCGGCGTAATCCTTGTTGATGTACTTGATGAGCACCTTGAGATGCTGGCGTGTGGTCTCGATGCGCTTCTGCTCCTTCTTCCGCTCGTGCTTATCCCCCTTGCTCGCCTTCAGCTTTTTCAGCACCTTGGCATGCTTGCGGAAGTCGTTCAGATATCTGTCGCGAGTGTGAGTGTTGAGGATGGTGGCGGTGCTGTGGTATCCAGCGGGGGGCAGGCACTTACAGGAAGAGCATGTTGGGGTCGAGTTTGGGGGTGTCATCGACCAAACTGATGCCCTTGACGTCCCCGATGACCTCCTGGAGACACGCGCGAAGGAGCTTGCTCTTGATGTCAACAATGGTGGCCTTGTACTTGCCCTCCCAGTCAAACGTGCGGCGGACGTGGAAGATGAACTCTTCGTATTGGGCGTCGACCGTCCGCTCGGCCGTGTCCTGGAGCTTGTAGTTGTGGATTGCGTCATCCCACACCTGGTCGACCCGTTTGTAGTCCAGCTTTGTCGCCTTCTGCCGCTTCTTCTTGCCCTTTTGCTGTTTGCCATCCATGACCAAGCCGCCATCAACACCGCCGAGGCCGGACCGCCCAGGCGGACGGCCACCCATGCGACGGGGCCTCGGCGGGGTATGGCGCAGGCCGGAGTTCTGGATCGGAGGAGGGGGCTGGTTTCGGAGACCGGGAGGATACCCATATGGCGCGCCGCCGTGCTGCTGCTGCTGCTGCTGCTGCTGCTGCTGGAGGAAGAAGAGCTGGAGCTGCTTCGCCAGCTCGGTCTGGAGCCTTTGGTTCCCTTCATCATCTGAGCTGCTGGTTCCCTTGCTGTCTGCAGAGTCCGAGTCCGAGTCCAAGTCTGAATCCGACTCGGATGAATCGTGCCGTCTGGAAGCCTTCTTGTGTTTCTTGTCGCGCGACTTCTGCTTGGTCTTCTGGGGTTCCTGGTGCTTCTTGGCTAGTCGCTTCTTCCTGGAGCGCTCTGCCTCGGACTGGTCATCGTCTGAAGACGAGGACGAAGAGGCCTCGCTGTCGCCGTCGTCGCTGTCGGAATCGGAGTCGGATGAGGAGCTTGAAGGCGACGCCGCCTTTTTTGTCTTCTTGGACTTGCCTTTGGTGGGGTGTTTCTTAGAGCACTTCTCTCTGGCAACCTTCTTCTTCGCGTCAGGTCGTTCGTTGACCTTGGTATCACCATCAGATGATTTCACAGCGTCGGCAGGCGGTTTGGACTCCTCGTTCTTTGTTGGAGCCGGGGGGGTTCCTTCGCGCACGTCGGCCGAAGTTGTGTCCTTGGAATCCATTTTCTCTGTGGAGTTTAGGGCGCGATGGTGCTGTTGGAATTTGGGTATGTGATGATGGGGAGCTCAGCGAGCTCGGTTGAGCAGGATGAGGGAGCTATGTGGTGGGCGGGGAGCAGCAAGACTTGCATTCGCCGTGGGTTTGCAGGGAAGCGGGTAGCCAAGAGACGAATCTTAGGATAGCAGCCAAAATGCTGCACGACTTGCAGACGGCGACGTGGCCGACTGAGGGCGGTCAGGAAATGATATGCGCCAGGCAGAGCCGGGGAAGACACCCGGCGCAGGACCAGCGAATGCAAGGCGATATGCTGTTGGCTTGCCGATGGTCAGTGGAACGCCGCGGGGGTGCGTTCGTGGGGAGAGAGACGGGGGTGTGGCGTTCTCAGTTTTGGCGATGCCTAGCAGGGACAAACAGGGAAAAGAAGAAAAAACGGAGGATGGATGGCCAGCAGGGCGGGCGGACAGAGAGAAATGAGATTGGGCACACACTGCGGCTGATGCAGCTGGGCCGAGTGATGTTGTCTGTGTCTGTGTGAGAGGACAGGGAACTGCACCCGAGATCCAGCAACCAATAATTAATAATTGATAACTGACCTGCCGGGATAAACTACCTATGTGGTGCGTCCGAGATGCGGGATCCGAGCTCGTGAGCGGGCGTCGCTTTGACCGCGAGCGGCCGCGGCTCGATGCAGAGCGTTGTTGCGCACTGGTTTGCAGAAGTCGGTGAGATGGGCCTGCGAGAGGAAGTGTTGTGGCGGGCAGGGTACCAAGGGTGGTACCCGTGCCAAGTCGGCAAGGGTGAGAGAGAAGCGCCACAGCTCGTACGGATGCTCTGCTTTCTCAAACGGTTGGGAGCAAACCACAAGTTGAAGGCTGCTTGCAGAAAGGTTTTGCGTTCTTCGCTTGCCCTCTCTCTGGATTGCTGGCCAACAACAGGCGCGTGTCGAGAGGGGAATGAATAGCCGAAGAGCGGGGGGGAAGAAGACGGATATGTCGTGTTGAGACCGGGGAGAGATGCGACTGAGCCAAGCTGGTCACGAGGGCGCTGGCGGTGCAACGCGATACTGTGTAGATACGGACCGGGAAGAGAGCCCCAGGACACCGGAACGTCAAGATCGTGCGAGAATGGTTGGTGCTTGGCTGCTGAAGTACATGGACGGCACGCGCGGTGCTCACCATGCGAGACTCGCCATGTCCGGGGATTTTGTTTTGAGAGGATGAGCTGCGGACGGGAGCCTCCACCTCCTTGCCAGCCTTGTTTCCTTGACTGGACACCAACTTGCATAAGGCAGGCAGCCGTTGGCCGCGACCTGCTGTTCAGCTTACCCTTGGGGATATGCCGTGGCAGGGGGCTGCGAGTGTTGGGACCGCTGTTGTTCGCTGGCCGGAGGGATGCAACCCCACTCCCCTCCAGCTTCTGAGGGAACGGCGGGCAGGGGAGAAAAGGGATGTGGAAACGACTTCGGAGAAGGACGAGCTTCTACTGCAGTATTCCAGGAGTGGGTGAATCGAAACCAGGCCTGACTGCGGGGTTGGTGCGTGATGGGGACGCCCTGTGTCGCAAGAGGCCCCAGACAATTTCCATCATGTGCTGTGTAATTGTTCCGTTCGCGCCGACCGCCCGGAGGGCCTGCCTGCGGTTCGGGATCTGGCTTTGGACGGACGCTTGCTTGTGGCATCGTATCCTTGTCTGGCGGTTCTGCCTGCATCTCTTGAGACGACCCAGTGAAAGGCCTGGGGCGTTGACGTTGGGAGTGTTGGCAGCCCAAGAAACCATGGTGCAGGCCAACCAACCACTCCAACCTTGCAGAGCCACCACCAACAAGGAAGAATATAGCTGCACACAACCCTGCCGGCCAATCACCCGGAAGGGGCCGTCAGAGTCATCCGGCGACATCAGGCAACGAACATGGCCGGATTTCTCGGCCGCATCCTCTTCCCAGAACCCGCGGGCAAGGAAGGGCTTCCAGGAAGGCTCCGTGGGAAGGGGAACGGCGCCCGGCACCGGAGAGCAGGGCTTTGGGCATCCCGGTAGCTGCACATGGCCTTCCTGCAGGCCAGCTCAAGCACTCAAGAACGGTATTGCATGCCAGGAAAAAGGATCAGGCACCACCAACGTACGCGTCGCGGAAAGCTGCAGTTTTTCTCGAGGCGACGTGCACTCACCTGCTGTGGGGCGGACATGGCGCAAGGTCACTCCCTGCCTGGGAGGAGCTCCAGTCAGGTTGGCATTTTGTCCGTGGGGCTGGACGATGATTGCCTGTGCATCCTATCCTGGATTTCTGCCAACTCTCAATTTGATCCTGTGGTTTCTCATGGCTCACCGGTTTGAGGCGGCCAACGTCAGTGCTCTGGAACCGAGCAACAAACGGTCCAAGCCGCGGATGGCGCGACGGCGAGATTGGATGATGGCTCGGCACCACTCGTCATTGGTGTGGGAGAGTTCGCCTTGCAACTGAATAAATAACGGCACATGCTTCAGCCCTGCGATTGCTGAGGCGCCCCAAAGCGGACGGCTCTGCGTGGACCCGTGTTGGCGTGGTGTGATGGCTCTCCATTCGGCCCCAGGATTTTGCGGAAGCTGCTGCTGACAAAACTGCAGCAGTTGACGGGAAAGTGGTCAGTAGGTACTTGGGAGCTGTTGAATTGCGAGAAAATGAGATGGAGGTGTTGGAGGCGACGGGGAAGGAAAGATGGAAGGAAGCAGCGCCCCGCCAGTGGTGGGCTTTCCAGCGCTTCCCACGTGATGCTGGCGTTTTTGGAGCTGCCAACAAAACAGAAACTCGGCTCGCGCTCCTCCGTTTTTTTGTGCATCAGAAAATCGATCAACACTCGGGCTCTTAGATTCTCCCTGGACCCGTGAAGAAATATGCCGCATAATAGGCAAAGAAGGAAAACAGTACCGTAATGACCAGAGCTACGTGGAAAATGCTGCATGATGCCGTTGAGGTGGGCGATCAGCCCGCAGCACAGTCACCGGCCGGGCCCCCGATCAGCGGGACCAAGCCCGGCACCCCGAACCCCGGCCGGCCCCATCGCCCCGCGCCGGGGGTGTCGGCTGACGGCTACTTTCGGCGCCTTTACGACTCCGAGCCAGATTTCAAGCGGCTTGCCGAGCATGACCCCCAGTTTGCAACAGTGTAAGTGCACGTTACTTTCCGCGCCTTGTTTGTTTTCGTTTCCCATCCTGGGAAACAGGCTGACCGTCCGCACAGTCTCCAAGACAACGGGCAGCTGGACTTCAGCGACCCGGCGGCGACTATGCAACTGACAAAAACCTTGTTGCGCGCCGATTTTGGCCTCGAGATCACCCTCCCTGACGATAGATTGTGTCCTCCGGTCTGGCCTCCCCTGGCCCCGCACCACCTGATCCGCACCACTGACACGCTTGTAGGTCCCAAACCGACACAACTACATCCTCTGGCTGAAAGACCTGATG
>FTCU01000478.1_pt1 | contig 12928 bp, 10 predicted proteins | sample 1639521 | NCBI WGS metagenome assembly FTCU01 (sample SAMEA3914864, study PRJEB12502) | metagenome | biome: forest; material: soil | place: USA | collected 2012-03-12 | depth 0.3 m
CTGGTCGTCACCGACCCAACTACTGATCTGGCTCTCATGCGTTTGACGAGGGGAGAGCGGACGGGATCCCGTACTTTCGCATGGATATGGTCGTATGTGCGAGTTCAGTCCCGAAAGGGAGGTTATATTGGGAAATCAGGGGACGATGCGTCGTCAAAAAAACATACAACACCAAGGATTCCCCAGTCGTCACCGACCTGAGTACTGATTTGGCCCTCACAAGTTTAATTAAGGGAGAGCGGACGGGATCCCATGTTTCCTGGTGGGTATGGTCGTATGTGATGGTCAGACGCTGGGGTGTTGGCTCATGTAGGGCCCCGGGGGCGGACAGCCCCACAAGGAGACGTCAACATACAGCACTAGTTCAGACATAGTACCTTGGATTTCTCAGCATGAGGGGTCAAACGAAACTTGGAATTTTAAGAATACATAGTCGGGTGTCTTTCAGGCCCTGTTCCGTCAAGCGTACTATCTGATGTTCTCGGCGTTGAGAGCAGCTACAAGTCCGGCCTCCAGATACAGTCTGCTCCTCCGCATTCTGGCAGAGTCCAGACGGCTTCTACATACTGCTGGAACACCTCCCACTCCAACCAACCGTCCTATGCCTCTCCATCATCTTCGGCGGCTCAGCCCTGATTCGCGGTGCAAAGGTATCCCACCTGCGTGCGCACGGGTATCTCCTGAATGGTTTTCAACAGCGCCCAGTCCCACACGACGACCTTGGCCGGCTCGCCGTACGTCCCCGCGCCAGGGCTCCCCGCCCGGGAACAGTCCTGGAAGCCCGTCGAGTAGTCGAAGCTGGCGACGCTGCTGAAGTTCTTGGACCATACGTGCAACTCGTGATACTGGGGTGAGCCGGTGTTGGTGTACGTGACCCAGCGCTCGACGATGGAGACGGAAGCGCCCTTTGAAAAGCCGCTGCCGTGAACTGAGATGACGTTTGGGGTGCCGACGAGGTCAGTGAACCAGGTGAGGATCACGTTTCCGGGGGGCGGCGGCGGCGGAGGAGCCGGCTTCTTCACGCACACCGCCGTCGAGCTGCACATGTAGCCTGTCGGGCAGCAGACGTCGTCACAGATGACGCGGGGGGAGGGGCAGATGAGCACGGGGTCATTGGGGTTGACTGGAGGTCACACGTAAGTACGGGCTCTCGAGCCAGGGGGACAGGAAAGGGTGGTGTAGCACTGACATGGGGCGCGTTGAACCACCGCAGCCTGGCCAACAACGGAGAGCAAGGAGAGGGAGACGAGGAACAAGACTTTGAGGCCCATCATGGAATGCGTAAATGGACGAGAGAATGAATACACAGCGACCGAGACTCAGGCGAGAAGAGAACGGTTGTGAAGTGCAAAGTCGTTGTTGAATGAACACAAACATATCGCTTTTATACACTTCTACCTTCCAGAAGGCCTCCGTGCAGTGACCGGAAATGTGCGGAGATGTCTAAACGTGTAAGACGATGGGGGTGGCTGAAGAAACCCATTGGTCGGTCAGAGCGTGGCGTTTTGGGAATGCAATTCGACGCAGTGAATACCCTCTCCGCGCATGTTTCTCTTGGCATTGCGAGTCACTCCGGGTCGTGCGTGATAATCAGGGGCTAAGGAGAAACGAGAAACCAGAACGAATCGCAAGAGTTGGCGTGTCACTGTGACTTCGGATGGCAGGCAGTGGAAAAAGGTCTTCTAGACAGAGGACGAAAAGAGGACTTTGGCCATAACCCTCGCAGTCTAAAGACAGGCCGAGGCCGTTTTCGTGACAGTTTAGATTATTTGAAGGGGAACGAGGCCTCGTGTGTGTCGAGAGTCCAACAACGGGAGAGCGGACGGGATCCCGTTCTTTCTCGCGGATATGATAATTAGCAGTCTCAGATCTTCAGTTTGCGGAACTCATCGGAGAAAAACAACATATCCAAGACGAAGCTTACGTATCCGCCTACCTACTGTGTACGTGCGTTTTCGGGGCGAGGAACCACAAAAGGAAGCAGAGATTTCAGGTTCAAGAGACGGACGCGCGTCTGCTACGAATAACATAATCCCGGTTGAAGAGGAGCTCGGTTGCTATCAGAACTCACAGCATTAATTATTAGTCGGCTGGTGGAGCGAAACGGGGGTTACGGGGCTGAGTCCTTTCTTGCTGTGGAGTGATTTGCTGGGAGAAGCGAGAAGCGATATGCGAGGTGCGAGGTGCGAGATGCGAGATGCGAAGCCAGCCCGGGGCCACGGAGTAGCGGAGGGACCTCAGGGAGGGCATGCATCTAAACTATAAAAGGACAGGAATTCCGGAGAAATGGAAACCAAAAAGCATTGAACAGTACGGCTGACTCGCAAGCTCCAAGACGTTCCGGTGCCGCAACAAGAAGACAGCACGTATCCACGATGGGAGAGGTCAATCCTTGGAGCTATGCACCAAGCTCGGCGGCGGCGTTGATCTTCTTGATCCTGTTTGCAGTCGCTACAGTTTGGCATACGGTCATTGTGTTCCGCCGCCGAGTGTGGTACTTTATTGTGCTCGTCATTGGTGGTTGCCGTGAGGCTCCCTCCCCCTTTCGATTCCCGCGGATATAAGAGCGAAGCTGACAACAGCCTTTGACAGTCGAGATTGTTGGATATCTCACACGCTACATGGCGACAAGAGACAACACCAATTTGGGCCTTTTCGTCGCGCAGACCCTCTGCATTCTCGTTGCACCCGCCCTCTTCGCCGCCTCCATCTACATGGTCCTCGGCCGTCTGATCCGACTCGTCAGTGCGGAGGCCTACTCGCCGATTCGACCGACGCTGTTGACCAAGATATTCGTGTTGGGGGATCTCCTTTCTTTCATCGTCCAGATCATGGGCTCGGGGATGTTGACCAACAACTTCAACCGGGGAAAGGCAATCATCCTGGTGGGCCTGGTCGCCCAGATTGTCTTCTTCGCCTTGTTTGTCGCCATTGCTTTTCTCGTCTGGCGGCGCCTGGGGCGGCACCCGACACCCACCGCAGACAGGTTGGATAGCTACAGCATCAAGGGCGGCTGGAGGCGTGTCATGCACGTGGTCTTCCTCGCCAGCGCCCTGATCTTCGTCCGATCTCTGTTCCGCTTCGTCGAGTTCACGGGCGACCAGGACTCGCCACTGCAGAAGAGCGAGGCCTTCCTCTACGTATGCGACTCGACCTTGATGTTTCTCGTCCTGGCTGTCCTGATCTACTGGCACCCATCCGAGTACGTGCCAAGCGAGAAGGAGATTAGGCAGATGCGAGGCGAGGAGCTGCAGTAAGACGCAGACGCTTCGACGGTGACATGGGTACTTGGATAAACTCAATATGTATTTGGCATGTATTTCAGAGGAGTGGGTGGCGTATCAATTAGAGGCACGGCGATTGGATTCACAGCAGCAAAGTAATGAACACAGTCATTTCTATCCGACGTTACTGAGCCATGCACCGGGCATACACAAACAAACCGAACATGGCTTGAGACAATACCTGAATGCCACCCCTTTTCTTTTTTGACGCCACCCAAACTACTCTGGAATGAGAAGCTGGCTCTACACCCGCTCCTCCCGCCCTCGCACACAGCAGCTGAGGAGCATTTGAGCCAGAGAAGTTCTGTCGTCCATCTGCACTGCCATTCTAGGCACGGAGATGTACTCTTCCCATGCCCGGGGGATCTCGTTACATATCTGTTCGATGTCATGGCTGGCTACGCCTTGGTAGGTCCACGTATCCGGCAGAAATTTGAAGAGGGCCAAGTAGTATGCCAGAATAACCAGGGCCTGTGGCCGTGCTTGTCGAGCCAGTTCAAAGAACTCGAATGGCACGACGTCAAAAGCCCATGCTTTGATCTTTTTCTCCAGCCACAATTCTTCGTAGGGGTGTTCGAGCACGGCGATGAGTCGGCATAGCTCCGTTGCCGCCTTGTGGAGAGCTTCGCGGTCTGCCCAGCCAATGTCGGTGTCTTCTCTGGAAAGCGCGCGCTGAATGTCGGTAGCCAAGGCTACCGGCGTTGGGAGGTCGACAAAGGATCCGTAAACGCTGCTTGGGAACTGCCCGTTGCTTTGGCCGGGTGAAGGGGTGGTGGAATGCTGCTGGGAGGTCGCTGAGATCCGGAAATTTCGCTGCCCCAAGACGAGGGTCAACCAGTTGGCTATCCAGAGGCCCGATTGCTGAGTTATCCGATCCGCTGCGAACGAAATGGTGGCAAGCAGGACGGATGCACTCCGGACAGCATTCGCTGTCAGTGGTGAGATGTCGGCAACAGCCCGGCGTAGACTGCGCAGAGCCTGGTCCCGGTACAAGTAGACGGGAAGGGCTCTCAGGGAGACGGGGTCGGTGCAGCCCAAGTGGACCATGGATACGAGGAGGAGAACATCCATCAGAAAGTCGTGGCCGAGGGCGAGCCGTGGGATCTGGACTTTCAACCCATACGACACCTCCTCAGGGAACGTCCTGGTAAAATACTCGGCGGTAAAGACGCTGTAATGGTGCATCAGGCGAAGGTCGAGAAGGTTTTTGGCACTATAGTGAAGCTCTTCGGAGAGTTGCTGAACGCATGGTAGCGCCCGAGTATCGTTGTCGGTACCGTCTTGCACGGTTGAAGGGCTGCTGGGCTGGGCAGGAGACTTTTGGGCCGGCTGCGGCTTTGCGGGAACCTCTGCCGCAGGCTTGTAGATGCACTCGACATCACGGCGGATGCCTACGATGATAACCAGTTAAAGAGTTGTGCAACACCGTGGCAATAGTAGAGAAGCTAGTAGCGTACACCCGGCACATTGCGGCTTGGCCTCGTCGCACTGGAAGCCGATGATATTGTCAGCTCAGTCGTGATGTGGTCATGTGCACGAAGAGCCGGGGAGTTTCTCTTGCCTTGACACGCCTCAGTTTGCAGTTGGTACAGCCTTTCTTGGACTTCAGATGGGCGCGGATGCTGTGTGACATTCTCTCGTTGCGATACTCCTTGCGTTCCAGAGGACAAGCCGAAGCCGGTGTGGTCGTGGACGGTGACGTTGCTTGGAAAGTCCGAGGCTCACCGCTTTTCCATGTTGAGGATCATGCTGGATTAATTACTTGCGACCCCACATCGGGTCAACGTTTGGTATCGTCTCGACTTTCTCTTTCACTTCTTCGCCCGACAAGCACCCCTGCTTCCCCTCCTTCGCCAACCCCGGAGCCTCGCCGCGCAGCTCTCCAAACCCCGGCGGCGTTCTTGTTGAGTCGCGAAAACACGGTTAACGCCTCTCCACAGTCACCATGGCAGGAATCGCTAGGAAATGCTGTCTCTCGTGTGAAAGCCGGGCCTTCCATCGGAGCACCATGGGTTTTGCCACCGCGAGGTCGACAACACCTGCCGATTCAAAACAGGCCTTTGTAGGTTGCTGGCCAATTCCCTGTTTCCGGGTCAAGTTCGCCTTCGTTGACTTCGACGTCCCGTGCCCGCTTGTCGTTGTATCGGAACGATGATGTGAGAGAAATGGCGAGATGGAAGCGTGAAGACACCGAACTTGAGCTCCCTCAGAACTCCCTGTTGCCGCCCTGCGCCTCGCATGTTGCCGCCTGCAGCCTGCAGCCTACAGGCAGCCATCCAGCCCGCCCTCATTCTCATATTCACGGACAACCACCGGCCAGAGTATCGCCACTAATAAAGACACTAGAAGTCCCCGCCTATTAAGTGCAACTAGCAGGACTATCCAGCCCCAGGGCCGGTGTTATACTCGTCGCCGTGTTCCTGATAGCAGATTGGCAAAAAGGCCCGGGCAGTGACACCTGGGTTCTGGTTATTGTGACGATTCCACTCGAATGAAAGCCAGCCCGGTTGGTACTCGACAAGGAATTCCGTGCCGTTAGTGTAGTCGCACCAGTCTCTCTCCGGGACCAGTCCGCGGTCGTTGGCAAAGATGGTAGCTCTGCTCTTGAAGCGGTGGTAGTCTTGCTCGTCTCCGTAGTCTGTGCAGAACGCACCAAGGTGAAACTGAAGATTGAAATGACGCCTGAGGGTGAAGGTGAAGAGCTGCAGCGGAGGCGGGGGCGTGTTGTAGTGCCTATTGATGGTGTTGGGGATGCCGGACCGCAAATACAAATCCTCCAGCACTAGCGGAATATCTAAGACCGGAGGCGGGATTGTAACAGGACTGCGAGGGGCATGTGCGAGGAGCTGCTGACCAGCCGATTCCGTGACATCGTCTGGCATGATAATCTCCTCGGCCTGGAATACGCCGAAAAGAACAACTTTGGCGGTCCTCGTCTTCTTGCCAGAGAAGCAACCAGGGTTCTTCACCCAGCGTCGTCCAAGCCGTCGCTGGCCGTCGGAGTTGACTATGCAGGTGAGGATGAACTCAAACATGTGGATCGATTGCATGATCAACCAAAGCACAGCTTCACCTTCGTCTGGAGACCCTCCTGTGAACCACTGGGATAGTCCCCCACTCTTAGGCCATGTCGCCATCGAACACTCGGTTGGAAGGGCGTAGCCCATTCCGTCGCCTGGTTCTTCCAAACTGTTCTCTGCCCTTACTTCCTCGCGCAAGAGATCCCGCGATAATGGTGGTGGTCCGATTCGGTGTTTGGCAATGGCTGACCTGATGAACCACTCAATAAAGGGGCCGAATGTCTCGTTTTGGCCCCCCAGCTCGTCATTCAGATCGAAAACAGGAGACCGGCGTAGAAACTCGCGTTCCTCCTCTCTAATCTCAAGACATGAAGACCAGTCACGGCTGACGGAAGCCTTACGCATGAGGTCAAAAAGGTTGCGCCGATATCCGTCAGCCTCCTCGTATGAGAGAGAAGTCTGGGTTATATCAGGGTAGAACGGCTGGTTATAGGCGCGAGCAAACACGGCTCCCATGAGGAACGTGGTGTAGACAGCCGCGTAGAAGCGTTCCCTCCAGATACCCATCCCTTCCGGCTCCTCTGGGGTGTTGATGGGTGGCGGTGGCTTTCTATCGTCAGGCCAGCGCTCATTCCAGCTCGACCAAAAGCGGTAATTCTCATGGAGCTCGAAATGGCAGTACCGGACCTCAACACATTGGGCCAGATGGCGCAGATCCAAGACCGCTTTGAGCTCGAAGAGGCTTGGCTTCCGGGACGCGTCGGCGATCTCCTCGAGAGAGACAGCCGGGGGCACAAGACCGTCCTGAAAAGCAGCATGGACAAGGGCGGTAGCTCGTGCCTGCATTCCGCTGTCAGTTGGGTCATGGATGTTGAGCATAGGCCGGGGTTAACGGTATGACATATTACGTACCGCTATCAAGGCTTGATCAAACGCGGGGATGTACTTGATGGCCACGGGCCGAATAATGCTGGGGCTATTGGCAACCCAGACGGCATATGTCCGGCGGCATGTGAGGAACAGGGCCCGCAGGTCGGCGAAGGAGCCACAGTGTTGAAAGATGCGGACGACAAGCTCGGGAGGGAAAGAAGCGAGGGTCCGTGACGACGCGGTCATCGCGAGGGTTGCAACCAGTGGATGACGGAAGTGGTTTGTTGGGTCGATGGGCGCCAAAATAGGGGTCCTCAGGGTTCCTCAAGCAAGCCGTGGTTGGGGCTCTGTGCGGGGTTTGGGACAGGAGGCTGAGATTGTAAACCCCAGCAGAAGTGACAGGATGCGCTATGCCGTCTTGGTACTGTATACCTATGTACACTACCTGTCGGCAGTTGGCACCCTGGACCCAAGTCCCATGCTGCTGTGCCCTCATCCCCACGGACATGCTCGATGCAGCTCGCGTAGCTGCCAACACAGTGACACAGTCGTCTCTCTGTGGAGAGCCTCGCATGCGTGCAGGTACTAGACCGATTCCCTGAATGGATTCCGAGCCCAACTCGCTCCGAAGGCCCACCTGCTGACTCCCAAGCTCTCTGATAGGTACCAAACCGACACACCTGCGAGACCTGCAGCCAGCACTCGACTCATGGAGCGAGCACCCAGCTTGGACCCAAGCACACTGCCAGCCACTGCTGGCTCTCAAAGTCGTCATCTCTCTCGCAGATCCACTCCTGAGCCGATGGGCACCGAGCTGATACCGAAAAATGGCGAGCTGGAGAGGCGATGTGGACTGACGGAGAGGGACCTTGGGTAAGAGGGTAATTACGAGCTTACCCAGATCGGTGAACGAAGACAGCCGCCTTGGAAGAGGCCAAAAGACGGGAGTGGCTGCAATCCCGAGAGAGTGTGGGGTGCTGGGCAAGCCCCGCAGGCACGTGCCCCGCCCTGCCCCGTCTTGCTGGAGGTGGCAGGGGCAGCAGGGCGCAACGCCGCCCGCTCGGGGCTTGCGGGACAGGGGTAAATGCCCCCGAACCCGCACAATGACGGAGTTGGGGCGTGGGGGGCAAGGGCAGCCGCGGCTTGCCCGATAGGCTGCGGGCACGACCCGTCGACCACGACCCGACAGTCATCAGGCAAAGCTGCCAATTCCTGCCTCGAGCCTGCCAATCACAGGGGTTTGGCGCACCTCAAGCACCTCAAGCATTCCCCAAGCATTTGCCCAGCTCGAGCCCAGCTCGCCCAGGCAGCGGGCCGTTGCCCATTTGCTGCAAAACCCCAGCATCCGATTGCCGGGATCTCGGCGATCAGCGCGAAGGCGTGCTTCGATCCTTTATGGCGATGAATCGACTTTCAACGTCCCTCACAGTCTTCGGGACTGCATGTCCCACTTTTCAGTGTTTTGTTCCCGGTTCGCAGGATCCCAGGATGCCGGGTTCCCAGGACCCCAGCACGCTGCCATGGCTGCCAGGCGGTTCCCAGCGAGCCAGACTTCGCCAGGCACACGCCAGGCGAGCCAGGTACAAGTACAAGTACCCCGTATCCAAAACCTGCTTGCGGTGAAACACTCCACCCATCCAGTCTCTTGGTCCAGCGAGCCAGTGTCCGTCGACTCCGTCCTGGCTCTCGCTCCCTTTCAACCTTTCCTGCATCGACGATACCACCCTAGCCATGTCTCTGCACCAGCCTGCCGATCCCGAGCGGGCGCGGCCGCCGTCCGACGAGAAGGTCAACTTCCGCGAGGGTCCGCCGCCCGAGACCTCTGCCGAGGATCTGTCACAGGCCGGCTGGTCCTCGTGGTTCGGCGGCCACGACGTCGCCATCGGGCCGCGCATCGGGCCCGTCCTGAGCAGCATCTCGCTTGGGGAATCCGACAGCGACCAGAGCAGCTCGGCCATCCTCGACAAGCAGCTGGCTGCCGAAGACGGCGCTGCCATCCAGTATCGGACATGCAGCTGGCAGAAGACGGCCGGCCTGCTCTTCTCCGAGTACATTTGCCTGGTGAGCAGCGGTGGCCCTCCTGCCTGCTCCTTGACTGTCGACTCCGTCACTAACCGGTTGCCCGCCGCAGGCCATCATGAGCTTTCCGTGGTCGTATAGCGTTCTTGGCCTGGTCCCAGGGTAGGTTCACGCTTTGTATATATTGGCATGTGCCAGATCGCTAACATCACTAACTCTTACAGATTGATTTTGACAGTCGTCAGCGCTGCCATTGTCCTCTATACGTGAGACAGACACCATCTTACCCCCCGTGGTCGACTGATTCTAACCCCTTGCAGATCGCTGGTACTGTGGGAATTCTGCTTGCGCCACCCCGAGGTCCGCGATGTCTGTGACATTGGCCAGATGCTCTTCTGGAACAAGCGTTGGGCTTGGTGGGCCACGGCCTTCATGTTCATCCTCAACAACACGGTATGCAGCTCCCCTCTGCCGTCCCTCGTCGCCTGGCCCCCATAGCTAACAGGGCACTCTACTCCAGTTCATCCAGGCTCTGCACGTCCTGGTTGGGGCGAAGTATCTCAACACCATGACCGCGTCCGATGACGTCGGCTGCCGGACTGTCAGCTTCGGCATCGTCGTGACCATCGTGTGCTGGCTCTTCTCGCTGCCGCGCACCTTTGACATGCTGTCTAAGCTCGGCACCGCCTCCGCCTTCTTCACCTTTGTCTCCGTCATCTTGGCGACCGCCTTCGCCGCCGTTCAGTTGCACCCGGCCGGCTTTGATGGATCAGACCCCATCGTGACGGCCGTGCCCGTTGTCGGCACGACGTTTGTAAACGGCCTGGGCGCATTCCTCAACATCAGCTACACCTTCATCGGCCAGATCACCCTCCCGTCCTTCATCGCCGAGATGAAAGACCCGCGCGAGTTCCCCAAGGCGCTCTGGGCCTGCACCATTGCCGAGATCGTGCTGTTCAGCATCGTCGGCGGCATCGTGTACGCCTATGTCGGGAACCAGTACATAACCGCGCCTGCCTTTGGCTCGCTGACGCCGCTGTACAAGAAGGTGTCCTTCTCCTTCATGATCCCGACCATCATCTTCCTCGGCGTGCTGTACGCGTCCGTGTCGGCCCGCTTTGTCTTCTTCCGCATTTTCCAGAACTCGCGCCACAAGAACGAGCACACCGTCGTGGGCTGGGCTACCTGGGCGGGCATCTTGTGTAAGTGCTACCCCACGACAGCAATCGCAGTGCTGTTTTACGGGACTAACGATGCGCTTCACAGTGGCTACGTGGATCCTTGCCTTCATCATTGCTCAAGTCATTCCCTTTTTCTCATCGCGTAAGTTTCTTGATCCCGTTCTGGTTCTCTCATCGACTCCGCTGACCTGTGCGATAGTGCTCTCTCTCATGAGCTCTCTCTTCGACAGCTTCTTTGGCTTCATTTTCTGGGGCGTCGCATATTTCCGTATGCGCCGCGCCGACGGAACCGTTGCCTTCGTGTCGGAGCGCACCGTGTCGGGATACTTGCTCGGGGCTCTCAACGTTATCATCATCATCATCGGCGTCTTCTTCCTCACCGTGGGCACGTACGCCAGTGTCGAGAGCATCATCCTCGAGTTTGAGAGCGGTGCGGTCGGGGGTGTCTTTTCTTGCGCGAGCAATGGTCTATGATTTGGGAAGAGGTTGGATGATCGAACCATGGATGGCTAAGACGCAAACATCGGAAAGGACTGGTGAGCTTGAAATTCGTCCTGGAGTACTCGCTTTGATTAGCCGGCGTTTATGTAGCTGGAAAATTAGAGCTCACCTCTTCTCGATGTATCCGTATCCCGTTGTTTATCCCAAGCACCCCCATCCGAACAACACGGCGCTTCCGCTGAAGATTTACGTGTAAGGCAAGGGATCTAATCTTCAGATCGCCGAAACCCCGGGGCTAAGACGCCGCGTGATACCAGGAGCGTGCTGAGCGTAGATCTGTCCCATTTTCTCCGAGTTCCGATGCAAACCGGGCTGGGTCGGCGGACAGAGTCTATTCACGTGGAATTGATCATAATACATTATGCGGCAATAACTTCTGGTTACTGCTCTCGGCGGTTTAGTCCGCTCACGTTGTCTGCTGCTAATTTATTACCTCCGTGAAACATACTCAACTCACGAGATGTTGATACCAACAGCCAAGCAACTGGAAGGAAGCATCTATCTAGAGCCCACCGCGGCGAAAGAAGGGTACGGATAGAGCCGTAACGCGAAGGTTCGGGTTTGGCAAAAGTGTCTCGGCCATAGAAGCGTGGCAACCTTGGTGGGAACTTTATCGTGTGTTGACAGCCTAGATTCAGTTCGATATTTTGAAAACCAAGTTGGGTGCTCAAAGCTTCGTAAGGAAAGCAGCTGTCAGGCGGATTATTAGCATGACTTTTGGTTGCCGTTTGGTTCGACAGCATCCAACTCAGGTGAACAGCATTCAACTGACGCACACAGCATGCAAGTTCAACACAGCATCTAACTCGAGTACACAGCACCTAACTTGAGGACAACGAAGAGTTAGCTTGTTGACCAAGCACACTCACAACATCCAACAACCAGATCGCACAAAAAGAGAAACTCGTGTTCTGAAACAATCACAATCGGCATTCATTTCTCTGTCCCCACTCACCCGCTTCCATCCCCAACCCCCTGACACAGCACACAAGGTACCAAAAAGAAAGAGCAATATAAAAACCAGCGTGTACCGGTTGGTATCAAGATCAAATACAAGAATCGTCCAAAAACCAAGCCAAAGATTAAGTCCCAACAAAAGGGACATGCCACACACACATCATCATCAAGACCAGATCAGGGGTTGAGGCCGTGGGTTCCTGGGCCGTGCTCCATCCATATCCATCCACCTGTAACTTTGTCCGTTATGAGAAACCAAACAGATGCAACCAGACGAGCTCAGGCCGCTAATGCTACTCCTATAAGACGACAAAGAAACATCCTCGTCGACTCGGCTCAGAGCAAAAGCAGGCCCGCAATGCCGACAATGACGGCAAAGGCGCTAGCACCGAGGGTCCGCTCGGCGCCGCGCGCGCCATTGTTCTTGTTGTTGCCCGAGCTGGTGCCGGTCGTGCCGCACGACTGCGAGAAGCCCGTGGCGGCGCAGGCGGCGGCGGCGGTGCCGCTGGACCCGCTGGACCCGCTGGACCCGCTGTTGGAGCTGTCGCTGCTGCCGGAGCCGGTGCCCGGGTTGCTGCCGCCGGGGACCTGGTTCGAGGTGCCGCCGCCGGGGACGGCGTTGACCGAGGACGAGGCGGTGGCGCTGCCCGAGGTGGTGCCGTCGCCCTTGTTCATGTCGGTACCCGTGGCGAGGAACGACTTGAGGATGGTGGGCTTGTTGCTGTCGACGACGGTGTTGTTGGTGGCCGAGATGTCGTTGTAGTAGTACGAGACGCCCTTGTTGGTGCCGGGCGCGCTGCTGGTCTTGTAGCACTCGACCGTAATCTCGTTGAAGGTGGCAAAGTAGTAGCCGTAGTTCTTGATCTCGTCCGAGTTCCAGTCGATGGCGCCGCCGGCCCAGTCGATGGTGCCCTGGGCGTTGGTCTCGAGACCGCCGGGCCAGATGGAGAGCTGCACGCGCGACGGGGTCTGGGGGAACGCCCACTGGTTCGACGTCGCGTTCCACGTCTCGGACCTCTTCTTGGTGCGGCCGACCTTGCCATCCACAAGCCACGTGATCTGGTCGGGCGTCCACTGGATCTCGTACTCGTGGAAG
>FTCU01002663.1_pt1 | contig 12880 bp, 8 predicted proteins | sample 1639521 | NCBI WGS metagenome assembly FTCU01 (sample SAMEA3914864, study PRJEB12502) | metagenome | biome: forest; material: soil | place: USA | collected 2012-03-12 | depth 0.3 m
AGAAGAAGCAGGCAGACGGCGCCAGCCAGGGCCATAAATGCCATCAATGCCAATGACCCCCCGAGAACAAAAGACGAAGAACGCCATGCTGCGATGCAAAAAACCCAATGCCCCCGAAAGCCAACCAAAACGTGTGACCTCCCTGGTGACGTTAAAAATGTTGAATGATTAGTTTAGGCTCCTTCCTCGCTTCCAAGCTCCCTCCAACCCCCTTTTCACCACCCATCCTTCGGTATCTCAATCCGCCTTCCCATTCGCGGCCCCATTCGCAATCCGCTGGTTCTCCATCCGCTTCTCGTACGGAATCGTCAGGCAGTTGATCCCCAGGAAGCGGCAGATGCTCGTCGTGACGAGCCACGCCCAGCGGAAGTAGACGACGGCCGCAAAGACGAGGTACGCCAGGAGGTACCAGTACTCGACGTCGGCCGAGACGGCGGGCAGGCCGATGCGCGGCAGGTTGCCCAGCACGGCGCCGCCGACCAGCGGCCACAGCATGACGGTCCAGTAGGGGAACGGCTGGCGGGTCAGGTGCGCGAGGATCATCTTGGTGGTCATGCGGCCGAAGACGAAGCTCATGATGACGCAGAAGAGCACCAGGTGGTTCTCGGAGCAGATGGTCGAGTAGGGCGAGTACAGCCAGGCGCTGATGGAGAGCGAGTAGACCAGCATCGGGGTCCACTCGAGGAAGACGGGCGCGACGGGCAGGTTCCGCGCGCGGCGGGCCTTGACGACGTTGTGGATGCAGAAGGGGATGTGGGTGAAGAGCAGCGAGAGCACGATGACGGCCACCCAGAGGTCTCGGATGCAGAGGTGGGCGAGGGCGTCGTCGCTGACGCCGAAGGCACTGAGCACCGAGAGGCGGGAGCCGAGGAGGTCGACGAGGGGCTCGGTCCAGATGGCCGGGCCGTAGTAGCCCGAGATGATCATGAAGGTGCAGGCGAGGAGCAGGCCCTCGGTGGGGCCGTTGATGACGCCCAGGTAGAGCGTGTGGGTGTGGTACGTTTCCCACGTCGAGAAGAACATGGGCAAGCAGGGGCAGAGGGCGGTGAAGACGCCCGACTTGGAGGTGCCGAGGCCCATGGCGGCCGTCTCGAGCAGGCTGGCGAGCGTGCAGTTCAGGCTGTCGATGCCGTGATCGAATAGCTCGCCGAGGCCGCTCGAGGTGCCCGTGCGGCGGGCCTGCTTGCCGTCGACGTTGTCGAAGGTCTGGTACATGAAGAGGCCGAAGGCGAAGCTGTAGTATACCCATGGAGGGGCCTGGCTGGGTCAGCAGGGGTGTTGCCGTGGGAGGTAAGAAGGGCACGGGCGACGCACCGGTCCTTCAAGATCCGGCATCATGACCACCAAGACGCCAACGTTGAAGAGGATGCACATGAACCCCAGGAGGGTCACCATGTTTGGCGCCACCCATAGTGGCAACAGTTCAACGAAGGCATTCCACTATTCGAGTCTCAGTAATGTTCTCCTCCGGCACGCGACTCTCGAGGCAGTGCGTACGTATGGCCTTAGGATGTAGTGCGATATCGGCGACTTGTCGACGGACGAGTATTTGTAGGACTTGAGGTGGATGAGGGCGTCGTCCGAGACGCACTCGGCGGCGGCTTCTTCTGTTGGACGGGCGCGGCCATGGTTAGCAGGGGCATCTTGAGAACGGCCTCGGCCTCGGGCTCGGCCATAGAGGAGGTGGAGGAGGGAGGCCCAGGAGGGTTGCGAAGGTAGGTGGGGCGGGGCCATTACGCACTGCTGTTATTGAGAGAAAGGAGAGCCATGGCGGACTGTCGGTCTGCCGACGCAGACTACCGCCGACGTTCGAAGGAATGCTCTTTGCTGTGTCTGATCGGCGGGGAGTCTCCCTCGGTGTTCGGTCGGGCTCAGGGGTGGACGGGACGGTTTTTGCTTAATCGGCTGTGTTCCGGACCTGTCTCTGGGGGGGAGGAGAGTGGATGGGAAGCGGAAAAAAAGACCAAAAGACAAAACCGGCAGGGGGGTGGCAGTCGCCTCTGCAGTGGGCACCGCAAGCGAATGGGTGCGTCTTCGGCGGATGGGGACTTGCAGAGCGTCGATTGCGGTTCCACTGTCTGCAAGGTTTCTTGAAAATGGGGGTTTTAAACTTTTCCCCAGTTGTTGAGGAACGACAGACAAAATCCCAACGGACAGGCTTTCCCCAGTCGGTCCCGTGGATCCACCCCGCGCGCGGCTGTCACCTGTGAGCCTGTGGCGAATGGAGCGCACTTCGACACGTGAAAGCGGACGTGGGTGTGATTTGTTTTTCAGGGTCTGCAGATCTGACGCGCTGGTGGTCCCTGGCCGTGGTCCCTGGCTGCAGTGGCAGCGTGGCTGACGAGGGTGGCGATGATGAAATTGTCTGGAAACCGTCGTTGGCGAGTCAGCAAGACGCCTGACGCCGCCAGGAACACGAACGAGATTGGACGGGCCCAGAGTTCATCCCATGAGGCAGTCCCGGGTTATCAGATGAAACATGCGATGAGTGCCGGGAACACCAACGTCGACATCCCTGTCAATGACGGCCTGCAGACATCCAACATCGAAACAACAGGAGGCAAGCGAATGGATGTCATTGTGAAGCGCATAAAATGCAATACCCGAATGCCCGGCCGTCCAACTCGGGGAGTTAGACATTAAAGTAAGAGATGCCCAGAATTAACACTGTTCCCGCTGTCGATTGGCGATCGGCCATGTCTGTCCAGCGCGGTTCCACCAACAAGCCTCCCGTCCTCCCGTCCCACTGGCAAACCCGGGTTTCCCCAGACCGTCTAGACTAACAATCCGGCACCAGTCTCCCGGATTCCCAACACGCCGCACCGTTCGCCCCTCAGAGCACCATAGCGAACCCAGCAAACAGCCCACTGGCCACAACGGCAAGACCGAGCGAGTTCCCGAACTGCAGCCCGGCGGCGGCGTTCTTGTTGGCGTTGTTTCCGTTGCTCGAGCCGTCGGCCAAGCCGTTGAAGACCTCGGTGGTGGACGTAGCCGTGGCCGAGGCCGAAGTGGACGTCGTGGTGGTCGCGTTGACGCGGGTGGGGCTCTGCGCACCGCAGGGGTGCTTCTCGCGGCAGTCCGAGGCGCACTGGTTGTTACTGCCGCGCGCCGTGACGCACTGGGTACCCCAGGTTACGCAGACGTAGTAGGGGAGGGTCAGGGTGTACTCGGTGATGTTGGGCTGCTTGCCGTCGCTGCAGACGCAGCCGTAGGTGAGCGTGTCCTGGGAGGGTTGTCAGCAAGACGACGGGTAACGCGGTCCGATGATGAGGTCCAAACGTACCGCGTCGCAGGTGTTGACCTGCGGGGGGCCGGTCGACGTCTGAAGGCAGATGGTCGGGCAGCTACTCCGTTGATCGTTGCACCACGCCTCTGCGCCGTCTGTCAGTCCTCGTTCCTCCGGCAGTGAATGAGGGCGTCGGCCTTACTCCTCAGCGGCAGAGAGACGGAATCGGGGGTGACGTAGTAGTCGCCAGAGACGACAATGGCGCTGGCAAGAGCCAGGAGGGTTGTTCGGAAGGAGACCATTGTGAGCGAGGGTAGCGTGACTTGTTCAGACACCGAATGTGTTTTGTGTAAACGCGACGGTGATGGGTTCGAAGAGACGGCCGCTGAGGGTCAATGATATGTCAGTGCCTTGACACCAGCTGGCCAACAGGAGAACAGACAACAGCATCAAAGTTACCGCAGGGACGGCTTGCATTCCGGCGGGGGGAGGGGGGAGATGGGAACGTGCTTGACTTACATTGGGCGCCGATCCGGAGTCAGACGTCGAGAAAAGGGGGAGGGCAATTAGATTATGAGATGATTATGGCGACGTGTAAAGAAGCCGAGTCGAAAGCAAAAAGTCAAATAGATGCACAAACGAAGGCGAGAAGAAGCATTAAGGCCCGGCGACTGGTGTTCAAGCGAGTGGGAGCACGCAGGTCTTGAGGGGATCGAGGATGGCAGGAACGGCAGGAAGAGGAAAAACCGCGAGCTGCTCGATAAAATGGCAGCAGCCACCTCCAGCGGCGCCCCGGATCCAATGTGGAGGCCCATCTCGCAGCCTCCCGAGGCCAGACGGCGGACCGGATTGGCCACCATCAATAATAACCTTAAGAGACCCTCGTGATAGGCCAGAGGCCCCCATCCCTGCTCGTCTCGCACTGGCTCGCTCCGTGGCAGGGATCAGAAGCCTGAGCACTCCACAACACCCGGAAGGCTGCATTCAGCATCGCGATGGAACTGCGATTTGGGACCCGCGCGGCGCAAAAGAGGCTTGGTCGTGTCAGGGCGGCGTTGCGGCACGGCTCTACCACATCACATGTCTCGGACGATGGGCGATGCCTGAGAATTGCTCGTCACCAAGCGCAGAAGCAGCCGTGGAGGCCCCGTTCTGGCGGCGGTGGTGAGATTCGAGAAAGGCCCGCTCCTCACCCGAGCGGGTCCCACCCGGACTGACTGATCATTGATGCTCATCCGATAGCGTGTGGACCCTGCTCTGGAGTCTGGCTGTCTGAACCACGGTTGGGCTTGGATCTGTTGACGTCTCTTCTGCAGCCGCATTGCCTCGTTCATCCGGTTGCCTGTGCGGCGCTCGTTCTGTTGTGCCTCGAAGACGGATCGAGACAGCGGGAGGCGTGTGCTGTGCCAGACCAAAGGGATGTGCGCCGCCTGGTTCAAGCGACGCTGAGGGATGCCATCTGATGCACGTAGGAGCCTGCATTCCTGGCGCGTGCCCTTCTCACCACCATGCTTCGGCCCGCCATGGCGGCGTTGCACCTGCAGTGCAGCACCTTGGCGTGCTGTGTCTCTGTTCGGAGGACATAGGTTGTATTCTGTCAGCGTGGTTATTTTTGATATGCCGACTTGGCGCAACGTCGCAAGGAGACAAAGTTGCATACGAGGAAGGGAGAAGGAGGGGTTCCGCCATGCCATACGAATCCCGCTCCCTTGCCTGGTTCGGGTCTTGAACCCCCCCTCAGTTCTCGTATTCCAGGGCTTTGACGCACAGCACAAGCACCTAGATATCGTCCTGCCTCCGCATCGGGATAATTCCCGGTGGTGTTTCCTGCCCGCCTGCACCGGATGTCCGGCTGCGACGTTCGTGGCGTTGTAATGTCTGCGCATTTCCTGGTCTCTGTGAAAATCGAGGTGAAGACAGCCTGAGATATCCACGATGGGCTCGCCCGGTGTCCTGGTCGGCAATGGTGTTGTCCTCGCATCTGGCTCCGAGGCAAGGTGGCGAGCCAGTCGTGATCTGACGCCTTGTGCGAGAGTGGCTCAGACCTCGAGGGCACTACGAGGACGATGTTGGTTTTTAGCCAGGCTTGTGAACGCAATTCCAAGGCAGGGCAGGTCTGAGCATATATGGCCCTGCAGTGTATACGAACACCGACTCCAGGCTGAGTGATCAATGCCACCCCGCTCTCAAAACGACGGGCGACCTGGAAATATGTCCTTTCAACACCTCTGCCCCCACGCCTGGTTACCAGTCAAGGGTAGGATCCCAGGAGTTCAACTTCAAACGGGCGTCTACTACAGTAAGTTGACTCTTGAAAGGTTGAGAGGGCGCTTCCCTGTTGAAACCCGAAGTACTCCACGGACCATTGGGAGTATTCTTGAAAATAGTAGGCTCGATACAATTCACGGTGACCAAACACTGTCAGCCCAGAAACTTGGGACCATGGTCGGAAGCAGGCCGAGCATCTGGTATCTTTTCGGTTGTGTTTCGAGATGCGATTTCCAGAATGCACTCCGGTGATGGCGTTGGAATGAATCGCCAAGGACGAGGCGGGCTCATGCCGCTGCGCTAGCCGTCTTCGGACTGGTAAGGTGGAGCTACACCAGGGCCTGGCGGGTCTTGGCGGCGTGGGCCGCGCATGAGCTTGAGCTGAACAAGTGTCCAGAGTTTCAAGCAACTGCCAGCCTTGGCCATCCAGCAGCTTGCTTGTTCACATCGGGCAACCCAAACACCCACCTCAGCTGGTACCTCGAGAACCACCCACGATGCGGCTCACACAATCAATTGCTCCGGCACTCCTGCTGCTTGCGGCGGGCGTTGCTCAGGCCGCCTCGGCTTGGGGATTCGACGACGGCAGCCTCCAGATCGCGGCAAAGAAGGCGGGAGAGAGCGTCAAGGAGAAGTGCGTACCACCCGCCATTGCGCCCAATGGGTGAAGCGAGTCAAGATATGGAGTGCTGACAGCGTTTTCTCTCTTGCAGGCTTAGCCAGAAGACCCCTCTCGCGAAACCAGTCACCCTCGGAACCACCGACACGCTGAAGCTGCTCTTGACGGCCAAGGACAATGGCAAGGCGAAGCGGCCGCACCAGGCGTTCCTGCTGCTGCAGGAGCCCGAGTCGGGCCTCGAAGCTCCCTTCCCGCTGACAGTCAAGGAGACTGGCAGGGCGGCTGTTCAGATTGTACGGATTGGTCAATCGCCGCGTTGTGGACGAGCCGCTGACCCTGGCTGCCTCTAGTCGCACAAGGACCTCCCCGCCCAGTTTCTCGTTGCCACCAAACCGCTCAAGGCGTCCGTCATCATCGCCTCTTTTGGTTCAGCCCAAGGCCTCAACACGCCTGTCTTCGAGGTCAAGATCGAGACGGATCCGAACGCCCCGCCGGCCGCGTACGAGAAGCCGCTCCGCTACGGCAAGCAGCCCGAGATCCACCACATCTTCCGCCCCGACCCGAAGAGCCCCCCGAAGATCATCTCGCTCTTCTTTGGGCTGGCCGTGCTTGCCACGCTGCCCGCGCTGTTTATTGGGGTGAGTTGTGCTCTCTGGGCTGTGTCTCGTGGCTCTGTACTGACGCGCGCCATCAGTGGCTTACCCTCGGCGGGAACGTCGACCACCTCTCCAAGGCCATCAGCGCCGCCCCGCTGTCGCATGCCACTTTCTTCGGGTCCATATTGGCCATGGAGTTCGTCTTCTTCCTGTACTACACCAGCTGGAACCTGTTTCAGACGTTGCCGGTTATCGCGGTGGTCGGTGCGGTCACCGTGCTCAGCGGCACCAAGGCGCTAGGGGAGGTACAGAGCCGGAGGCTCGCGGGGGAGCGCTAAATGACAGCCGCTGTGTGAGAGTAGCAGGGTCGAGGAAGAGCCCGAGTCTTGGTATATGTTTATATCGTCAAGACGTAGCCCAGGGACGAGGGTGTTGTTTGTCCCCGTTGTCTAGGGCCGGGTTGGTCTGTTCCGTGTATGTATGAGCAAAAGTGTGACGTGCTGAGCGAGCCATGGGATTTACACAAAATAGATGCAAGAAGACGAGTTGCGTAGTCTGCAATGCCCGTATTTGATTCCTTGATTCCCTGTGTGAGATGGTGATGCAGCACCCTGTGTCTTTGGCCCGCAGCCAACCAGAGCGCAGCACACCGGCTCCCACCACCACAGGCCGTTGATGCCCCACTTTGATTATTTTGCCCCCCTGCAATGTAAACAAATGGGCCTGGGGTCCCTACAGAATCGCGTCCTCCGGTCACCGACACTTGCACCGGCGTCACGTCTGCCAGGGTCGACCGCGACTTGTGCTCCCCATTGCTTGCGGGAAACGCACCCCATCCATCCGTTGCTTCCACATTACCATGCAGCTTCGGTCTGCACTCGGCATCCACCTCGACAACCTCGACAACCTCGACCGCAACTTCTCGCCTCGACTCGCATCTGCATTCCGCAACAACAATTAGTCGACTGCTGCCCCTCGTCTGCCCTGGTTGCGCCTCCCGCCGGATCCCCCCCGTCCACGCTCCCGGTGACCCGCGCCGCGCTTGACGCGCTCGAGGCAGGCTCACCATGGACGTCAGCAGCAATAACAGAGGCAGCCATGCCGCAAGCAAACCCAAGCATATTTCTAGGCTTAGAAAAGAGATGCTCCAACATCGTATGCACCAGAACCCCTTCAGCTCGCCGCCATCGTCCACCGGGTCCCACGACACGGTCAGCACCACCACCGAAGAGCTCACCCAGGACCTCTCCGACTTCTCCTTCGGCCCCGACGGCGAGGGCACCCGCCGCTTCGGCCAAGACACCCCGGGCCCGGCCAAGCGACACGCCTCGCGGTCCGGCCGCTTCGGCTCCCGGCAGATGGACACGGTCCTTAACACGTCGGTGATCGCCCGCACCTTCCCCGAGTGGAGCGGCCTCGTGGCCAAGGACAACATGACCTTCACCCAGACCGTCGACATGGCCGCGCCGTTCAAGCCCGTTTCTGCCTCGCCGGCTGGTAAGGAGAACATGTCCCCGACCCAGGAACGCGCCAACGAGAACACGTTTGAGAACATGGCCGACGCGAAGAGGAAGCGCTTCCGCGCCGACCTGCAGGCCCGCGTCGAGAACGAGTCCGACTGCTCGACCGTCCTCTCTCTCTCGCCTGCCAGGCCCGTCTCGGCCCGCCGCTCTCGCTTTTCCGCGCCCTTCCCAGACGTCGCAAGTACCCCGGAGCCTCCCAAGCGCTCCCTCCAAGACATGGTATCCAAGATCCGCACCGAAAAACAACAAACCGCCAAGCGCGACATCACCCCGAACCGCGCCCCCGCCGTCCAACCGAATCAGGGGACTCCCCCAGCTCACACTCTCGGGATGGTCGACACCAGCATCACCCCGACCAGCCGGTCCTTCTTCCTGCCCTCCTTCCGGCATCTCCCCGACTGGACGTCCGGAACTCTCCGGTTTAGCACCATGAAGAACGGCGTGCCTGTCTTTGTGAGGGATGGCCAGGACGGCCTCCGTCTCGACCAATACGGCAGGAACCATGACGAGATCCGCGCAGTGGGTATCACCAAGGAGGACGAGGAGATGTTTGTATCCATGGATAAGCTCCAGGAGGAAGTCCGCGAACTCCACGACCACGACGCCATGCTGCAGCGTGAGGCAGCCAGGCTGCAGCACGAGGTAAACCAGCTGCAGGCCGAGCTCAAGCGGGTCAGGGTTCGGAAGCTCTCTGACAGCGCCATCGGTTCGGAATCCGACGCTTCGTTCAGGCGCAGCGGCGGCTACAAGGACGATTTGGAGTACGAGATCGCCCAGCTGCGGGATCAACTTGACCAGGCTAGCAGGAAGGTCGGTGTCAATGACATCCACAGTGCCGCGCTCACTGCAGAGCGGGACGAAGCATTACACCAGGCTTCGGTGGCCCGCGAGCGCGCCACCAAGCTGCAGGCGGAGCTCGAGGCTTCACAGAGAGACCTCGAGTCGTCTCTGCACTTGCTGCAGGACAAAGAGACTCTGCAGCTCGAAAACGCCGCTCTGGTCGACGAGATGGAGACGCTCAAGGCGCAACGCGATGCCGCTATCCAAAACAACAAGAAACTGAGCGCAGAGAACGAGAAGCTCCGACGCGAGCTGAGTGGGGTCCAGAAGGACCTCCGCATGACTCGTGAAGAGCTCGCGTCGGTTCGCCAGCAGTACGAGGCCCTCCAGCAGGAGAAGCATCATTTTGCCCAGGACCACGCCAGCATGGAGCGCAACAACGACAACTACTTCGAGGAGAACAAGAAGCTGCAGGCACAAGTGGCCGCCCGGGACCACCACATTGCCGACCTCAAGAAGGGCATCAGCTCCCGGGACAAGATGCTTGACAAAATCCAAGGTCTGACAACAGACACGGCCATGCTCGAGCTGAATGAAAACCTGAATGCTGAAGTCGAAATCATGCAGACCAGGCTTGAGCAGCAGGCGGCCGAGCTGGACCAGAAGGACGGCGAGATCAGTGCCAAGGAAGGGCGGATTCGCTCCCTCAAGGAGCAAAATCTCGACCTCTCCATCGACAACGAGCGCCTACGGGATGAGAACCAGCGCCTCCGCACAGAACACGAAGAAGCAAGGAGCCAGTGGGTTGAGGAGAGGCATAAGGTAGTCCGCCTGAACCAGCTCCTCCCCAAGCACGCCGTCGACGATCATGCCGACGATTGCATTCGTCTGGACGACGATCTTAAGATGAGGGAGGCCGCCCTCCGGCAGAAGCTGGAGCGCCGCGAGGCCGCCGTCAAGAAGGTCAAGCAGCTGTCGAGCAAGATCAGCGAAATTGCCGAGAAGGAGCTTCTCAAAAAGACGCCCAAAGTCACCCGCATCGTCGAGCCGAGGGATGCTCCGACAACCACTGACGGCAGCGCCGTCAATGTTGATGACGACCCGACAAGGGAGCTGCCTTTTAACGACGACTCGGACTTTGCAAGCGTCATGGAGGGTGAAATTGTCAAGCTGAGGGATACCTATCGGGAGCTTCAGAGCAGGGTGCAGCAGGACCTCGATGTGACCGATTATTCACTGCCTTCACTTCCTCCGACCACGCTCCGGCGAAGCAAATCCGACAGCGGCGTCCCGGCCAGGACGGCCCAGTCCAAAGGTCAACTGCCCAGTATCCTCAAGAAGTCTAGTCAGTTTGAGGACACTGGCCGCTTCAGCGTCAAATCTGCGCTGAGCGTTGTCAGCCAGCAGACCGAGGACGAGTTCCTCCACACTGCCCAGGGCCGCAGGTCCTCCATGGGCAACCACACCCAGGACCTCCCCCGCGCCGACTCCCGGCTCTGCCGCAACTCCGAGGCCGACCACGACGACGTCACGGAGCCCAACATGACCTCGGCCTTCTTCATGCCCGACATCACCCTCGAGGGCCACAAGCAAGGCACCGCCAAGGATCTGCCGCAGCAGCAGCAGCAGCAGCCACCCCTCCCCGCCCTCAGCAAGGAGGCCCGCCGCGTGCTCGACGGCATCTGCAAGCACAACTCGGTCAACTGCAACATCTGCGTGCGCATCGCCGCCCACGGCGCCTCCACCACCGCCACCAAAAACCATCCCATCACCCCACTCGACCTCCGCCTCGGCAAAAAGACCATCTCCGCCTCCGCGCCCGTCCCGGTGTCCTCCCGCCCCCTCTCCCAACCCAAACCCCCCCCGCAGTCCCTCTCAGACCCCACCCTCCGCCCCTCCCTCCCACCAGGCGAGGCCCTCGCAATCCTCATCAAAGAAACCCGCGACGAGATCGACCACCTGCAGATGGAGCTGCGCGCGCTCAACGAGGCCTATTTCGCGCTGGACAAGGCGCTCGGCGCGCGCGAGCGCAGGCGGGTCATGGGCGAGATCAAGCGGCTGCAGGCCGAGGTGGAGGCCAAGAGCGGGCACTTGTATCGGCTGCATGATGTGCTTGAGGGGCAGAAGGAGGCCGGGCAGTTGATGGAACGGGGGGAGATGGTGGATGTTACTGTTTTGAGTGGGTTGTTGGGTGGTGGTGGCGGGGACGGGAGTGTGAGTGGCACTGGGGAGGTGGTTGGGGGAGAATGGAATGGGTTTGAGTGAAGGAGGAAACAGAAAAGGTGTGGGTCTGTTTTACGAAGGAGGTTGGCGTTTTTGTCTGATTTATGTTGGTATCATTAGCCGTGGTTCGGTTAGGGTTTTAGTTTGGGCTGCTGCTGCTGGCCGTGTTGGAGTACGCTGTGGTTTTGGTTTGGGCAAGCTTGAGGTTGCAGATGGTGATGAGCTGTGTGTTTGGTTTACAGGAGGTGTATCAAAGGGGCTGGTATTTTCGGGTCTTGGGTTTCTTGTCGGGCTTGTTTTTCTTTCTTTCTACAGGCAGTGGGATACTTGAACAGAGAGTTTCCCTGTCAACTCCTGCGATACGGTGCATACAGGATGGGAGTCGAGTCTCCAACTTGCATAGCAGGGCCGCGCTCTCGGTCTGCCATGTCGAGAGAAGAATACCACTTTTTCTTTATTCATGCCATCTCTACTCGGATCGGCTGGGCTTCGACGGTGTTTGCTCGGGAAAATGGTGCAGGACACACAGTCTAGAAGATGTGGGTTCAACGTGGCAAGTTCCGAGAAGCTCCGAGAACGGCATCACGTCGAAGAATCAAAGACCAGGGGTTTGGGGGAGTGCGAGCTTTGTATGATGACGTGTTCAGGGTGAAGCGAGACCGATGGCGTGCCTTGCGCTATCTTCGGCCATGCCGCTGCATTGTTGATGAACCGGGTTGCCTTTTCTTGCGGTGTGGCTTGAGGGGGTGATTTGTACCCAGCGGATTCCTAGCCAGACGGCAGTGAGATTCATTCAGTATTTGGGAACGACTTACTTTGGTTGGATGTTAGAAGGTGAGAGATCCGCCCCGACAAATAGAGTTGAATGACGCCAGCGGTCTTGTTGATAGCTGTGAGGGAGTGTTCCTGTGTCTCGACACGAGCAATGCCGTCTAGGCGTTGCTTAAATCGTGAGCTGCGCTATCCAGCGACGAAGGCGCGGGAGGAACATGGCTGGCAGCCCCAGATACCACTCATCGGCGACTGATTGGTGACTCGGTCCATCTCCCATGACAAAAAGAACATCGCGCTAGCTCTGAAGACGGACAGGTTGCTGAACAAAGGAGATACCGAGGTGAGGCGAGGCGGCCGCATTCCGGTTCTCTCGGCCCACACAGAACGTTCATCTTCCTGCTGATTCGTGGAGGAGACCGGCCGCCAGGTCGCCGAATCGTATGTTTGATGTCTCACTCTCCTCCAGGCGCAACCAGTGACATCGGTGTTTCCATCCACGGGTTGCATGGATGCCTTCGCCTTGCGCGATTCCTTCTTCTTCTTCTTCTTCGCCCTTCTCTCGTGGCCGAGCCCTGTCGTAAAGCCGGCTCCTCGTGGCTGGAGCTGCTTTGAACGAGAGGCGACCCAGAGGGTCGGATGTGATCGGCGATCAACTTCCCCTTTCGAGGGAGCCCGCCAGCTCAAACACGCCCCACACACCACACCCCAGCCGCGAACAAACAGTTGCTCGGCTAGCCTCTTTTGGGCAACCGCTTCGGTTCTCCGGCAGGCAAGGTTTCCGGGGAATGCAGCAGTAGTTGCCGGGTGGAGCCGGCTGGACTCGGGGGGGGGGGGGGGGTTTTTTTTTTCCCCGGGGGCATCGCGGGGTTTC
>FTCU01000440.1_pt1 | contig 12860 bp, 11 predicted proteins | sample 1639521 | NCBI WGS metagenome assembly FTCU01 (sample SAMEA3914864, study PRJEB12502) | metagenome | biome: forest; material: soil | place: USA | collected 2012-03-12 | depth 0.3 m
ACTGACACACGCATTCCCAGCATCGGCATCACATGGCTCGTGGAGTGCGGAATCCTCTTCCTCTGTCACCAACGCCATCTCATCCGGTACGTCGCACTCGGATTGCGTTCCCAAGTTGCCGCTCCATGCACAAACCATAGGGTCTGACTCAAAACAGCCACAAAAGCGAGATACCGCGTGCCTTCCTCGCCTCAGTCATAGGCTTCCATTATCTTGCTGGCCAAGACGTCGGTGGGATGTTGGATGGTATTGGTGTCGTGATGGTGTCGGTGCTCGTTTCCACGCTGTGGCCTGGTACGCTGGGACCGTGGTCGAGGGAGGCGGTGGGCTGGTTGAACTCGGCGAATACCTGAGGCACATTGTGAGGGTTTTCGCCTCGCTTCCATGACGACAACGTTCTCGAAACTGCCAGTGAACAGGGCGTGCCCTGGCCAACTTGGCCATTCGACGGGACAGGTGTGCCTGGTTTGCGACGTTTTCGCGTCACGCGAGTCCGAAACTTGCGAGCACGCGCCCGTCGCCCTCGGGATACGGTGGGCTTTTGCGAAGACCGCCGAGCTGGTGTGCACTTGAAAAGTTACTGTTGGCAATTGTACTTTCATCAACAGCAAGATGGAGGGGGAAGTAAGATTACGATGTACCGATTCTGAAACAAGAATCTTCACATATAGAGAGAAGTTGATGACTCAACGTTAAACACTTCCCTACCTGGGTACTTGCCTAACCCTATGACCACTTGTCCTCGCCATAATTAGAACTTCAAAGCCAACAAACAACGCCCTCCCAATACAGCCTGATCATCAAAACTTGGGTGTTTTTCATCCAAATAATATTCTAGTGCCAAGCCATCATCGAAGATCCCCTTAATGACCAGAAACATTGTCAGAAACAACATCAGGGAGGTGCTGAAAGCGCAAAACTTCTGATGTAAATAGCCAATGTAAGTCAAGACCTCTTTGACCGACATGGCTCTGCCTGACCCAGAACTTTGACCAGCTTACTAGTATCTACGACGCACCGCATGGTGGTACTCCTCCTCCTCCTCCTCATCGTCGTCATCATCATCGTCATCCTCCTCGTCTTCGTCCTCGTGCTCATCCTCCTCATCCTCATCATCGTCCTCCTCGTCATCATCATCATCCTCGTACAGCCTCGCCTCCCCCGTATACCAGTGCACGGCATACGGAATCACCTTGTCCTTGAACACCTCGCCATAGTCAAAGTCCAACTCCAACAGCCACTGAAACCGCCTCATCTCCTCCGAGTCCTCCTCCACTCCAACCGGCTTCTCAGGCGGGCTAAACAGCGTAAAGAAGCTCTCCCTCCGATCATCATCCACATCCTCCTCATCCTCATCCTCCCCGCCCTCCACCCTCAACTCCACCAAGTTCCTCCCCTCCTCCCACTCCACCACATCCCCAAAACTCTCATGATACGTATAATCACTCCCATAAATATCCTCCACCGCCTCGGCCTCCCCGCCAGGGCCGTCCACGGCCCGCGCATAGGTGTACGTCTTGCGCAGCTCGGCGTTGCGGAACCAGTTGTTGGGCGCAAAGACAAACACCAGCGCGAACCCGCGCCGCCCGCCGGGCAGCGAGCCCTCCAGCCGGATGTCGCGCAGCAGCGCCAGCACGGGCTCGTCGCGCGGCGCGATCAGGTCGGCGAGGGAGGGCTCGTTCTTGAGCGCCGAGAGCCAGAAGTCGGGGATGCCGCTGCCGTTTCCGCCGCTGCCGCGGGAGGGCGAGGTCTTGCTGCCTCGTCGGCCCGAGGGGTAGGCGTAGGAGGAGGTGCTGCTGGTGCTGCTGGTGATTGGGTCTAGGATGCCCGAGATGGTGGCTGTGCGCGCCTCGTACAGCGGCTGGGCGAGCGCCTGGTACTTGCGCTCGAGGGCGGCGGCCTCCTCCTGGTATTGCATCATCAGGCGGGTGTAGCGGTGCTGCAGGTCCATGAGGCGGATGACGCCGTCCTGGACTGGCTGGGGCTTGTCGGCGATGAAGGCGCTGGACCACGAGGTGAGGGGGGTGCTGGAGTCGGTGGCGCGGTATTTGGGGGGTGGCACCGTGGGGATGTCATCGTGGTCGTGCGGGTCATCGCGGCTGATGGGTACCGGGTCGCCGTCCACAATCCGCAGGATGCGGAAGCGGTTCGAGTCTGGGGATCTTGGGGAGGGAATGGGAGTCAGTTGTGGTCATAGTGTTTCAGGGGTTAGGAGGAAGGGGAAGCTCACGAAGCCATGGCTTTTAGATGTTGATTGGTGTCTTGCACTGTTGACTGTTTGGCTGTGGCCAGAAAAAGAGACAAAATGAAGCGTCAATGGAAGGGATTGATGGGATTAATACCAGTGCCATAGACTGCCAGTCACAAAATTGAGGCTCGAAGGCTTGGTGTCGGACACAAACCGCAGAACAACTGACGACCTATAAGGCATGCATTCCCCTCGGGTTGCCTCCTTGTTTGCCTTGGGCGACTTGGTTGGGTGTAAACCTGCGTGAAAAGCCGGTGATAGGCGCAGTTCTTGGGCAGCGACAAGGCTGCCGACAAGAGAGCAAAGCCCCTTCTTCCGGCCAATAAGTCAGGGGCTTCACTCCGATTTCGATTGATTTCAAATGCCGTCGCAGGTAGCCCCTGAAAGCTGAAATGACACCCTGGCTGAGCTACACCCTCCACGTGCTGGACTTGCAACGCCTTGATGGTTGGGCGAGTGATGGTAGGGACGGGTTGGGCCCCATAACTCGCGATAGCGCCGCCTCGGGTGTGGTAGGGCCGCCATCAGGCTGCAGATGGCGCCAATGCCGTCCACAGCCACGATAAGACAACTCAGCGTCTTACAGGCCGACCGAGCTCAGCTGTCCACCACCTCCCGAGCTTGTTCATGGTCCACGAGTAAAATCAAGGCGATGTGAAAGTTCTGCTCATCAGCCCGCTGGCATCGCTGGCATGGCTGGCTAGCAATCAGTGACGCATTTCCGCCAGTCGTGCCGATGGTGTAGTTGGGCATCCACAAGGCTGTCCGGTTCCGAAAAACACAAAGTAACATCGTCGACGCCCTGCATATGAATCACTGGGATCCAATACATCACAAAGCCTCAATGCCATCCAGGGCCGCGTGCCAATGAAGCCAAGAAGAGGCTTCTCACCCTTCACTTCAACCGCATGCTCCGAATCATTTTTGGCTTTTATCCTCGGCACTCGAATCTGCCTTTCTGTGGCTTCAAGTTGAGCTTCTCCCCTCCTAAAACGACCATCGTCTAGGTAAACCCATCTTCCTGCTCTTCTTTCTTCCTAACCACCCAGCAAGACTCTTATCCGCCAAACCCACTTCTTACTGTATTCTTGCCCTCTCCAGTCACCAACCAACCACCATCATGCCTGAGCCCATCACCATGGCCGTGATCGGCATCGGCGGCGCCCTCATCGGCCGCCACCGCGCCAAGAAGAAGGCCAAAGAGGCCGAATACGAGCGCCAGCTCGAAGAATCGCGCCGACGCGACCGCCAAGCCGAGTACGACCGCCAGCGTCGGCTCGACGACGAGCGCCGGCAACGGGAGCAAGACGACTACGACCGCCGGGTCAAGCGCGAGCGCGAGAAGGCCGAGGAGCTCCAGGCGCAGCGCGAGTACAACCGCAAGATCCAGTGGGCCGAAGAAGACCGACGGCGCAGACAACAACAGGAGGACGACGAGAGAGACCGCCAGCGGAGACAGGACGAGGAGGACAGACAGCGGCGGCTGCGGTGGGAGGAGGAGGACAGGCTGCGTCGGCAGCGCCAGGAGGACGAGGACAGGGAGCGCGGGAAAGTGGACAAGGCCAAGGCGAAGAAGAAGAAGGCCACCAAGAGCCCCAAGGAGAGGAAGGCCGAGGGGCCGCGCAAGGAGCCGCCCAAGCCGAGGAAAGATCCGGCAGGGAATGATGTGCCGCCCATGAAGAAGGGCAAGCCCGCCCGCTCGAAGCCGCCGGGAATGGGGGGCAGGAAGAAGACGAGGAAGACGAAGTAGATAGCACAGGAGAGACAAAGTGGAGAAGGAGGAGGCGATGGGGTTTGAGAAGTTGTGAAGTTAAGGTGGTGCAACAGAATGGGTAGTTAGGGCGTACATGGACGGAAGGTTTTTGGTATGTTCTGTGTCAAGGATGAGCATAATGATTGCAAAAACACCGAGGTCTTTTTCCAACTCCACGTCTATTCTCCTGCCTCCCTCTTACGTGGTAACAAAAACATCCAGACTCCACTTACACTGCCATGATTCACGTTCTTTCCCAATCTCAATCCCCTTTCCCTTTATGCTTCATCCCTATCTACCTTAGAAAGAAAGACAGCGGCCCCCTGAAGTAGAGTGCTAACAGTCTCCGGGCGAAAATTCCATCTCCCAATTCCTGTCCTCTTTTCGCTTTCTCTTCTGAGAATCCCGCTCATATCTGTTTCCTAGAATGAAACGCTCAGCGTTTTCGTTCAAGACGTCTTCGGTCGAGCGCAGCCAATCCCGAACAACTCCAGGAGTATCCGTGTCTTCGAGAATGTCCTCACTCCAGCTCGCCCATTTCCAAGGCCATGCAAAATTCGCATAGAAGTGGGCGAGGCCGCCCTCCCTAAAACAAGCCAATGTGCTAAGGATCCGGTTGTATCCAGCCAGTACTTGATCCCCTTGGGCTTGGGTAAGCTCCCGGCGCTCGTCAGGGCTATGTGGAGGGATATCCAACACACCCGCCATAGTTAGCCTCAGTGTAAGACTGGGAACGCTGATCTTGTTTTTGGCCCAGTCGAGCGTGTAAGCCCAGTCCTGAAGAGCCGGATGCCCATCCTGTGGCCAGCACTGATCATTGTACGGCGGGAAGACCAGTTCGAGGAAGCGGAGGTATCCTAGGCAGTTGACGGGGACCACGTCCCTCAAGAACTGGCTTGCTGCAAGGCGCTGAGCTGGGTAGGCAGATGGACGGGGCGGTTCTGGAGGTGGCGGTACCCGGGACTGCGCAGCCAAGCCCAGAGTGAAGCGCAACCGGTGCCACTCCATCATTGGGGAAATAAAAGCCTGATAAGGGTCGAGGGGCGATGCTAGCGAGTCGCTGATGACAAAGCGATTCCGGGAGAAAAAGACGTATCTCGCGTCCTCGGCCAGTGTATGGCAGATGAGGAACAAGGGCGTCGGCGGGGCCCAGCATCTGCAGTTAGACGAGAAGGCGGCATGCCGTAAGCGGCAGAAACAGCCGACAGAGCTGTGGTATGATAAATAGGGGGCAAGAACACGTGTTTGCTGGTGACAACCCGAAAATTGGCATCCGTGGTGGGCGGTGGGAGGGCAGAACTGTTGAGATTCTCCGGAACATCCCCGAGAGGGATGGTGATAGCCGCGTTCTAACCGAGTCCATAAGACTTCCATCCAGGGAGTAACTAAATCGGTATACCCGAGGATCTGAAGACGAAGCTCCCGAGGAAGGTTGAGGAGGCGAGGGCTTGACGATGGCGATGGTGGTGAATGGGGTCCTAGCCTGTGGCAGGCTTGTTGTGCGGCATGCTGTGCAACTTGAGCGAGCTCGGCATTTGAACTTCTGCAAAGCCTGATGTGGCACTCTTTGAGTTTTGGAAATGAAGAAAGTGGCGCCACGACCTTTCTCGCGAAGTCGGTCTCTCGCTGGTCAAGGTCGCACACCAAAGAGAGCTCGAGAGCTCGGGGGCTGATCCTCAAAGACAAGTACTTTGCTGCTCGGAGCCAGTCGTCAAGCATCAATCCAGCGATGGAGTGCGAGCCCTCAAGCGGCTTGTCGTGATGAGTTGTATCATCTATGTGGCACTGACCCTCTGGCCAACCAAACCAGTCCACTTCTCTTGGTTCGTCGCAGCATTTGCCTTCCAACCCATCTTTCCGCCGATGATGACACGAGGCTTCGTTAAGCACAATCTTGAGACTGGTCAAGGACGCAAGCGACGAAGGAGTGAGGTTTTGCAGCGGCTGAAGCGACCGTTTGTTGCTGTAGTGAATGACGAATCTGTTGGCAGAAAATATCAATGCCGAAACCTCGACGTAGAGAGTACGGCACGATAGCAACAGGCCTCGAAAGGCGATCTGTTTGGACGAGTCGAAAGGACCATCCAGATCGAAAAGCAGCGGCAAACCGTCCCAACGTGCCACGCCGAGGCACAAATAAATGCGGCGTCGAACTGAAGGGGGGAGGCGCAGGAGAGGAGGCTCCGGCGAATCCGCCATTTTTGGCACGGTTGCTTGGCAGTTTCTGGGGAGAGAAGCTAGAATCAGGCGATGTGGCTACCTAGGTACGGCAGTCAATAAAAAGTTTGCTTGTTGATTGGTGGGTGGGCTGTTTTTGCGAGGCCGGGCGTTGCGTCTTGGCACTCTTGGGGACGGATTGGAAAAGCTTCCATATTTCTAACGTGACTGAACCTGGAGCTTCCGAAAGCAGCGACTGGCGGAACTCGTATGGTTCGAGTACCTAAGGTACCTTAGTGACTTGTATAAGGTAGGTAGGCTGTTATAACCCAGACCCTTCTATGCCACTGGGATAATACGTACATGTCCTTCAGAAGCTATAATGAGAGACAAACTTACAGGGAAGAACATGTAGGGTGAGTGGGAAGTTAGCGCCGGAATGATGCGAGGGAATGGGTATAGGGGCCGCGGGCAAGTGTTTGGATCTAGTCATGTGTAGCATTCAAATATCGGGATGATGCCCGTCAGTTTTAAAGACTACCTAGGTACTAATAATATACAGTGTTTGCAGTTTTCACTTGTTTCTAGATGCATTCTCTTTCTTCCAACCCCTGAATGAGGACCTCGGAGGGAGGTCGTGCTCATGGTCTATCCCTCTGCAGCCCGCAACCAATTGAAACCAAACGGAGGTATGTACCAGGTACCATTGAAAAACCACAGTACCTCTCCAACATCTTGCTCACCATACCTAGGTAGATTACCAAGCGCCACGGCCACCTCGCTTATGCCATGCCTTTAGTAGCTTGACAACCTCAAAGTGGCCACCGACAGAAGCTGCGTGGTGGGCGGTTTTGCCTCCCATCTCAGCAGGGGCGGCAGCAGCGTTAGCTCCGGCCATCAGGAGCCGTTCAACAACCTTGAGGTGGCCACCCCCGCAAGCTGCCTGTAACGCAGTATAGCCTCTGCCCCAGGCAGGGCCGGCATTGACATTAGCTCCAGCCGTAAGAAGGTGCTCAACAACCCCGAGATACCCGCCCTCAGAAGCTGCCTGCAATGCGGTACGGCCGTGGTGCTTGGCAGCATCGGTATTGACATCAGCTCCAGCTATAATGAGCCGCTCAACAACTTCAAGATGGCCACCCCTAGAAGCCGCCTGTAACGCAGTGTAGCCTTTGCGCCAGGCAGGCTTAGCATTGACATCAGCCCCAGCCATAAGGAGCCGCTCAACGACCCCGAGGTGGCCACCTCGGCAAGCTGCCTGTAACGCAGTATGGCCGTCGCGCCAGGGAGGGTCGGCATTGACATTAGCTCCAGCCATAAGAAGCCGCTCAACAACCCCGAGATGCCCGCCTTCAGAAGCTGCCTGCAACGCGGTACGGCCGTAATAATCTTGAGGAAGATCGGCGCTGACCTGAGCTTCAGCAATGAGGAGCCGCTCAAAAACGCCGAGATAGCCGCCCTCGGAAGCTGCTTGCAACGCAGCATACCCGTAATCCTTAGAAGGATCGGCATTTACGTCAGCTCCAGCCCTAAGGAGCTGCTCAACAACGTCGAGATGGCCGCCCTTGGAAGCTGCCTGCAACGCAGTATGCCCAAAGCCCTTAGAAGGATCGGTATTGACATCAGCTCCAGCCCTAAGGAGCCGCTCAACGACGCCAAGATGGCCGCCCTCGGAAGCTGCCTCGAGAACCAGGTTTGTCACCTCAAGTGAATCGTCGCCTTCAAGAAGAGCGTCGAGCAGTTCGACATCACCTTTAGCAGAGAACGCCCCCATTCTGTTACGTCTTTCTGCTTTGGATATCCCGTCGAACCCTTGAAGCAGACGCACGAGAGCGTAGTGGCGCGATTGTAGGCTCCAATTCAGGAGGGTTTCGTCTTGGGCATCGAAGTTGCGCTGCTCCGGCCAAGGCTTTTTTGCCAGGTCGTGCCCGCAAGTGACAATCTGATGCCACAAGTCCCATGATGCCGTCGAGCCCTTCCGAAACCTGCTGGTATGTGAGATCCAGTGTGTTGAGACGTACTCGAGGAAAGGGTACGCTTGTTCCAGGCTTCCTTTGGTCTGCTCTGAATTCTCCCTTCCGTAGCTTGAGAGAAGTCCCACAACATCTAATTTTGCCTTGCTCTTGTGGCGTCTTGAGCTCAAGCCAAATCGTGGAATGGCGCTGAGAGCACTCAGGTTGGGCGACAATGCCACAGTTGCTATAGCAACTGGATCTACCAACTTGATTGGTTGTGGTCGTCGAGCAAGAGTTGTCTTAAAGTCGTTGAAACCAAGATAGGTCACGCAGATTTCCCCAGCATGGTGGTCGGCTTTTGCCAGATTGACGCGGAAGTCCCGGAGTTGCGGTTCTGTCGGCCCCTCGATGACGAATTTCTGAATGGCTTGGTGGGCGAATTGCACCGTCTTCAGCTCTTCATCCACATGTACCAAATTTTCACACCACGACGCGAGTTGGTCAATGCCGTTAATCAGTCGTTCGGGCATCAAGTATGGTTGGCCAATCTCGACAGACATGGCTTCACGAAGCTCGTCCAGTGCCAGAGGACGTTTCGCAATAGCAACCCACGAAAAGGTTTTCACCGCAACCGAGGTCTTCCGCCGGGAGGTGATCCGCATAAGAGCCCGGCTAAATGTCTCTGCTAAAGTCTTTAGAAGGCAACCAATAGCGTTCTTGATGTCGTCGTCACACTGCTGGGCACATAGTTCGTCCATTAGGAAAGTGACCCAGAGAAACCTTGCCCGTTAGTCAAAAACAAGTAGAGAAAGGAGATGCTGTCAACTTACATCCCGTCTGCGTGCTTCGTCAAAGCCTGCGCTATATCCAGAACAAGAGACTTGTCTCCAACAACGAGCTCTTTGTTCTCGATCCTGTCTTGGAGGGCCTGTTTGACGTAGAGGGCAATATCGGCGTTTGCTCCCGTTGAGGCCATCGAAACACGCTCTATGCCTGAAAATTTGTCCCTAAGTTCCCCACTGAGACTCTCACGCCCTGCGAGGAACACTCTGAGATTAGATCCACCCGATCCAAGGGATCCGAGTAACTCGAGAAGGGCCCGTCGTTCTCTAGGTTCGAATTCATCTACGGCGTCGATAAAAATGTAAAGTCTTTCTGATTGGGCGAGTCTTTGTCGGAGAAGAACCATCAATTCATCAGTTTCGACGGATGGTTTCTGATCCATTTCCACCAGACTGGCTTCCACTTCCTCGGGGAGCGTCACTGGGTCGAGTAACTGCCTGATGACGGATCGTATGACGGTTTCCGCGCATAACGACTTTGAGTCATTGAATTGAGGGAAAAAGAAGGTGACGCTTTCAGACTTGTTCTTGTGTTGTAAGATGTGTCTGACCGCGCTGGCACTGTAATTCGGGGTGAGCAAGCGATAATGCGGTGTCATAAATCGCCCATAATATAGGGTGGCACTTACACGAGAATTGTCTTGCCCGCTCCAACTAGAGGGCACGTGTGTCAGCAGGGCCAAGGCGTGAGATTGTTTTGAAGGAGCAAAACTCACTTTTCCCCGAGCACCAAATCCAAGGGGAATCGCCTTCTTTCCACCGGCGAAACTCAGCCGTGTCAAATATCCACTCAGCCGTGCTACAGTGGCGTTCTTTACATGCGCGCTTGAACGGAGCAAGGTGGTCATGGAGAGACAATGAATCGAGCAGCCGGCGTCTTCGTTCTTCTGGGGGATCGTTAGGTCCGATTGCGAGGAACTGGAGGAAGTGAGAAAACATACGTGACCGACGCTTGTCTTGTTGCAGCTGCCATTCCTTCAAGGTATCCAGATTGTCTCCCGTCTGAGACAGTATTCTTTTCAGCTTGTGTCTGTACCCAGACGCGGTCTCTCTCTCCTTCCGCTGGAGCTCTTGGTCTTGGAAGTCGGCCCGGGCCTTGGCCAGGCCGATTTCTTCTCTGACTTCATCGCCACATCTTTGAAGATTGCTGATATCCGACTTGAATTCCTGCTCAGGTGAGTGCCAGACAGCATTCAGGAGCTGTGTTTTCCCTAGGTTCAGTTAGCGACGGCAAGCTCTGCGTCAAGTCGGACAGCATCAGCGCGGACAAACAATCTCGTTTAGCGACCTCCACCGCATGTTTGCAGCAACGGATGAGAGAAGCGTGAAAGTTGCACAAGGCTGTTTGAAGCCGGACCGAGTTCGGATACAGGACTTCGTACTCGGCATACCGTGGGCAGTGCGACGCGAAACCCATGAAGAGGTTAGAAAACACTTCAGAGTACGATGTGAAGTTGAATGCAATCTGAACCGGTTCAGCGCGGCGACTCAGCGTTTTGTTTCTGGACAGCATACCTGTATCGTAAGCTTGACGCTTCCCCAGACCAGAGCGGCAATCTCTGGGTTGGATGAGACGAATGTGTCGATGACTGCAGAGAACTGTTGCACAGACTCCAAGACGGAATGGAGCCGGGTAGCAATGCTGCGGCGCCTATGTTGTTGACTGGCATCGAGTTCGGCGGTGAACACGAGCACGGCATCGGCATCCGGGATGGATTTGATTTTCTTGAGCGCCGTTCGTTGGTCCTCTGTCAGGATTCTCTGGAAGTCATCAACCGCCTCGGTGAGCTGCTGTGCAGGCGACTGTGCCCCTCTCGAGGATCCAGATGCGAGAGCCAAAGCCATGGCAGGCGTTGGGCTGCATACATGTAAAACAACGATGAACGGCTTGTGGGTGCGTTGAGATGATTCGACTGGCGGTCATTCAGAAGAGAAGAGGTGTGCTCGTGCTTCTTCTGCCAGGGCTATGCAGGAGTGGGGTCATCAGGGACGGGGCGAAGCAAGCCACATCGCCCAGTTGGGAGTGGCACAAGGCTGTCAGTCGCTTCGGCAGCCACCCTCATCTCCGAAAGTCAACGCTTTCTCGAATTTGTCGTCTCCTGCTCCGTCGTCCACGGTTTAAGTTATTGTATTGCCCCTCCACGTCTCATCCTTGAATGCAAATCTCCGAGTAAGCCCGACTGCAGCATCATGGCTTCGTCGGTTTTCTGCCTCGCTCTCCTTTCCAGTCCTCCGGTCCCGCTTCCGGACCACGTCCCGGGCCCCCCACCAGTCCCTTTCACTCCGAATGCCCGGGCCGACTCGAGTTTGTTGGGTTTCTCGGCCAGGACAACGACGCAAACTCTCAAGTCTGGAAGGTCAAGATCAAACGGAGCTGGGGTGTGCCCTCAAAGCGGTGCGTGATGATGCGCCGGCATAGGTAAGGTACCTTCAACCGTGAGCGCCGTGCCGATGGCCAACTCGAGGAAGAAAAGCGCAAAGCTTCTGGCTGTCAAAGCCTACGGCTATCTCCTCCTCAACCTCCAGCAGGAAACTGACTTGGCCTGGAAGGTGACGGGCGAGTCCAGCTTGCTCCCACACGCCAACGTAGGCAAGCCGGATGGCCACCATTTCTGGAGGCGGCACGAGCAACACCGCGAACTGCCTGTCTGGGAAGAAACTCGTCCCCTGAGAGGCACTAAATCCCAGTTAGGACCATGGCATGTAGCCGACCTTCAAGGCCTCCACTCGCTGAGTATATTCGTGGAAGATACGCACCGCGGCAACTATCTTGGCGGGAAGCTCGTCGAGTTCAGCCGCTCGTGTACCATGTGCCATCTGGCCATGGTCCAAATCCGCGACAGCACCCTCGAAGGCTTGATGCTAGATGAGCTGCAGTATCTACTAGATTATTACTACGTCTTGAGGAACAGTTCGTCGAAGACGATAACCAGGAGTTCCCTTGACAATCTGCCCTCTTTCAACTGCCCAACACTGACTCAACCAACTACTTGAGTGCCCCCCGGTTCTCAATCTCTACAAGTTGCGTCGCCAAATCCCCAATCGTGTCCTCTGCGCTCCGGAAACCCAACCCCAACACCGTCCTCGCCAGCTCACTGCTCGCCTCGAACGACCCCTCCGACATCGCGGCCTCCTCCGGCCTGCCGCGCGGTATGCGCCCCCTCAGCGCCGGCAGCCTCTCCCGCAGCAGGTTTGCAATCCGCTGGAATGACAGCTGGCCGGCACATGCGAGGAACCGTTTCCCGCCCGCCGCCGGCGTCTCGACCGCCAGAAGGTGCGCGCGCGCCACGTCCCGCACGTCCACGTACAGGTGGAGCCCCGTCGGTGGCATGGGGGAATCGGCGCGCAGCGCTGGATTCAGTAGCGCGTTGTAGATGTTGGAAGTAGACTGGTTGAGCTCGGCTGGCGAGGCAAACTGGGCTGCGTCGTAGAGCGGGCCGTAGACCATGGGAGGGTTGATCACGGTCAGGTCGAACCCGTCTGGATTGGTGGCGACAAAGTCCCACGCGGCTTTCTCGGCGTACTTCTTGCTCGCTTGGTAGGCCAAGTTCTTGTTGTCGGTGGTAAGGGCCGTCTCCCAAGACGTCGGGTTCCAGTCCGCCTCTGTGTAGACTTTGGCGGGGTGTGTGCTCTTTGGAGCGGCGAAGTCGATGACCGCGGCCATGGAGGATGTGAGCACAAGGCGTTTCACCGATGGGGCGTTCCTTTTGATGGCCTTCAGGATCTCGGTTGTGCCCTTGACGGCTGGGTCGAGAAAATCACGGTTGTTGGTGACTTTGCCGTAAGTCGGGCACCCCCCTTTCCGATCACCCCACTTTCCGATCACTTGGCAAACTGGGTCCTGAACACCCCCCCTTTTCTTCAACCCCATATACTGTAACCAATTTAACCAACTACAATACAGG
>FTCU01000470.1_pt1 | contig 12853 bp, 12 predicted proteins | sample 1639521 | NCBI WGS metagenome assembly FTCU01 (sample SAMEA3914864, study PRJEB12502) | metagenome | biome: forest; material: soil | place: USA | collected 2012-03-12 | depth 0.3 m
GTATATGATTTCTTATTCAGAGCAATCAGACCGATGACTAGGTAATTGTTATGTCTAGTCTTGTCCGCGTTTATCGATTTATACCTTGCACTCTACCCGGCCGCTGTTCTTTTCACTCTCCATATGGGCGGACGAAAAAGCTTGCGCTTAGTGCCGCGCTCGGCGTAGGATCCGTGTATGGAGTCCTCCCCCTCAAGCGGTCTTCCCGCGTCAGTCCTGACATGTTTAGTGCCACCTTTATCGCCGTCTATACCACGAAGCCTTCGACGTAGTCGTCTGGACCGCGTGAATCGTACTCTTCAGCAACATCAATATCACTTTTCTCGTTCCATGCTGATCTTCTCCTACGCTTAAGTATCTAAGAAGCCACCACTACCATTGCGCCTGCATCCCCGCACTGAACCCCCTCGTCAAGATCGCCAACTCGCACATCTTCGGTAACCTGACAGGCAGTCGCCACGCTTACAATTCCGGCATCGAGTTGCGCAGCCACAGGAATCGCGTCGAAGGCCTAAACGGCCTGACCTCCTTCAATGAGACCAGGGACAGCAGCGAGCTTGGTATACTGGGGGACGGGGACGCAGAGCAGGGCCGCCTGTCGTGCTCAAGGACAAATCCACAGGCCTCGCAAAAAATGCTTCCTCAAACCTCTCCCGCTGCTGCCAAGAGCCCCTATAAGACTCTCGACATCGGGACTAAGTTAGCAGTGGTGAGTCAACTACGACCTGTTCCAAACAGGGTGCAGAGCGCGTCGTTGATTCTTCCCGCTCCAAGGCACTAAAGCAAGAAATACATGCCTAGATATTTACCGCGTGCCGCGTCGCCTAACTCAACTCCACTTGCTGTTTCAGACAGATCCTCCTGTACCCGTAGCATGGCCTCAATCCAGCAGCTTATCCTAGCACTGGAGCGCTTTATCCTCCAGCCCGTCGACAACGAGATAATCGGCTATTTGGCGAAAGGTGCCACCGGTGCCATACAGCGCGATCCGACCTCCGGCGTCTCAAATCGCGGCTACCGCCCAGGGTCAAAAGGCTGCCGAGCGCCCGTAAGAGTAGCGGCCGAACGTCACCCAGTTTGAATACAGAGCCGAGGAGATTTGCCGTATGTTTTGCTCCGCCTGAACAGCTCCAGATTCAACACCGACACCCTTGTACGGGCGAGCGCGAGCTCAAGGAGTAGTTAGAAGTAGATTTCCTGTTTGTACGTTTCGGCCGCCCGGGGAAACTACTGCGCCCCGAGAGCCGATATTTTGCCTGTGTAGAGAAACCAAGCTGCCCGTAAACCGCATTCTGCGGCAGACTCACCGTGGCTTTCTGGTTGTGAAAATATGCCTGGGACCAGTCAGCGGGGTTCTGCCTTACACAGAGACTGCGTTAGAGAAACGGAAGCTGGTAAGTGTACTGGAACTCACAGTGTGCAGTGTGCATCCACATCATTGACGTAAAGCTCGGCCCTGACCTTTTTTCCCAGCGTCGACGTTTTGGAACCGGGGCAGGTGGGACGAAGTCGAGAAGCTGTTGGTGCAGGTCATAGAGACGAGCAAAACGAAGCTCGGGGTTGATCATCCCGATACGCTGACTAGCATGGGTAGCTTGGCATTTACTTGGAAAGATCAAGGTCGAGACACAGATGCTTTAGCATTGATGGAGAACTGTGCCCAGGCTCGGCGACGAGTCCTTGGCGCGGACCATCCAGACACGCTATCGTCGTTGGCCACCGTAGCCAACTGGGGTAGCAGTCTCCAGCAACAAATGTTGGAACAGCAGTTATCATGTCTATTCTTCGTGAATCTCCTGTAGATGAAATCTGTATAATGAATATTTGACTGCGCCGATGCGAGGGACGCAGCTTGCCACCCGACCGTCATCAACGTCACCACCATCCCTGAAAAAAAAAGCAAGGCAACCCAAGATCACCCCATGACAGTGAACCGTTCTGTGCATCTTCGTTCGACTTCGAGTTTGTGGTTCAAGTTGCAAGCCCTTCACCCGAGGCACTGTGTCGATCCTGAATATTCAACCCGATCTCTGTCAAAACATTCGGACATCTAAGGAGGGATAACGTCTAGTGGTTCTGTCCAATGACTTACATCTTGTACCATGCCGCTGGGCATGAAGGCAAAGATGCATGGTCTAGGAAACGCTTCCTCTCACTCGCCGCCGGCCTCTAATCCCCTACTAGGATCCAGACACTCTAGGCAAGACCCCGGTGACAAGGTATTGCTCGTGTTTTCGAGAGGAGAAGGTATTTACTGCGCAATATTGTAGGTGGATTAAATGTGCCCTACTTAGGAATTAGAATATTTTACAGACAGTCTGTTGCAATCAACTTACCACAAAACTTGCGGGTCAACTCTGCCGCTATGTCGATGTTACCCAGGGCGGCCGCCAGCGTAAGTGGTGTATTCCACAAAACACCAGGCCATGGGTGTATGCGGCCGGCCAGCACTGTATAGCATAGAAACCCCTCGATTTTGGCATTAACATCAGCTCCTTGCTGTAATAAAAGGCCGACAATCTCCTTCTGGTCTCGCACGACGGCTGTGGCGAGTGGGTATGCATATCCTGTAAAATCTTCCAGGTCACCGGTCTCAATCCTAGCATTGACGTCCGCACCAGCTGCAATAAACTTGGACACTGCGGTAGCAGAGCCCAGCCTGATGCAGCGGATGAAACCAACGGGGTGGGTTTGGGCGACTTCTCTCTTGTAGAGGACTGGCCACAAAGAGAAATAGTAAACTTTAGCGACCTGGAGGAGAGAGCATAAGCCGTCCTGGTCGACGAGCTCTGCAATGTGCAAGAGGAGCTCGGGGGGCAGTGATGCAAGGTCTCGCCGCATGTCGGGTATGCGGCTCGGTTTACGTGAATATATTGGCGTCCAGGAAATAACCTCGGGGACTATTTTTCTAGATGTCGGCATGGGTGACGCACAAGGCAGGTCAGCATCGCTGGCAATAATTAGTGTGCAAAAAACTACACCTCCCTCTGCTCGGTGCTTCCGTTCTGCTGTCCTGAGAAACTTGGGTGTGGAAATGGAGTGCTCCGAGGAGCGATTTCTGGCGTTCTATAAACCGAATGGTTGGGTCTCTGGGCAGAGAAGGTCCGGGAACAAAATCCTACAACCCAGCTCCAGAAAAGGCAGGGATTCTATGCAAAGCCTTTTCATCCTAACCGGGCAGGGCCATGCTCAATTTCTTAGTTGATCAGCATGGATTCCACCTGCCGCCGCACGGACGATTTTGAAGAGCGAGTCGACTGCCCTGCAGAGGCCTCGACGACCCTCGGCCTGCTCCAACCCTTGATGGGAACCCCGTGGTAGTCCCTGAGCATCATCCAGCCAACGATCCTATCACGTTTACTCCTTTCATTCACCATCTCCACTTGGTCAGACAGAAACACCTCCTGCCGGATCAAGGTGCTGAGTTCGTCAATGGTTCAGGGTCTAGCCGCAAGAGCCGCTTCTGGCGAGCAAGTCATTAGACCTGCGTGGATATTAGAAGGACCATCCCTACCTCTGCCAGAGCCAAAAACGACTTCACAAAGCAAAGGAGGTCGCAAAGCCACAAACGGCTCCTCACTTGCAAAACAAGGGTTACTTTGTAATGCGGAGTACGTAGGGGCGGAAAGCTGGGCAGCGCTTTCTACTGGTTGCTCAGCTTGATGGTGGCGACTTCATCCGGTTGTGAGTGTCACAACGGTCAACGCGCTCCCGAGCGGCGAGTCAAAATAGTGGTTGGACTGGCGGACGGGGACGCCTGTCACCCGCACGATCGGGGCGGCGGCTTTACGGCGATGGCGAGCAGTCCGGAACAGCCGAATGGGCCTCCCTCTCGAGTAGCGGTCTGCCGGTCTGCGGCTTTGCTTGACTACCGTGCTCGCGGCCGGTGTGTAGCGACGCTTGCTCGCGCATCATGTTGGCGGCGGGAGTGTTTGCGGTAAGGGCTGGCGCAGTAGTATTAGAGTATTAATTACCAGGCACACACATGGTACGCGGCGAAGGGGTCGCCAAAGTATTGCTCCCAGCTGCGGTTGGTGTCGACGTTCATTTCCTCATCCTTGTCCTTCTTCATGAAGGGCTTCGGAAGAACCTGCTTCAGGTGTGCCATGTTCCGGGGTTCGAGAGCAGCATCGGGCTGGATCTTATAGGACCCCTCAGAGAGGAGATGTCTCCGGAGGGACTGAGTCAGCTCGGTGGCAATCATATTCCGCCGGGTGGTGCGTGGCGAAAGCACGGATTGGGAATGCATGCCCGTTGCGGTAACGTTGATTGGCCGGGCGGTGGCACGATGGACTTTAGGAAGCATCGGGCGCATGTGGGCGGTGGCCCTCGCTATCGGAAAAGGATTGGGGGTTGCCTTGAAAGCCAATGTAAGAAGTGACGGTTGGGATGGGCAATAGGCGTTGGAATTGACGCGTCTAAAGTTGATGCTGTCTTCAGCCATCGAGCTACCACTCTCTTCGTCCTCCTCCCAGTCTTCGTCGTCATCGCTAACAGCGCTCTCGTCGCAGTGGCTCTGCGTACCAACCTGACTGTTAAGCGAGGCAGTCTTCTCTTGCCCGTCGCCGGCTGGCACTGGCGTCTGGAGGTTGTCCTTTATGGCGGTGTCCGTGATAATCAGCTGTGGAGCAGTCTTCCTCGCTTCCAGATCGTCCGAGCCACTCGCGCATTCCTTAAGAGCCGGAGAGGTGATGTGGCTCGCTGGTATTTGAGAATGCGAGAAACCTCGAGTAACAATGGTTTGGGACTGCGTCTTCGGCCCTAGAGGATGCTGGGAGCGCACTGAATCTGGCGAGGCGTTTCCCGAGGTCTTATCGAGCCTTCGTCCCTGGGCGACAGAGTCACAACACCTTGCGAAAACTGAAGATGCATGGCCCGCAAACTTGGTGGGAAGGGAACTTGGGGGATTCGTCGTGTCGAGCGTTTGGATCGCGTTTGCGTCCACTTGGAGGACGGGAGACTTTATAGTCATCGATATGATGATGACAATGCGTTCCTCGTGGTGTAGGCGCGCCCAGCACGATGCGATCCTGGATCAGCTCTGCGCCAGGGGTGTATCGACTGCGTGGTCAATGTCGCGTACATATACTGCAGTAGGGGGCCAGGGGGGGCAGGGGGGGTCAGTGAGGTTCATCGGGACGATGAGAGGAGGGCTAGGGCAGTATGAGTGGCATTGATACGCGGCGAATAAAAGGGCCATGGGATGGATCGCTTGCAGCACAATGCACATCTCGACTTTACCTGTGGTGTGAACCGGTCCTCCTGTCACTTTCCACTTTCTAGGCCCCCGCGGCGCTAATGATACATAGAAGGCTCTCCGCATTACGCAGTAGACGAAACTGGGGAAGTGAAGTGGGCCATCCGGACCAGGGACGACCTCTGCCTGAGGGACCGCGCGATGATTCGGTCTAGCACCCGTGGTGGGCACCTAGTTAAGCTGGTGTGGAGCCGTACATGTTAAGTACACACCTCTATGCTACTTACAGTACACGCAAAGAACCTCGGTGGATCCAGCGATTCGGGCTGCCACCACTCCGCTGTGCCCACGCCCGTCGCTGGACCCAACAGGATTCGGCTGATACCCATATTGCCTTCCCAAGATTTCGGTTGCTGCAGGCATCTTGTTCTGACCATGAATGAAACTCGGTGATTTCCGTGACCGCCCAGCAATACTATAAGACGCGGCCAAGCGCGGGACGTCTTTACCGGGGCTGTTGGTGCCACTTTCGGACCAGAGAACCTCCCCCGGACAATTGGGATTCCAGTAGCCCACGACCCGCCAGAATCTAATCACAGTAGCCCCGATGACACGATATGTTATGTACTGTAACAGATGAATCTCAAGTACATAGAGCAACCAAACTTGCAGAGCTGCGGTGACGATGCTAGCAATAGGCGGTGCTATCCCATGTCCCGTACGTGTCCTGCATTCCTCGAGGCAGCCGAGCCTGCTAGGCCCCGTCTCATAAGTTTTGGCATCACGATCCGCAATCCTAACAAGACGCACTGTTGTTCCCTTTCTTTTCCTCCGGCCTCTATTAAACCAACTTCTCTACAGCCCCTTGCGGTCCGAAGGCATCGGCCAAAAGAAAACGCCCTAGCTCCTATCAACAATTAACAGTGTAGGTAAATACAGCATTTCCCGGCTCCTTTTCAACCCATTACTCTCCTCGCCGTGTCGGATATAAACGTAAACCATGCGAAGCCGAACTAAACTCCTCCAAACTGCCCGGCACGTCCCCCTCAAGCGACCTGACCGAGAGAGGGCCGGCAAGAGAGCCGAACAAACCAACCCGAACGAGGGACCAGCAAATCGTTGTTGACTTTCAGCTCTCTCACGGACCCCTTATATCAGCTTGGGCTCCATGTACAAGTGCTAGATGCTCCGCTCGCCCAGCTCGCCCAGGTCGTGGAACCTCATGCCTGAACCAGCCACGGATTGATAGGAGTGATTGGAAATGGGGCCTCGACGTCAACACCTCCCTGCTTTATCCCGCCCATGACATACAGGTGGCGCGGCGCGGCGCGGCAAACTCGAGGTGCATGCGCTTCCCGCCGAAGAGCGGGGAGTCCATGAGGCTGCCGTCGGCGTCGGTGCCGACATCGAGCGTCCCCCGGCTCCAGCAAAAGCAGAGATTCAATGCAAAGCCGTTTATGGCTCGACCAAGAGCAGGGGTCCGGATTTAATATCACCTTGTAATGCCTGCCCCCTGCCGGATGGTTGGGCCCCTGAAGCAGCTCTTGGAGCATAATATCGAGCTCGCGGTAACTAGACTTTTTGGGGCACGCTGTTTACCCCCAAAACTTGCTCTTAGCCAATTGGAGAGATGAGCCAGTCTGGGCGCCTCCCTCTACGTACTGTAGGATGAATACATACAGTAATGTTCTGTACAGTATGTCTGGCTTCTTGTCATTGCTCCGAGTCACCGTTGAATCGCCACTGAATCCACGGACGATCTTGGGTTGCATTAGCGCATGACATCACAGGGCGCTCAGAGAGCTCCTGCTATTAATCGTGACGGTACACCTGTGGTAAATGAAAAGTTACGCTTGCCCGACTTACCCTGTCTGGCATTAAACCACTTGGTCGCGAGAGTTTTCTCGCAATGGAGAGTCTTTCCGCGACCTTGCCTCGGCCAATAGTCCTCTGCTCATGACACTGATCCAAAGAATTCTCTTACGATAAGGAATCCTCGGCGTCGAAATTGTCATGGGCACGGCCATGACTTGGCCATGTATGTAGGGTTAGGGTTTTGGTCTGCCGCAGGACATGTCGGTCTTAGCTAGGACAGGTGTTGCCCAATCTTGCTTGAACTTAGAAGATAACTATCGAGACATCATCAATTGCTCCATTACTCCCAGCCTGCCGCCCTGCGGATTCAGCAAGAGATAAAGACATGAATAAGGTAAAAATCCTGACAGTTATATTGCAACCAGGCATAAACGGTCCTACGAGTATCTCAAACTTAAAGAAAAGTAAGAAAAATGTCAGAAGTCTCTAATTATAGTAAAGGCGAAACTTTGAAGTGCCCAGTGAAACGGTCAATGCAAGATTGAACACGCACCCCATTTGCAACCTCCGGCTGCCCCAGTCCGCCTTCTATACCTGCCTCTTTTCTTATTTGTAACGTCGGCTATCCTACGCCTTTAAGCCCCTCTATATTAAGACAGCCTTGGGACTTATCGCACTCTCTAGATCCCGCATTTTATCTAAATCCTGACACTAAACCCATTCACTGGCGTGTTGATGCAACCCCAGTGCCCTCGCCCGTCACTCGACTCAACAGAATTCGGTTGGTACCCTATTGGCTTCCCAGGATTCGGGTTGTTGCAGGCATCGGGTTCTGACCACGAATGAAATTCGGTGACCTGAGTGACTGCCCAGCTGTAGGATGCGGCCAGGCGCGGGACGATTACAAGTGCTGTTGGTGCCCATTTCGGACCAGAGTACGTCCCCCCGGCAGCTGGGGTTTCCGAAGCCCACGACCCACCAAAATCTTAGCTTCCGTTTGTCTACCTCCGCAGTAGCCCTGATGATAGGATGGGTTAGCAGACGAACCTCTAGAGTAAGGAGCTAAACTTGCGGGGCTGCAGCGACGATGCTAGCAATAGCTAGTGCGAGTGCTGTGTTATGGAGCTGCATCTTACAATACAATACAATACAATACAATTGATTAACGCCCGGCGGCTAAGCCGAAAGGGCAGCTATTACAATCTAACTATACATTTCCCAAGATATGACGTGATCTCGTCGAAGCCCATGCAAAGTCCATTCTAGTACATGCGGTCTCTTGTTCCATTTCTCTTCGGATTCTCGTGGTTAGTAAGGTTGTTGGTAGGCGTGCTTGAAGACGATTCTCCAAGTGCTCAACATCCTATCTTCGGCGGCTGAAGCGGTGCCTGCTGTCTGTAGCACGAGGTGAGGTATGTGGGTTCGGTCTGGTGTGGTGGGTTATGTGTCTTAGTCGGCCTGCGGCTGGTTCGTATCAAGCCGGCCTGTGGCCATTGCGAATCGTATGGTGGCTCGCACGGCCGCCATGTTAGGAGTCCAATCTTTCTTGTCCGATGGCGATTTCCCTCCCAGATAGAAGGAAATATTGCTTCTGTGGGCGGCTGTGCATTCGAGCATCTCCGTTCGATATGCCGTCCATTCTCTGCATCGGAAAAGGAAATGGTCTACTGTCTCTCTTGCTTGTCTACATGCGCACTGATCTGATGGCGCTGCTTCGATCCGGTGGAGGTAACCGTTGAGTCTTGCCATGCCTGTTCTGAGCTGATCGAGCACGCTAGCTTCCTTTCGTGTCAGGTGGTCGTACAGCAGTCGGGTGTGTTTGCCTGGTAGTGCTGCGTCAACTCGCTTGGAATGAGCTCCGACTTTGTCTGGCAGGTGACTGCTGGTGCGTCTCGTGGACCATGCTACGTTGAGCGTTGTTGAGCGCGTCCTGGGCGTTCGCGTTTGCGGAGTGGCACCCTGTTTGGTAGCGTCTTTAGGCTGCCCCTTGGCGACTCTCCACAGCTTGTCTTTGCCCGTAGGAAGCCACCGTATTGTTACTGTATTCCCATTCCTGCGTAGCGCTCTGGTTGACTTGTAGATGTGGCAGATGTGGTGTTGCCCAGACTGCTGTCGAGGCTGTCGGAGTGTGAGGACGGCCGCTTTGTTGCTCGTTACGAGCTCGATACGGCTGGATCTAAGCGGTGGCAGCGTGTCCAACGCTCGTTCCATCGCTGCAAGCTCCTCAGAGTATGGGTTCTGTTCTGATCTCGCACCCAGCGTCGAGGAGAAGGTTCCAAGCTTTAGGCTTCCGTATACCGACGTCGGCAGCATCGCAGCCGCACCCACTCCCACGAGGCCGTTTCGCGCCGAGCTGCTTACGGCGATCCTTACATCGTGGTCGACGTTCCACTGTGTTGTTGTCGTCTCATTCGTGATGGTCTGTACGCGTTTCTCCCACGGCGCTAGTGTGAACGGGCTGATGGTTTCCAACTTGTTCATTGGTATGAAGCAATGCAAAATCACTCTGTTAAGCCATACGTCGCTTCTGAATATTGTGCTCCAAAGTTGATATCTCCCAATTCGCTCTTGGCGAAAGCGTTCTTCGCATTTCGGCGAGTTTGGATATATCGCTTTCTGTTGCACGGGCAAGCAAACAGAGAAACTGGTGATATTGCTTGTCTGTGTGGTTGATGGTCGGTGTTGTTGGTTGGAAGCTAACCTTCCAACCCACGGAGAGGAAAGTGGTGGGATGGCCCTGGGCGGTCTGGCACGGCACAATGCGGGGCTCACCACATTTCTCTCGAGGGGATGAACAGTCGACATTAAAGGTCTCCATATCTCGTTCGGCAAGCGTCTTATATTCCCGCTAGTTAGAAATAAATAGCTAGAACCGTGTTTAGAAAATGAGAGACTGTCTACACGCTCTTTCCCTTCATCCACGGCGACTACGCAGATGTAGTAAAGTGGTTCCAAAAAGCGGTGATTTCTTGAAATGGTTTTTTGCTACATATGTACACGCACGTACAGAAGACCCTACCAAAGGATAACGCCCACCGCCTTTCAAACTACTGCCCGGCAGAATTTCCCATTAGCGGCTGCGGGCCAGCCACCCATGCAACCAAAACATCTATAACGCAACCATTCAATTGCGCACCTGTCGCATTTCTACCAACACTTCACCGTTAACTAATCTTTTTTCGCTTGTCAAACGTCGGCTTTCTTGTCGTGTTGGTGCCTTGAGAAATGCTTTGGTACGTGACTTCGTGGGTGGTGTCGTCTGGCGGTCGCAGCTGGGGTGTCATTAGTGTTTTTTAGGCGCTGTATCCCCTGGAGCTTATAGGGGGTCGGGTCTTGGCACCGAAAGCGGTGAGAGTTATCCTTTAGTAGGGTCTTCTGTATGTACAGTACTGCATTTAAGTATCTTAGATGTGTTGTACTGCATGCCCAGGCCGCTTCTAGCTTTAGCAAGATGAGGGATGGCGAACGCGGCCCTTGTGTTGATTCCTATTGGTGAGCTGCTCGGAAGCGGCTCCGGGGCATACCCTTCAACCATTGGCTAATTAAGCCCGTGAATTTTATCCAAATGGGGCAGGTGGTATGTGCCTCTAGAACTGGCTCCCAGTTTACTTCTTGATCTGATTCTGCTTCGCATCTCTCAAAGGCACACGTTATACCGCCGACGAGGAGTGAAAGGTGCTGGTACATACAAATCATGGAAATCAAAGTGAGCTAGTACTACCGGCTCGTACCTCCTAGTTGTAAACGTCTATCAACTCTTCGCCACTTAAACAACAGAAGCTGGACACAGCCAGCTCGGTACAAGTGGCCACGACGGAAGCACCGTCTCGGGTCATTGTGACAGGCGGGATGACCAATCGGCAAGGAAGTCGATGCACGTGGTGATCAGTATGTGTCGCGCCGCCGACATCGATCACCAGTAGTCGAGACCCGAGTCACTTGTGCTACCAGATATATGTCTGAGAGGCAGCTTAGTAATTTTGTAGCTAAGCGGCCTAATTATACTATAGCTCTTTCAAAGATCTCTTGTCTCAAAAATCATTCCGCGGCCATCTTCGTTGCATTCGCCACCGAGAGGAGCGCCCGAAACGGCGTGGAAGATGCGCTAGGAATATGCTCTAGAGGCAAACTACAGAGCCGCAAGTGACACTCGCTCCCTCGACAGAGCTATTGTAATACTGGTGTTCCCACCAGCTACCTTGACGGCATGAAACCATTCAAACACCGAAGATTATAAATGTATATATAGCATCCAACGTGTACGTTGGCCCTAGGCGTTGTTCTCTGATCTATTTATTTCAATATTTGCTAAACCTTTCTGAGAGCAAAATGATACGTACACATCCCAACAGACTCGTACATTTTATTTCTTTGCATAGTCTTCTTCTGCTGCTCAATGCTCCATTCATTTCTGGAAGATTTGCTACTGGTGGATTTCTTGATTACTGCAGGGGTAGGTTTCTGTCCTAGTATGCGATGAGACCGGACATTGTTTACTTTGTATAGATGTCCGAGTTCACGGAGGTTTTATCGGAGCCGGTCTGTTCGGTACTAGTCCTACCATTGGGGCGGACTGTAGCTTGTGGCCTGGCGCCTCGGTCGCTGTTTACTCATACCTGGATCTTACACCGTGCCTTTGGAACAGCGGCGGCTCCCTTGCCTTCGCTAATTCTACTGATAGCTGCGGGGGGGATTTCCCGGCTTCCTGCACGGATTGCTCTCTTTCCGATCAGCGTAATAGCCAAATTAATATAACTTGCTCTTGCACTACAGGAAGCACAGGGAGCCGTACGCTAACTTCAAGTGTCGACTTGAGTATGTCCACTACAATAAAGAACTTACAGATACGTACAGCTAATACGAGCTATAGATCAGTGCATCAGCACTTATAATGGCCATCTAAGTTGCATCGATGGGGCATGGATTGGCGCCCGTAGCCCGAATGGGGCAGCTTGTTCCGCCGGAACTCAACACCCCATTCCTACAACAACGTCGTTGTTTAGCGCTTCGGCAATCCCGAGCTTATTTTGATATCGTGACGGAACAATATCTACCTTTATATAGCTCACCAATATCCACCAAAGGCCTTCTCTAATTAGACCAATGCCAAAACGTTGCTGCATTGCAAGTCTGGCAAGTCTGGAAAGGAATGTGCGCCAATTTCTTGTCAGTCACTTCTGTCGGCGCGTATCTCAAAGCAAAGACAAGTACCGCAGAGATAAAGCAGTTGTCATGTGTCGTATAAATGAATAGGATTTGGAATTTTTTTATGGGTCACATGCTTGTCCAATCCGCTAGCAAATATTTCGCTGCGTAGGCCGGAGCGGGTGAGGGAACCGAGTACAGGCAGTCGCTGATGGTCGAGTTGTCGATGTCATTGATGACAGGTTTTCCGTCCATGATCTTCAGGACCGCTGACTCGCAGTCTGACCAATTATACCTAACTCGGGCCATGACTCCGGAGATGACAAGAAGATGCAGGACCCAGCCCCGGCCCCACGATGCCGCGCCGTGCGAACCCCGGCAATGACCGCAATGTCCTACTACGCCGGCGTGCTACTCTAAAGCCACCGCGAACGAAGCCTTCGTTTCGTATCGCCTTTTTCTGATGGACTTTTCAAGCACTCCAAGGTACTCTTCGATAGGATTAGAGTTTGATGAGTAGAGTGGCCGGGACTCCAAGACGACTCCTGCATCTTGGCACATCTAGAGGGTCTTGTTAAAACAGCCCGAAAAAGCGTCAACGTACTTTATCAGCGAGTGGAACATATCAGCGAGTGGAACACTTTGCCCCACAACATGCCACTTCTATACCCAACACTGATTTTCTCAACAAACTCA
>FTCU01000492.1_pt1 | contig 12848 bp, 11 predicted proteins | sample 1639521 | NCBI WGS metagenome assembly FTCU01 (sample SAMEA3914864, study PRJEB12502) | metagenome | biome: forest; material: soil | place: USA | collected 2012-03-12 | depth 0.3 m
CGACGACACCGCCTCCCTCCACAGCACCCGCTCCCGCCACGCCCCCACCCGCACAGACCAGCTCGCCGAAGGCCGCAAGTGGGTCGCCGCCCGCGAGTACATGCCCGCGGCCGCGGCGGGGGGCAACATGGCGGCCGTCGCCGACGTGCTGGCGCACATGTCGTCGGAGCCGAACCTGGCTGCTGTTGCTGCCGCGGGGATGCATGTGCAAAGGGGGTCGGTGGATAGTGGGTATCGGAGCGGGGCGGCGGGGCAGGCGCAGGGGCATCATCAGGTGCAGCGGAGTTGGGAGGGGGTTGTTTCGGCTGGGAGTCAGGCTGGGGGTGGTGCTCCTGCTGCTGGGGAAGGGAGGAGGGCGGGACGGAGTGTGTTGGTCAAGGCACCGCCGCCGACGCAGAACGCCGCTCCTGTGGGATTGGGGCTGCAGAGGCCGACGGCGCCGGTGCCGTTGGATTTGGGGAGGTTGCCGCCTTGTGCGCTGCCCGTGGCGCTGGTGTCGCCTGGGTTTCGGAGTGATGGTGCGGAGGACGTCGTGGGGCCGATGAGGAAGGGAGGGAAGGGGGGTTTGAAGGAGCGGATGGGGTTGCGGAAGAAGATTAGTGGCTTGTTGTGGGATCGGGGTGGGCAGAGGGAGGTTGGGGTTGAGGGGTAGGGATAGTTTGCATTGTGTTTTACGTATTGTTGGTGTTATATTATCCTGTACCTAGTAGTTCTGTATAAGTCCGTCTTACGACATTACTAATGGGGCTGGTTGGGGCTTGGGACTTGGGACTCATAGGGCTAGAGGGTGTGGGCATCACTACTAGTAATGATTTGAATGATTCATGAATATCCCACCATCGATGCTCCCTTCTCAGTAGATCCCTCGAGAGAAAAAAAGGTTCCTTGTCCTTGGCATCTCCTGTCCTCCTGAGTTATAGGCTAGCACGCATCAACACCCCAGCCCATGTCAGTGGAAGGTCTGTTCTTATTCTCATCCGGCACATCAAACTTTCGCCTTTCTCTCACACGCGAGTTTCGAAGCCTCTGGACCAGTCACTCTTACCCTTCAGACAAATCTACTCTGGGTTCCTGAGAATCAACGGCTTAGATGCCTTAAGACGCGCTTGGAGAAGCGGTTTTTTTCCCGCTCAAGGCTGCGGAGCGACTCGGAATCTGTTAATCTGGGTCAAAAAATAGCTGTCTCTGACCTTGAGAACCGTCAACTTACATCTTGCGAAAGGAACACATCCAGGACATGTGCTACTCGTTTCTTATACGCAGTCCTCTTGTCCATTTTCCGAACCAAGGCCCCTCGAAGACCTCCGCCCTGCGCAGCTAACCGCTTGTCTGGTTTCCCGTGTTGACCCCAACCGATAAATTAACATCACACCTCCTCCTGGCGGCCTGGATTCTTTTCCGGCAAGCTCTGCCCCTCTTCATTACCAACCCCCCCCATCAACTGCTAGTGGCCCTCTCTTGCTTCCTTTCTTGATAACAGGGGAGAGAGAAGATGGCTACAACTTACGACAAGCAAGGAACACGGTACGCGACAAATACAAGCAAGCTTACAGGTTGTGTATCACACAAGCTCAGCACAAGGCTGGGAGCCGGGTCATGGTAAGGAAGAAAGCCCTTGCTGCCAAGACATACCGTTGTAACGTTGATAAAGACCTATGGGCTTGGGGGGCGTCTCAGCTGGACGCCGTGTGATATGATGCTGGGCAACCAATAACCCAGGTAGCCCCTCGGTCGGTCTGCAGCAGCTGGCAGGGTGTTGCCGGGGTCGAAGGCGTAAAGGAGGGGGTTGATGGCTAAACGGAGACACGTTATTGGGGGGCATATTTGATGCCAGGCCAGTCAGTGTCTGTGCCAACCACCACCGCACGGCATGGGGTTGCGCCGTCACGGGGGTTTACCCTTGCGCTTATGCAAGGTGCAATATGCGGTTTTCAGCCTTGGGAGACGGCGGAGATGCATTCATTTCTGGAACCCCGCCGACTGCATCTGTCAACTCGTCGCGACTCTCGCCACTCTGAGCCGACACCAGCGAGACCATGGCGCCCTTGAGGCTCCTCGCCTACAATGCCACCGATGGCAAATTCTCTCTTGTCTACCCCAGCAATTTTGGGGGCCGTGTCCAATATCACATCGCCTCGTACACGTGGGCAGACAGCGACGAGGAGGAACAGGCCCACGAGGAGAGCGACGATGATGACGAGGGCGACGAGGAGGAGCAAGGCCAAGAAGGTCAGCATGACCAAGATGACAACGATAACAGTTGGGGCCTCATTGTCGGAATCGAGGGCGTAACGTGGAAGCCCGCGATTTCGCAGAAAAAGCTGGACGGGATCAAGCAGTTTGTCCGGACCAGTGGGGTGACCTATCTCTGGGTGGACTCTTTGTGCATCGATCAGGACAACGAGAGCGAGGTGAACGAGGAGATGGGCAAGATGCACGACTACGTACGTCAAATCCGAGCCGTTCATCTCCCCTTTCATCTGTCACAGGAGCTGTCGGGAGCATCTTGCTCCTGTGCGACTCCCGACACACCAGAACTAGGAGAATGATAGCTGAAACTGTAGGACAGTACACCAACGCCGTCAAGTGCCACATCCTCCTCGACATGGCCGAGACGTGGGACCCACGCGGCATCGTCAACGACCTGCGGCTGGTCGACCACATCCTCGCGCACATGCGCGGCGCCACGCTGGCCGAGAGCGCGGGCGCCATGATGGGCCGGGATCTGACGGCGCGGCTCCGCGAGTGGGACGAGGCCCACGCCTGGCGCTTCGGCATGGACAAGCAGGCCGTGCAGGCGGCGGGCTTCGAGGTCGGCGTGTTCAACTGCTACGCGACGAGCATCGACCGGGTGCAGTCGGTGTTTCGCCACCGGTACTTTGAGCGCGTGTGGACGTTCCAGGAGATGCTGCTCGGCAAGATGATTACCATGTGGGTGATCAACGGTGAGCGCGTGTCGCCGCTCGGTGAGCTCGACGCGTGGGTCAACCTTGCGTCGGACGCCAAGGACAAGGCGGTCAAGCTGCACGGCTGGATCAACGCCAGCAGGGAGGTCAAGTCGGCGGCCGTCAACGCTATCTTGGGTCTGATCGAGGAAGACCTCGTTGTGCTCACGGCGCTGCAGACCCAGGTGCGGGGCATCAGCTCGGCGCGGATCGACATCATCAGCGGCGGGCCGTCTTGGTGGGTCGAGAACCACCGCGGGATCCGCAATGTCTTCTCGGCTCTGTCTCTGCGGGCGCGCAAATCGAAGAAGGAAAAGGACCTCTTCAGGGGGCTTCTAGGCGTATTCAACGGCCTGTTCACGGCGGCTGAGATCAAGCGCGACCTGGAAGGGACCGATATCGAGGCCCTGTCGTTCGCTTTCTTCAAGCAGCTGTCCATCAAGACAAAACGTGCGTGGACGCGGCTGGTAACCAGCAGCCGGGAGCGCGGCGAGTGGGACTGGATTCCAGTCCTGGCGAGGACCAAAACGACTAAGAAGAAGAGGAAGGGCGACCAGTTGCTGACCACGGACTGCTTCGCGGGGGTGGTCGATCTAGGCCGTCTGAAGCCCGAAGGCGGATTGGCCAAAGCCACGGCGCAGACCGGCATCGTGGGCACTCCGCGGCCGTTCATGACCCTCACGCCGATTCCGGTCCCGAAGGCGGAGCAGGCAGGAGGGTTTCGCTTCAGCTTTCAGGGGTGCAACCTGGGCAAGAAGGTCAAGACGGGGCTCTTCCGCAGGGAAGCCATTGGCGGCCACAGCGCGCTGGAGAGGGTGCAGGGCGACGAGACGGGGCGGACGCTGGTCAAGTGCGCGACGCTGCTGGGCAAGATTCTCGATCCGAGCGGCGACCTGCTCGAGTACCGGAGGCGGCTGCTGGACAACCTACAGCCGTGGTGGTGGGTTACGGACCGCAACGCAAAGCCGCCCGACTGGATCAACCGGTGCGTCAGCGGCACGCCATGGGCGAACCCCGAGCTGCGGGCGCACAACTGGTCGATGAACGTCCACATGGCCGATGTCTGGGGGTGCGGCTCGCGGCTGCAGAACAAGACGACGGAGCGGCTGTCGTGCGAGCTACGTGTCAACTGCGGCTGCGTCGTCACGGGGCCCTACTCGTTGATAATGGAAGCGGTCGCATCGGTGCAGGGCGGTGTGCTGGGCAGCGAGGCAGCCGGCCTGGACAGCGACGGGCGCATCACGCTGCGCGACGGCGTGGGGCTGGCGCAGGTGGGTGACGTCGGCAAGGCCTTCCGGCTCGTCGCGTTCCAGGGCGACAGCAACGCGCACAAGACGTATGCATCCAAGTGCCGGAGCACGAAGCAAAACAGGCCCGTGGCCGCGGTGCTCGAGTGGCCGCGCGGGCGGATGCTAGTGCGCGAAGACTTCAGCCACGGCATGACCGACATGACGCGTGACTATGGCTTCGTCGAGACGGGGGCCGGCAACCTGTTGATCTGCCGGGACCACTTGCTCGATAAGTACCGTGTGGTGGGTGTCTGTATCGATGGGCCGGCGGCCATTGCCAGTAAGAAGCCGGAGCACGAGGTCACGGTGCGGTGAGCACCACGGTAAGCGGACGGGCGATGGGCAGCAAGGAATGGTGATGCGGTAAGGGGCTATCGGGCAAGCTCTCGGCGAGTTATGACATTCGGCAGGGAAATAATAGCCGGTGGTGGTCTCCTAGATGGTGTCGGTTGATGTTGTTGAGGAGTTGAGGTTGGTTTTCTTCGTGTTGGTGTTTACCAGAAGACGATTTCACAGCCAAATCCTGACGAATGGGAGTCGAACTCGGACGCCGAATCGGAAAGCGTCCATGCCTCGCCGTTGCAACCCCCCGACCCCGGATGGAACTCTTCGAAGTCATCCGGGGGTTCCATCAATGCACCTCCGTACTGCACCGCCCGTTATCCGTGGCAGATAATACAACCGTGGAGGCTCAGCTCACCCCGAGGGCCCGAATCCGGCCTCCTGCCTCGCCCTTCTGCGAGCATCAGGCCATGATACAACCTGCGCTCGTCAATCGAGCAATCAGGACAGTCGTCGGAGGGTTTGTGAGTTGTGACAGCTCGCTCCGGAGCTAACTCCGATAACTCGCAGTAGCGTCACCCCACCCATCCTCCTGCAAACCGGATCCAAGGCTTGTCCAGCTGCTCGAGCTCTCGAGGTCCTCTCGTCCTGTTCATTTTTTTTTTTTGCTCTCGCAATTGGGAACTCTGCAGCCGCGTGGTCACCGCCGGTTCCCTGCATGCGTGTTTGTTTGCTGCCCTCGTCGAGCTCGGCAGCAAGCCGACATGGATGGCAGACTGGAAATAAAACGGGACGTTGGTTGGGGGGCGCGGGACAGCCCGATAGGGAAAGCCGACAAGACAAGCGCCATTCATGCGGGACTCCAGTCGAGCCCAGGGGTCAGGGCTCGAAGACGTGCGCGGTTGTGGCTCGGACCCGGGCAGGATCAGGAATTCAGGATCGTTGGTGCATGCACAAAACTGCAGAACCTCACTGCAAGATGCCGTGTTCCGTCGGTCGTGGTTGTGCGCCCGGCACCAGTCGGGAACCGTGAGCCAACGGCCTGCCTCGCCTCTGCTATCCTATCGGCTGCACCCGCTGCTTGGCGGTCAGGATGCGATGCCAGTCGCTGCCCCTTGCCCCTGTCAGCAGCAGCCGTCGCTTGACCATGGACTCTCAACGGTTTCTTGCCCAGGGAGCAATTGCTGCGCAGCCCACCAACACGCTGGGACAGCCCAGCCAACTGCAGGGCTGAATTTGCGCCAGCCAGACAGAGGGTGAGCTATTTTCCGCTCAGGGGCTGCGAGCTGGCGGCTCACCGAAGCCTCGAACAAGGCTAAGCGGGGCCGGGAAAGGCGAGCCCTCGGGCCAAGTGTGGTTCGATGCCGCCGGCAGCAACAACTCCTCGGAATGCGCCATCCCCAGCCGCCAAGGGCCCACCTGCAGCTGGGCTGCTTGACAGGGTTGACGAGGACGTGAAGACACGGAGGTGGCCCAGGCACAAACCGACGCCGACGCCCCAAACGACGGGTAAAGCAAGCATTCGGCTGGCCCAAGAAGGCAGCGGGTCACGCAGCGCAGGTAGGATCACGTCAAGGGCCGCCTGGATCTTGGCGAGCAGCCGCCGGGACCACATGCCGAGCCCGCGGAGAGCCCCCGACGGCCCCGGAATGGCCGGATTGCCCGGTCCGGTGGCGCGTCATGACCCCTGCGCTGACGGGCATTGGACCGCACGAACCATGCCTAGACCACGGACACGCACAGGGGCGGAAGACAGACAGACAGTGGGCGCGAGACCAACTTGGGCATGGAATCCCGCGAGCAGCAGCGGCCATCTAACGTTATGGGGAGGACCTGCGGATACCCCTCCTCGACGGCTTCCAGATCGACCGTCGCTGTTGTCGACCCTGTTTGTTTGAAGCATCGTGACTGGCAAAGACCCCAGTTCACAAACCTCTCTCATCTCGTCTCATCTCAGCTTTCTCCAGCAGCCCACGGGACCACCCGTGTCCCCACTGTTGGATCCCCGTCTTTATGCGGGGGGCATACCCTGCAGCCGGCCCATCCTGGAAGGGGATTGACAAGGGGAGTTTCTCCAGGCGCTGCCACACGCCCACGGGCCGAGCATTCGCTGGGTCACTTCCCAGGAATCCACCTGGGGACAAGGGTGGAAAGGGGGCGATCTTAGGGCCAAATATGCGGAGAACATCGCCGGAACGCCCAGTGAAGGCTCGACACATGGTGTGGGCAGGCGAGCCGGGGCGCATGCATGCCATTGGCAGCGGGAGCCAAAATTGCCTGCCCGCGAGCGTGCCGGATCTGGTGTAGGACTGCTGGCGAATTTCCTGATCCTCCTCGTCCGGCTTAAGACCGGCCTGGAGCCAATCAAGCTTTCTTTCACGTCTCCCCTTGCTCTCACACGCCCAGTTCGTCATCCAAACCGCCGTCTTTCACTCGGCAGCAGGTCACTACTATGAATAGCACCCTCACGCAGGAGATTCCGCAGGACCACGACGACCGCATCTCCAGGACCCAACGCCTAACCGCCGACACTGGTCCGCCGGCGCAGCTCTCCGCCTGGCGTGACGACTTTTCTACTGCGCAGCAGCCTGGGGCGGCTACGGAAAGTTAGGGATCCCCAGTCGAGATCTGGAACGCCTGACGCTAGTCCTTGAGCCGTTGGAACTTTGAAGTTCCCCTCAACACGAGCCGCAACCCATACGAGACACTAAACACCAACCCATCTCGCCATTCCCAGCCCGCCCACACTCGAACCGTCGTCATGACCAGCGCGTCAACCATCGCCGACATGCCTGACGAGCCGGAACGGAGCCACTACCCGGAAGTCATCTTCCCCGCCGGCAACTCGGACTTTCGCGCCGTGCGGAACCGGTGCGCACGAGCGTGCCGGGAATTCAACCAGACGCCCGACGACGCGGACCCGGAAGAGCGGAGCCAGAAGTGGCTGGAGTGAGTTGACCCGTCTGGAGTCGTGCGGCTCTGGGACGTCTGATTTTGGGACTAACGAGGCTGTCAGCATCGTGCGCCCTGACCGCGACCGCACAGAGGACGGGGTGTTGGCCATCACGCACGACCAGACCTTTGCCAATCCGAGTTTGAAGGCCAAGACGCCGTTTGTCAAGCCGCCTGTGTACATCGACTATGGCGTCCGGCTACACGTCGGCGGCTCTACCTTCATCAACCGGAACTGCATGATCATGGACACGCCCGTGGCCGACGTCGTGATCGGCGAGGGCTGCAACATCGGCGCAAACTGCTGCATCGTCGGTGTCACTCGTAAGTCTTTTTTCTTTTCTCACCCAACCAACATTCGCTGGCTTTCGGGTGCCGTTCCCGTCCAGCCAGCGGGCAGACCCCCAACAGACCCGGACGGGAAAGACACGCGGCTAAACGGGAAAACCCCCCACAGATCCCGTGCGGCTCGACGAGCGCCTCCAGCGGCAGAGCATCGGCCAGCCAGTCACCATCGGCGACGACGTCTGGATCGGCGCCAACGTAACAATCTTGTAAGTCCGTCCCGCGCCGCAGGCCCGCGCCGCCATCCCGTCCGCCTTGTCCCCTCCCATGCACACCCCCTTTTACCCCTTTCTTGGCCCACCCCCACCCCCTTTCTATCTATCTATCCAAACCCAACAACAACTAACCCCACCCAAAAAAGAGGAAACATCACAATCGGCTCCGGCGCAGTAATAGGCGCCTGCTCGCTGGTAACAACCAACATCCCGCCCATGACCCTCGCCTACGGCTCCCCCGCCCGCGTCGTCTCGCTCCTCTCGGACATCAAACCGCGCAGCGCAGCCGCCGCCGCAGCAGCCACGACAGCGCTGACGCTCGACGAGGCGCTGCAGCTAGCGAACCGCCTGCCGCTAGACCTCGCGGATGACGAACCGTTGCCTGTGGGCCAAGGGGCGGGGTTTGATTGCGGGCTTGTGACGTCTACCGCCACGGTAGGGAGGCAAGGTATTGGGCGGCGGGGGTATGTTTGTGAGGGGGATGCGAGGCGGGAGGTGGATGGGGTGGGAGTATCAAGGAGGCGGGTTTCCGTTGGGTCATCGGCTGGGTCGAGCTCGACGGTTGCTGTGGAGAGCTTGGGGGTGGGGCTGGGGCGGGAGAGGGAGGTGAGGGAGTTGTTGAGGGAGCGGGGGCGGCAGCACCGGGTGATGAGGCGGTTTGAGGTTGAGGCGCTTGCTGTTATGACGATTGTTGTTGCGCTGTTGGTGGCGTTTTTCTTGGCGGGGTTGTACCTTGGAGCGCGGAGGGTTTTGGTTTTTGGGTAGGAGGGGCATTTAGATTGGGCTAAAGGCGTTCTGGGACTGATATCATTATGGGTTTTGCGTCTGCTACGGTCGGGATGATGCTAGGGGTAGAGAAGAGGTGATGCAAAATAGAGCAGAGGGCGGGTTGCCACAGCACAAACATGGACCGGATATCGACCCAGTACGAATATGGTAATTTATCTTGTCAGACGCGATCCCGTTCGCGTTCCCGGATCGTCGCCGCCTCCGTATTTACTCTTTCTATTTCCACTTTGGTCTAAAACAGAGGAAATCGCTGCTAAACAACATTTCTTAATATTTAGCAGACTATTATTTAGGAGGACCTGGAGGCTGTGATCGACGGTGATTTCGACGTCATACGTGTTGTGTGACGGGCTGAGCCCGGTGTAAGCTCGGCGGCCTTCGGCCGGAACCAGACGTCGTTTTGGACCCCGTTCAGGCCTCTCCTTCACGTCATGGCTCGGAGCTCCGGCAACCCGCGGCTTTTGCTGTCTTCCTCCAGATATTTTCAAGCTAGAGCTCTGTTGCTGATGTTTTCTTTTTTGTCTCATCGTGCAATGGGCATTTGACGTAGGAAAAATAATGACGCACCCAGTTGATGCTATCAGAACATTATATGACCCAAGGAGACGGCACTTGTTTCCCCGCACACTTGCTGCATCATTCTCTCTAGAATAAATCACTCCAACTGAGCTTGAAGAATACCTAAACTAGTCCGCTTCAACACTCGCCAAAGAAACCTTTAGCATCCTACCCAACATGGCACAGAACATTGCCGCCCACGGGGCTGAGAAGGTCCTAGGCCATGGCGACAAAGACCGTGCGACGCGTACAGATATCTCGAATTACGACCGCGAAGGCGGCAAGTATGCCGATCCGAGTGGCGAGAAGATGAAGGCGCTGGCGTGGATGGGCAAGAACGACGTGCGCGTTAGTATGTGATGGCTTCATGTCCTCCATCCCCCTCCACTGGCCGACTCCTTGGCAGTATGACTGATATGGGGTAATAGTTGAAACGGGCAAGCCCAGAATCATTGATGCCACGGATGTCATTGTCAAGGTCACAGGCTCGACTGTATGTGGCAGCGACATGCATCTCTTGCACGGCGTCATCCTTCAGCTCGAGAAGGGCGATATCCTTGGTCATGAGTTCTGCGGCATCGTCGAAAAGGTAGGCCCAGCTGTCAAGAACCTGCGGCCTGGTGAGCGAGTGGTGAACAGCTTCTGCATCTCTTGCGGTGAGTGCGAGTTCTGCAAGAAGAAGCTTACTACGGCTTGCGAGAAGACGAATGCCTCGACCGTGCAGAACAAGATGTATGGCGGCCGCATGAGCGGCATCTTTGGCTACTCCCATTTTGTTGGTGGTTTTGCCGGAGGCCAGGCCGAGTACGTGCGTGTCCCACTGGCCGACAACAATCTTCTTAGAATCCCCGACTCGGTTCCGGATGAGAAAGGTTAGTCGCGTTTTGTCTTGTCTTGGCATATCCCTGAGTTCTACTAATAACTTTGTGTTGCCGCAGGCTTGTACCTCTCTGACGTTCTTCCTACCTCCTACCACGCCGTGACTTATACCGGCGTGAAGGAAGGGGATACGGTTGCAATCTGGGGCCTAGGTCCAATTGGGTTCATGGCCAGCTACTGGGCTCTGAAGCATAAGGGAGCCAAGCGCGTCATCGCAATTGACAACAACTGGCGCACCGACTATGCGAAGTCCAAGATCAAGGGTCTGGAAACCATCAACTACACAACCCTGGGGAGTGACGAGTCTGTCCCCTCCAAGCTCCTCGAGATGGTTCCGGGAGGTGTCGATGTTTGCATAGAGGCAACTGGCGGCGAGTACGCGAAGGGATGGACGCACAAGTTGGAGCTTGCGACTGGCGCGGAGCAAGACACCAGCGAGATGCTCAACGAAGCCATCTATGCGACGAAAAAGTTTGGAAGGATTGGTATCATTAGCGACTACGTTGGATGTGAGTATTCGGAGTATTCCTCTCGCCCGAGTGAGGCGGCGCCTCCATTGATTGGAGAATCACCTGTCGAGCCGTAGGTTGATGCAGCTCTCTGACCATTGCTTGCAGACACCAACCATTTCAACATCGGAGCGCTGATGGAGCTTGGAATCAGCCTGATCGGCTGTGGTCAGACACCTGTCCACAGATGTGAGCCCAATCGGCGTTCTTTAATGCAATATATTGGGCACTAACAACGTGATAGACTGGGAGGAAATTCGAGACATGATCGAGAGTGGGAAGGTTGATCCGACCATTATGCTTACTCATCGCTTCAAGATCGACGACATTGATAAGGCCTACCGCATGCAGGAGCAGAGACAGGGCGGGCTCGTTAAATGCTTTGTCGAGACTCGATTTTCAGGACCGAGAGCCCCAGGAACCCCGGCGCTCACGGCGCTTTGAGGATGCTATTGTCTGACATTCTAGCCGCGGATTACCAAGTTGTCAATAAGTGATGATTTACAGGATAACAAAAGTGGCATTCAAGAATAATTAGTAACGTGATATACATAAGTGACTGCAACAGAGAAGCGAGGGAAAATGTGAAGATCCACTGAGGCTGCTCGCTCAGATAACTGGTAAATGCTCGAAAGCTGTTACCCCGCGGAAACTGTTCCTTTCCCCTCCCCCTTGCTCCTCCCCTCTCCTTTATTTCTCAAGTTTGGCGTAGGAGAAGGCGACCGGACTTTGAAATCTGGAATTGGCAATGGCGCGCCTCGTTTGGCTCCATACGGATCGTTCCGGTGAACAGATCGATCCGGTGACGACATTATCCCAAGCTGGCTAACACCGACGCTGCGGGCAAGTAGAGCCATCATCCCTGAAGTCAATCATCTGGTCTTGCAATGTTGGCCGCGCAGCGGCGAAACAGACAAAGGACGTCAGAAGGGTCCACGGAAGGTAAGATTCCAGGTTCGTTTCGATGGGATGAAACTCAGCTACGGCATGTTGACATCAGCTCTTCGTCATCATTCCAGTTAAGGGGAATAAGTAAACCGTTGTGGTGATATTGTTGAGAGAAAAGAAAATATCAACGGAAAATGCAACGCTCCAGCTTCTCCCTTCAGACCTGAGACGCCGATCCACTAGATCAGCCCGCAGAAAATCATCACCATTGAAAGCAGCCCTCCATAACATATTAACCTCTCACGCTCAGCTAGAGAATGGAGTCACAGCTGCCCAAACTGGAGTCACAGCTGCCCACCAGGAAGGACATCGTCGCCAAGGCCACCGAGCGTCCCATCACCCAGACCGAGGCTTCCGACCTCACCTCTGCTGAGTCCTTTGTCACAGGCCGTGGCCCACGAAAGGGGGGTCCGGCCGCCGCCGCTCAAAGTCTGCACGACCGCCAGCAGAACCCAAGCGCATCATTGGATCCGAAACTGGCCGACACCGTCCAACTCGAATCCGACTTCGCCGGCCGCCGCGTCACCCAGACTGAAGCGTCGGCCATTGCCTCTGCAGAGTCTCACATAACGGGCCGTGGGCCCATCAAGGGCGGCCCAGCCGCTACCGCCCAGAGCGTGCATGACCACCAAAAGCGCAGGTGAGACATCTGACGCGTACGCGGCGGACCCGCGCTCGAGGATATTCATTTGGAAAGGGCTTGCTGTCGGGCGAGGTGCGGACCATTGCGGACCATAACGCTCCAAACACGACTCTTTGAGGAGTTATCAATGGCAGGTTGGTTATGTACCTAGTTATAGATGATAACCGAGGGAAAATGGACAAGTTAAAGCTGGTTCTGATGACCCTCGGCCAACCCCTGAATCTCGACCCCTAACCTATTACCCCTAACGACGACACACAACACCCACCGGGAAACAGAACCACGCCGCTCGTTAGACCGTTTTGTTCTTTTGCTCTTCCTTTCTCTCAGCTTAGTTGTACCCAAAGAGTCATCATCAAATAGTTGCAAAAGAAAAATGCATGTACAGGCTAGATGCCCTCTCAACCCACAGTGTAGCAAATCGGCGAGATGCGCTGCGCGTTGAAGATATCCAACCACGTCGTGCACGCCTCGGCCACCTCGGCCCACTGAGC
>FTCU01000913.1_pt1 | contig 12823 bp, 10 predicted proteins | sample 1639521 | NCBI WGS metagenome assembly FTCU01 (sample SAMEA3914864, study PRJEB12502) | metagenome | biome: forest; material: soil | place: USA | collected 2012-03-12 | depth 0.3 m
AAGCCAGGATGAGGATGCAAGTCGGAAGCAGAATCCAAGTCTGGTGTCGCGCCAGCCACGATCCCAACATGACAGGATATACAAGTACAGTTGTTGTCTTCAATCTTTTTTGAAGACGGACTGGGCTGACCTGACTTAACCTCTTGTCAAAGACTCAAACAGCCAGTCGCAAGGCGCTGTAGCGGAAGAAGAACGGCCTCGGACGACTCAAGTAACAACCCGGAGGTCAACTGTCGGGCTCTCGGGCTTTCGGCCTCTCGGCATCCGATTTGTCGACATGGTTGCCCTTTTTGGTAAGCCATCTCGATTTCTTGCTAATCAGTGCCCGGAATCTCGCCATTGGGATTTGCGGGACTGGCATTTGTTTGTCAGCGAATTAATGTCGAAATGCAGAGTCCCGCACGCGCAGCAGCGGATATACGGATATACCCTAACCCTGTTCATGCGCAGCCCCTGAAACACCCGAGCTGAACCTGGAAGTGGAATCGGTGCCTGACAGCCCTGAACTCCAGGTCGCCTTGGGGTCGCAGATCGTCCCCGGGCCCTGAGACCCTTGAACGAAGCCCCGCAATCCCCAAACTGCCCACCCCGGAATCCAACGCAAACCTAAAATCCCCCACACGCCTCACTCTCGCCTTGGCCTTGCGCAAACATGTCGTCCATCGTGCGGGCGCAACCCCTCCTGTTCCCTGCCACGGCCCGGCATACGGCCACCGTGATTTTTGTCCACGGCCTTGGTGACACGGGCCATGGCTGGGCCGGCGCGGTAGAGAACTGGCGCCGCCGACAGCGTTTGGACGAGGTCAAGTTCATCTTGCCCCATGCGCCAAACATCCCGATCACCTGCAACGGGGGGTACAAGATGCCCGGGTGGTATGATATTGTGAGTTTGGAGCTTTCCATGCCGTGCGTGGGTGGATGGCTAACGGTAACGGCCCAGCACACCATCGACGGCAATGCCGAGTCCCTCCGCAAGAACGAGGACGAGGCTGGCATCCTGCTCAGCCAAGCTTACTTTCACGACCTGATCCAGAAGGAGATCGACTCGGGCATCCCGTCGGACCGCATCGTCCTCGGCGGGTTCAGCCAGGGCGGCGCCATGAGCTTGTTCGCCGGCCTGACGGCCAAGGTGAAGCTGGCCGGCATCGTGGCGCTGTCGTCGTACCTGCTGCTCAGCCTCAAGTTTGCCGAACTGCTGCCCAAGCCCGAGTTCAACAAGGAGACGCCCATCCTGATGGCTCACGGCGACCGCGACAGGGTGGTAAACACCGAGCTGGGCAAGAAGTCGTTTGACGTGCTGAAGGGAATGGGCTATAACGCTACCCTCAAGATTTATGCGTGAGTCGATAGCCTTCTTTGGAACGCACCGTGGTTTTGCTGGCTGCTGACTGACTGGTGTGTGCTAGCGGCATGGAACACTCGGCTTGCTTGGAGGAGCTGGACGAGGTCGAGGCTTTCTTGAAAGCACGGCTGCCGGCGCTGGGGAACAGTGAGGGCAAGTCGGAGCTTTGAGAGGCTTTCTCTTTTTTTTCCAGGGTCTGGCCTGGGAGAACAAGACTCGAGCAAAGGAAGGGACGGGTTATGTGAGCATGGCAAGACAACCCAGGGGTGGATGATGAATAACGAGACCTCATTTTTCTCCCTTTGGAGTGCCTTTTTTCAAGAATAGAATTACGGGTATGTCTCTTATTAGAGACCGACTCTTCTCGCGACACGGCACAAGCACCCCCACCAATCCCACCGCCGGCCTATGCCGCCCCCGCGTTAACGTATCTTATCACCCGGGCCCCTTGTGTGCTGCAACCGGGCCCACTGTTGGCCCGGCCTGTGACACGCCCACATCACATGGGTTTGGCATTCGGGCAGGCGGGCTGACCAGTCGCAGGCAACCTCGCCGCGGCCACCGTTTGGGTGCATTCGTCATTGTTTGGGTTACTCACCAATTCCTTTTTTCTTTTTCCTTTTTCTCACGAGTTCCGTATCTCGTTCGAGTGCCAACCACATGTGAACGCTATCGTCGACGTTTACCTTCTCCCCGAGTCCTTGTGGGGCCTCGTTGTTAGCCCCCGAGACCAAACCCAAACTAAACAAAAACCTCCCCTCCTTAATCTATCTGTATCAGCTCTCCGATTTGCGCCATCGGCAACTCCTCCCTCCCGCCAAGCGCAACAGCAACAAACAGACCATGGCAGCGAACTCGCCCACATCACCAACCTCCTCTCCTCTCCCACCGGCCCCGGCAAGCCCGACCTACTCGTACGCCTCGACCGCAAACCCCCTCTCCGCCTACAACCTCCCGCTCCCACCGCCCCCGCGCCCGGCCCACGCGGTCCTGACCAAATCCGACCTCGAACACTCCCAAGCCGCCTACGCCGACCTCCTCGCCTCAGCCAAGTCCTACCGCCTCGCCCTCGCCGCCCTCTCCACGGCCGCCTCCTCCTTCGGCTCGGCCCTCGAGTCCTGCGCCCGCTTGAAAGAAGCCCGAGCCGACGCCCTCGCCCCGGGCCCTCCCGCCGGCGCGCCCCTGTCCAACAGCTTCATGGCCGGCGTCGGCGCCGGCACCTCGTGCACCGCCGACACCCTCCTGACCGTCGCCGGCCTGCACCACCTGGTCGCAAACCACCAGCACATCCTCTCCGAGACGGTGTACCGCGCCTTCGAGGTGCCACTGCTGCACGAGCTGGACAAGTGGCGCGGCGCGGTCGAGGACGAGGAGGAGGGGTATGCGCGGGCGGCGGCCGCGCAGAGCAAGGAGATACGCAGGCTGGAGAAGGAGGGGTTGAAGCTGCATCGGCAGCAGCGGCGGAGGGATGTGGCGCGGTTTAGGAGCCACCTGGTGGAGTTGACGGGGAAGTTGGATGGCTTGACTGTGCTGCATGGGGAGCATGCGCGGACTTTGCTGCGGGAAAGCCAGGAGACGAGTGGGAGGATTGTGGAGGCGAGTTGTAGCCTGGTGAGGGCCGAGGTGGATATCTTTGAGAACTTGGCGAGGAAGGGGTGGACGGGCGGCGGGCTGGATGATGTGTTGGAGAAGGGGGTGGATTTGTTCGCGGCTGAGATGGATCCGTTGGGTGGTGGTGTTGGTGGTGGTGCTGGTTTGGGGAAGGCAGGAAATGGGGGGGTCGATGGAGCGAGTAGTGGCGTGGGGGCGAGCGATGGAGCCAAGTTGTTCAGTATCCTGCCGCCTAAGAGCATACTGGCGGATACGTCTGGACCGGACACGCTTAAGGGGGGAAAGAGTGCTCGCTCTGACAGTCTGCTGGTGGACTCGGACAGATATCAAAGCCTGTCGGGAGCCATGTCGTCGTCGGACCTTTTGGTGCGAGAGAGGGACCGCGATGCGGACAGCGTCTTCTCTGAGCCAAGCCGCTCACGGAACGTCCGGCCGTTTTCGCCACAGCCGCAGCCCCTGAGGTTGAACCCGGAAGACCTGCTGGGCAGTTTGGAGGATGCCGCGGCTGGCGAATCTTCATCGGCTGGCTTAGAAAGAGGCGGGAGCCCTGTTAACGAGGAGACAAGGGAGTCCGACGCAGAGGGTGCCGTCGAGGATGACCGCCAGGCCCATGACGACGAGGAGGCCCATCCGTGGCGAAACGAGGGGCTGCGGAGCGTGACACCGTCGAAAATCGAGGATCAAGACAAAATTGGCGCGAGCCTCGAGGACCCACAGCAACGTGAGGAGACGTGGAGCGTCACGGATGGGAGTTCATGACCTTGAAGCTTTGGAGCTGGGAAGTTGAGTCTGGATTTAGGCTGCGCCGGATACCCTCATTTTTACTACTTGTACAAAACGGCCAGGGAGCCCGGCATGCTCCTTGAAGTCACGACCGCCGTAATAGAATAGTGCCAGAGACATAATCAACAAACATTGTCTGTCCGAGACTGGTAACATATCTACGCTCGGAAATGCTGCAAAACGCCGACAACCGCACTTGCCAGAACTCATCGTTAATACATACAAGGGATCGAACAGTCGGCTCCTCTCAGTCATCTTTGTCGGCATCCCGAATCTCTCCTCCAAAAATGCCCAGCAAAAAGTCCAGCCACCACATCAGCTTCCAGTATAGGCTAGCCTTGTTCCAGTCAAACTCGCCCAGCTCGGTGCGGGGCACCTCGCTCCCGATCATGGCGCCATTAAACCACCCAAGGATCGGGATGTGGTTAGCGACGCGCTGTGCGAAGGACGGGGCGGGCAGCAAGGCCTGTTCCGAGGGAAGGAGCTTAGCCTTCCGCACGGTGGGTATGATCCTGCAGAACTCGTCGTCGGGCTTCTCTTGCGTTGTTGCTGTTGCCACACTGGTGCCTGACACGGACCCATACCCCCCGGGAGCCCTTCCGACGACTGTGCTGGAAGAGAGGGTGTTGGTGTCGCTTGTCGAGGCCGCTGTCGTGGTGTCGGCAGTGAGCGAGGACGTCTGCGAGTGCGGAGGCGACCAGTCAAAACCGCCGGACTGGGCCCGAGAGTGCCGCCTGTGCGAAGGTGTCCGGTGAAGCCCGCTGCCCAGGGTCGCCGGGTCCGGAATGGCTTCGTCCCGCGAGGGGGGCATTCCGAGGTACGGCTCGGCGTGGACGAGGTGGCCGAGGATCTTTTGCGGCGAGGCGAACATGGCCGCGTCGGCGGCCTCGGCCGACTCAAACGTCACCTTCACCCAGTGCTCGCCGCTGTCTGCCTTGTTGACCTTGGCGCGCTCTTCGGGAGTTAGGATGCGCCGGTGGGTGAAGGCCGGGTCGCGCAGCTCCGACTTGTAGCGCCGGCTCTCCACTGGTGGTTCGCGCGAGTAGTCCTCGCACACCCTACCGGCGAGCTGCTCGTAGTGGTTGATGGCGGCGTATTGTTGTTGGGCCGAGCGGTAGCCGCGCAGTATTACTTCGGTCGGCTGCTGCTGCTTAACGAAGCGGGTTTGGGAGGGCGCGACGTTGTCGTCGAAGGCCTGGGAGAGATTTTGCGACGACGAGGAAGGAATAAGAGTTGGCCGCCGTTGTGTTGTCGGCGCGGGTGCCTGTGGCGCATTCTGGTTTTGTGTCGCGATCCAACTGCTGAAGACTTTGTCCGCCGCCGCAATCGTAGGGTCTTCTCGCCTTGCCGGCGTGGCGGTTTTGGACCTTGTCCGGCGCGTCGACTTGCCGAAAGAGCCCGTTTCGTGCGTCATCTTCCTCGCTCGGAGCGACCCGTCCTGCCTGTGGGCGGGAGCAGCAGGTTAGCTAGGGCGGCGCTTTGATGACGGCTCAGCGGCTTGTAAATCCTCTAGAGGTACGTACTGTGGAAACACCATGGCGTATGGTCTCTGGATGCCGTCGTCGCCAACATAGCGCTCCTCGTCCGGCACGTTGTGCAGGATCAATGGGGCCATATTTGATGAGTCGAGCTGCTGGAAAGGCAGACAAGGCCGACTTTGCAGCCAATGAATGCTGAGGGCCCGAGTGATAGGTCCGGAATGCAAGGCCGGGCACGTTGTGATTGTAAGGACGGGCGGGCGCTGAATGAATCGTGTGTATTTCAAGGTCGGGCCTGAATGCGACGCGGTTTTCAGTTTCTCGGCCTCCCGTTGACTTGCTGCTGGCTTGGCGGGCTTGCTGCTGCTGCATGCAAATCTGGCCCAGCAACAACAAAAAAGCAGAAGCTTGGGCCACGTTGACCAGGACCCCTTAGCTGCATCCCCCGGTAATTCACTGCTTGTGGGTTGCCCCCAATCACACCCTTGCAGCGAGTTCCAGGCCCTCCATCCCAGACCTTTCCACTTTGGTTTACACCACTCAACGGCATCCCAGCAGCCACTCCATCCATCCCGTCTCATCCATCCACTGCCATCCGTCCACCCATCCATCCCTTATCAACAAGAACATCATGGCATCTCGACATCGCACAGAGAATCCCGCTACGGACAGGCGAAAGAGGCCCGAGCAGCCCCCGGACGAACGCAGAGAGCCAAGATACCATGTCTACATTCGCTTGCCGTTCAACCGCGACGACTTTGTTGATCCGGAACCAGTCAGTCTCGCACTGTGCTTCTCTTGGCCCTCCAAATTCGAAGCGACACTGACCCCATCTGTCCGAAGGTGAACTGGGACGAAAAGAAATCCGAGGCGCTCTGGGCCATTCTCACGGTCTCTTCACTGGAAAACGTTAACTGTACGTTGGATTCCATCAGACCGACAAACTGCCGCGTTTGCTGACAGCCCTGCCAGGGACCAAGCTGTGAGGCTCTCTGTCGGCCTGGGCCAACTGGCACCGTACTGACACTGTGCTAGCGCCGTCGAGTTTGACGTGACCGTTGACTTTCTCTTGCAAATGGCCAACTTTTTGACTGAACGCCATACCTCTCAGCTCAGAGCACACATGCTAAAGGCAGCTGCAGCTAGGGGCTCCAACGCCCCCTCGCCAGTGCCTGGTGCCGAGCCTCCTACCTATCCGACGACAACCGACTCCACCAGACGCATCGGCTCCGGCGCCGGCCGGCCGCCATCAGTGCTTTCGGCGCGCAAGGAAGCCGGCACTCCGCAGCTGAAGAACGAGGAGGAACTTGCCGTTACCAATGCCGTTGGCCCGTCAGCCAAGTCCGCTTTTCCCACCCGGCCGGGCAACTCTCGAACCTCGTCGTCCAACACACCAACCCCCTCCCAGAGCCTCCCGGGGAGCAGGCCTGGGACAGCAACCCGGGCCCTCGACCCCCAAAGACGCCGCGGCCCCTACCTACCCATCCCTTCTACCCAACAACAGCAGCCCTACCAGCTTGAGTCGGGAGATCCCACCCCAACTCCACTCAGCCCAGCAGCCTCCACGTCGTCCTCTTCATCCTCATCGTCCTCCAGCCCAGTCGAAAGCCGAATCATCCGCCGTCCGCCTCGCTTTCAGTCTTCCAAAGACCCCCGAGGCGGCGTCGACGACCCCTCCAGCAACGACGATGACGACGAGCCCGCCTTCCTGCCATTCAATAACAACCCTCAGCACCGCCACCACCATCACCACCAAACCGGTGGCTCCACCCAAGGAAGCGGTCAGGATATGGGCGCCACATTACGCGGAACCAATAATAATATGCGTGATCTTGCGGCCGGGCGGCGGGGCGCCTCGTCGCAAACATCGGATGAGTCGGTGGGATCTGGGAGTGCGGTTCTCGGTGGCGGCGCGAGGAGGCCGGCGGTGGCTGGTGGCAGTGGGCAGGGACAGGGGTTAGCTTCGTCGAGGAGAGGGATGACGGGCCTGGCCGGAAGGGGGCCTGCGGCTGGGAAGGGGAAAGGCGCTTCGAGGGAAGGGAGTGAGGGGACGCCGAGTATGGGGAGCAGTTTCAGTGACTTGGATGGTGAGTCTTCTTTTCTTTTTCTTTCTTTCTCCCTCCCTGTATTTTTCGATTTGCTTCTGTGTTTGCTGGAGGGGAGTTCGTCTGCTGACGATGTGGACAGATGCCTCGGTCACGCAGTCCGCGCTGGAGGAAGCTCTTGCTAGTCGCATGCAAGACGGCACGATTGGGAGCCGGATGAGTGTAATTGGGGGGACAATCGGGCAGGCAATCAGGAGTCGCTACTTGCCAAAGCCAAATCGGCAGTGAAGATTCGACTGGATGGTTGTTGGTTTTGGATGGATTTTCCTGGGGCTATCCGCTGGTTCTTTTGGTTTGGCGCCGGGCGGGTGGTGAGAGATGAATTTGGAAGATCACGGATATGAGCACCGCAACGTTGGAGAACATGTTTGGTATTGTATTGAGCATTGAGACGCCAGGAAGGGAGTTTAGACGGATCACCGCCACGTTCATGAAACATGCACTTGGTATTCCCTGATACAAACCCGAGAAAAACAAACGCCACCGCCTGCGCCTGCCCCATTGCCACTGTTAATGCTTCAACCATCCCGACGAGCAGTAAGTGGAATATCCCGTCCGTCCAGCCCACAAACTCAACCACTGTTCATCAAGCACGAATCACGCTGACCAAACACCCATGGGGGAATGAAATAGTGAGGTTCGTCTGCGCTAGAAGCGGACCAGAATCTTGCGCTTCGATGGCCCGGAACTTCCGAAAGAAGTCAAATAACGTGTAGGCGATCTGGGTGAGAGCAAACTGCTGGCCGGGGCAGATGCGGGGGCCGCCGCTGAAGGGAATGTACTCCCAGCTGAGAGACCGCTTTGTCAGCACAACAAATCTATCTGCCTTGATGGCGTTGACGACGATGATGATGAGGAGGTGGAGGAGGGCACGGAGAGAGGGGGAGAAAGGGAGAAAAGAACGAACCTGACTCGCAGGTCAGCGTCCCACCGCTCAGGGCGAAATTCGTCGGCGTCAACGCCGAACACGGCCTTGTCTCGGTGCAGAGCGTGGGAGGACCACCGGGCCATCGTGCCCTTGGGGACCAGGATTGGCTGGCTGCCGTCTGGGCCGCCGCCGCGCGGGAGGAGCGTTTCTTTGTTGGCTTTTCGAGAGTTGGTCGCCACGGGGGTGAAGAGGCGGAGGGCTGGGGGTTGAGGATCGGGCAAGGTCAGTCAAATTCTGGAAAGGAGAAGCGGGTGTTTCAATGGCCCACCCTCTTTGATGATGCTGTTTAGATACTTCATCTGCTTCAGCTGCTCCCAGGTCGGGTCGGCGGTGCCGACGCTGCGAATCTCTTCTCTCAACTTCTCCACGGCGCCGGGGTTCCGCGCCAGAAAATAGAAGGCGGCCGTCATGGCCGTGGCCGTGGTGTCCCGCCCTGCAATGAGAATCGAGAGGATCTGGTCGATGGTGTAGTTCTCAGGAGGATCGGCCTTGAGGAGCTCGTCGAGGAAGACGTAGTTACGCTCTTTCGACTCGCCCTCTTCCCCCTTTTCGGCTCGCGCTTTTCTCAGGTAGAACCGGACGTACTCCCGCAGCCCTTGCACGGCTTGCCCGAGCTTGCGGTGAGGCAAGTGGAACAGAAGAGCCCCAAGACGGGCCTTTTTGGCGCTCTCCCGGCTCGCGTACTCAAAGTCCCGGACGAACTGCTGCGCCTCGGGCGAGGCCTTGGTCAGCAACCCAGTCGAATGACCCAGCAGGAAGTCAGTCGACGAGTCCATGGTCATGTCTAGAAGCAGGCTCTGCATGTCGAACGGGGTGCCGTCGGCAGGGATGGCGGTCAGTAGGTTCCCGATGTGGCGGCCGAAGCACTTGAGGTCGGCGACCTGGTCGCGCACAAAAGAAGGCTTGAGCAGAGCCCGCGCCCGGTGCCACGCCTCGCCATTGCTGGTGAAGATGCTGTCCGGGCCGAGCACGGGCAGCGTGGCGAGGAGTCGGGGCCCGTCTATTGGCCAGTCGTCTAATTTTGGTCCCAAAATGGCCTTCATGTTCTCAGCTTCGTTGGTCATAAGAACCCAGTTGCCCAGGGCAATGGTGTAGTGGGTGTTTCCATATGATGCAAACCGGCGGGCGTAGAAGTCGAGAAGGGTGTGGTTGTTGAGGGCGCGGAGGGCCTCGCTGAAGGTATCCAAGCCCAGGATCGGGTCCTTGTGCGGATAGACAGCGACTGGCCCGCAGTGCAAGGCATGGGCGCGAGACTCAAACCGATGCTTGCGGATGAGAGACAGATTTATTTGGAGGGCGAGGGCCGTGAGGCCGGCGAGGAAGATGTAAGACGAAAGCGTGACATGGCTGTTGCTTGCGATGAGCCAAGCGTAGGCACGCTGCAGGCCCCAGGTCGAGAGCGGTACGCTGAGAGCGGCCAGGGCAAGAGGATGCATGTTGAATGCCATGATCGTGACTCGATGCCGGCCCGATGCCCACGCGAAGTCCAGACTTAGCTCTCCCTGAATGAGATGCGAGGAAGGTGAGTGCAACTCGGGTGGACGCGGGGCAATCGCGCTGTGGTTGTGCCAACCCCGACAGCGTGCGGCTGAGTGACATGGACCGGCCTGAGGGGCTCGGGTTAAGAGATCACCGTGTTTGTCGCCAACTCACATGTGCCACGGTTTAGTATGGACTAAGTTAGGTCCCTATGGAGATGTCCAGTGCTACCCACCTTGGGCTAGGATATTAGCCTCGGCACGCAGCTTGTGTGTCATGGCGTTCCCCAACGGTCCACAGGGTCAGGGTATCATCGAGGTTTTAGTCCAAGCACTTGGGGAACGAACCGCACCATTCGCACGTTGTCCAACCCCGCAATCATCCAGTCTCAAGAAGCGCACAGTGAGACTTCCAACGAGAAGTACCTAACGCTCGATGCGGGACAACTGTGTTCCGTTTCTTTGAGCGCCAAATGAAGCCTCCTTCATTGGCTGTCCCGAAACCTCATTCCTCCTCCCACGAGGTCTCCATGCGGTGCACACGACCCTCATGTCGACCTCTGACCCTCCGGGGCGCCGTCGTTCTTGACGCGCTGCTCCCGCCATCGAGTTGAGGGCACGAACGATTGCGCCGGTCCCTATCCGCTTCCGCAATCCCGCTTCTCCGACTTGTGCCCTTCTTCAGCGGCTCGGACTGCGTGCTCCTCCAACTCCGGCTCGCCCGCGGATGTAGGACCGGAGGGTGGATCACTTGGGTCGTCCGGATACAAGAATGGACCTTCATTCCTGTTCCTTTTTCTGCCACGTCGTGTTGAAGCAAGTAGCCGTTGGGCCGCTCTACCTCCTTTTCCTTCAGGTGGCTGCTGTCCTGGCTCTGCAGCTTCAGCAGACCGAGACTCCAGCTGCCAGCCACAAGGGCTACTGAACGGAGCTGGGCGAGTCGCTCCGATGGGCGAGAGTGATCGTTCTCGTCCATCAGGACAAAGACACTCCCGATCACTAGCCCCGCGATGGCTATGATGGTGAGAATGTACGCCCCGGCTTGGTCGGCAGTCGATATAGGAGCAAACGAGGGAGTCGTCCGCCCCACGTCTGCGCCGCCGGCTCCAGGATTACCAGCGCTCGTCCCGCCATTTCCATCCGTCACGGCCGGACGAGCATCTTGGATCGTGTTTGCCAGGACCACCTCCATAGCCGCCATTTGCTGCCCGACCCCCGTGCTGCCGTCCCATTTCTGCTTGTTCCATTTCAGGCCGCACATGCGCCCGTTGCCGCCGCCGGTGCAGGTCGAGACAGCCGCGACGGCCGAGGATTCTAGCAGTGGTTTCACACGGGGATACGTCCACGGCGCCCACCTGGTGGTGGCGGCCATCCAGCGGGAGAGATACGCCTTGAAGCTCTGCTGATCGAGATCGCAGAGATTCACGGGCTCACAAGCCACCTCGGTCATGATGTCTCTGCTTTCTCCCGTGAAGAATATGCGGCTGCCGTTGAGCAGGCCGTCGACACGCTCACGCCACAGTTCCGCTTGGGCGGGGGCCGTGCTGTAGTTGTACATGGCTGCTGCCCCCTGCAGAAACGCGCCGGCGTTGTAGGTCCACTGATAGGGAGTGATGCTGGAGCAGTTTTCGATGTGTATGCCGTCGTAGATGTAGTACCTTTCGCGATCTAGGAGCTGCGAGTCCACCATCCAGTCCCAGGTCCGCTCGGCCCAGTCCGCGTAGGACTGGTTTCCCGTGTACCGGGCCAGACGCGCGGCGATGTTGAAGAAGCAAGCTTGAGAGATGGAGTTCTTGTAGTTGAATCCGTTGTTCCAAGTGAAAATTTGCCAGCGCAGGCCGCCTCCGCAGCCCTGCTTCTCCCAGCGGGCGGCCTGCGTGTTGAAGACGGCCTGGGCAAGCGCCAACCACTGTGGCTTGTCCTGCGGCGGATCTGGGGAGTTGTGCTCGGCTGCTGACATGACGGCCATGCCCCAGAACCCTTGATCATCATTGCCCTCGGTCATGGTTTGGTTTGGCGGCATGTAGTCATTGTTGGGTCCGACTTGGAACAGGAGTCCTTCTTCCGCAACAGCGTTCCACCGTGTGTCGCCCGTGTAGTACCAGTAGTCAACCAGAGAGCCCATGAGAGCGCCAGCTTCCCACCCTGATCCACCAACGAGAGTCAGTATGCCACGCTCCCCGGACGTGGAATCCGGGGTCTCTAACGCACAATAGTATGGCTTGGGTAGGAGACCGGGGGTACCCCCGGGTTGATTCCCCGTGTAGAATGACATCATATCTTCGACCATGGACTTTGCAGCAGTCTTCAAGGACTCTGGGGTATGTCAGAACCGCAGCTTTGCTCTCGTATATGCAGCCAGACTGACCTGCCGAGCCCAAGTCGATGTCATAGGCGCCAGTGAGATGCGCTGCGGCCACGAGGCCTGTTGCGAGAAACCCTTGAGAACCCAACATGGCATCACAGAGTGTAAAAAGATAACCGGTACATCAGGCCTCGGTACCGCGAGGCACCAAAGTTGCCGACTGGCTGTCATGGGAGCCATCAAGGCGGGAAGAAAAGGGAACGCCGCCATCTATAAAGGAAGGAAGATTGTCCCCTTCGATTGACGGTATCCATCTGCTTGACGTGTAACTACGCAACGCAGACCGGCTTTAGGAAGGGCTCCGGCCGAAGCCGTGACCGTGCGCAGGGTGCGCGAGAGGCTTGGGATGACACATTTGGTAAATCGTGCCCGAGCAGCGATCCAAGACTCACGGTTGGCGAGATGCTACTGGATAGTAACCCATTTGCCCTGCCACAGAGGCCGCTTGGGGGCTGTATTTTCTCGGTGCAAGGTGGAAAGGCTATTGAGCGGCGGAGGTTGGGGTTGGCTTGTGGTGGTGCATGTCAACTCTGGAAATCAATCGACAAAAAGCTCGCCGATCAACCCTACTCGCCGGTCGAGTAGAGGTGATCGGGTACGAAAATTCCTTTTATGTTTTTAAAGAATTTTACTTCGCTGGTGGGGAGTCGAACCCGCGACCATTTCGGTTGTTGTTCCACCCGTTGACCCCCTCCCAAAGCCGCTTGACCACTCGAGTGGTCCGTTGATTGGG
>FTCU01001793.1_pt1 | contig 12814 bp, 4 predicted proteins | sample 1639521 | NCBI WGS metagenome assembly FTCU01 (sample SAMEA3914864, study PRJEB12502) | metagenome | biome: forest; material: soil | place: USA | collected 2012-03-12 | depth 0.3 m
AAAACCGCGCTATTGGTGGTGGATGAAGAAGAACGCGTCGTGCCAAGAACTAAGTGTCTCGCTCGCTTATCTGTCTCGCTCGCTTATCATGCACGTTATTAGAAATGAGACTTGATTTTCACTTGGTGGCTGCTGACTGGCGCTCCCAGGCTGCACACTTCTTCCTTCTCTGTGTGGCCACACTTCGCCACCAACTCAGCCCCTTGTTGAACCGCCGGGTTAGGAGAGCTTACGCGGTTTAAGACTGAGCGTTATTCCGAAACCCAAAAACGAGGCGTCAAAGTGCACAGCATGGTGGTTGAGGGGGACATTCAGATGCCTCCTCCCGGAGAAGAGCGGTAGGAGATGGAGTGCTCTGGCTGGCTGTTGAACGAGATAACCTGAGGTAGACCTATCGCATGACAAGTACGTGGCTAGCTGCAGCTATCAATGTTGCTGGCATCCCCCACCTGCGCTGTTAGCCACACCGATCTGTCGTCGGGAAAATGCACACAAAGAGCAGAGATCCCGATTCAACCCCGGATATATAACATCCTTTTCGGCCAAGGGCATGACCCGCCGAGCCTCGTGGCTCAGAGCGGCTCAGCGTCTCCAAGCCCACGTGAAGCCTTGTGTGGCGGCGTTCAGCCGTCGGACGCGGCAGGTCTCTCGTGCGTCAGCCAATCTCATCAATCCATGCGGAAGGTTGCTGCCCTTCTTCCTCACAATCCCTAGGACTGCTTCGTGTGGGAAACCATGGGCTGGGTGATTAAAAGCGATTAGACCGACTGCTCGATTGAACAAACAGCTTCAGATGGTCGCACTGATGATGGCTTCAGATGCACTTGATAGGAGTCTTGATTTTCTTGATCAAACAGCGGGTGGCCCTTCCTGAGATTGGACTCAGTCAGGGAAAGTCTGGGTGCAGTCCGCCTGTTTTATCCCGACCTTGCTTTGGCGTTGACTGAGGGAGTCTTGATGGCTTTAATTGAGGTAGGGGAGGTGACTCAGGTGAGTCTCTTCAGCCAAGAGAAACAAGGGAGCCCTGGCTGAATGCACTGAGCCCGCTTGCTTCTTGCGATGGCTTCGGTTGATAGAACCATGGAATCGTCATTGCTTGATTGAGTCTAGTGAGGCTCCCTGAGATAGAGTTCAAGCAGTGGACGTCAGGGGCCTGCTACAGCCGCAGCCCAACAAGCCACCGATCAACTGAATCATGCTGGAGGTGAATCAAAGCCAGGCACCTATGTTCTGAAGAAGTAGTGCCTTCCGTCGACAACCACGGTGTGTGAAGAACGGCGCAGTGTGATCTGGGGGGGAAGTCCAGCGGGCTACCGGGCCGAGAACCCGACCGGAAGCCTTGTCGACTGTTGACAATCAACTTACATGCCGCTCTGAGGACCGCCGGGGCCAAGGAGCACGCCAGGGCCATGGCCGACGGCTGTGCAGTTGCCAAGTCGATCTCATCTCCTCCCCTTTTTTGCCGTTACCCCTGAACATCTCATCGTTCGGTAGCGGTCACGTGTGTCTGTAGACGACAGCGCCAAGTTGAAGGATGAAAATTTTGTTCCACAGCACCCAAAGCCGGCCATTTTCAACAGCCAGGCTGACAATGGCCACCTCACGCATATGGTCCTTTGCCCTCAACATCGCCGCACTTCTCTGTTTGATGACCGGAATTTACTATGCTGTTCAGTTCCACAACAAACCACTGTTGGCATGGGACGTCCCGCTCCACCTTTCCTACCAGAAGATCGGAACCGTGAGCCACTCACGCAGTCTGGCACGCTATGATCCCAGTCTCTGGAACCACGCCGTCCAAATCTGCGGTGGAGCCATCGCAGCAATCACTCTTGTTGCCTTCCAGCGCCACCGCGATGGACGGGCTCAATGGACAGGCCAGCCAACCTCGGGCCCAAGTTCACGCCGATCGCTTAGCTCGGTGACAGCAAGCCCATGGAGCGCGTTCGGCTTCAACTTCGGCGGCAAGATGGGCTTCAGCACCATATTGGCGTGTATGAGTATCGGCGCTGGGGTCTTCTCCAGCCTGTTAGGAATGCACCCCGCAACATGGACGACAACAAGCCCCATTCGCGCGGTTTCAACCGCGGCCATCACGGCCGAGCTCACGCGCGTCCCAGCCGCGACACCATGGGACCTGTCCGCCGTGATGCTGCGCAGTGCGTTTGAGCGCGTCGTCTCGCAGAAGCCGCATGGCATGGCCACCACGCATCACTATCTCACGCGCCATCTCACGGGCGGGGACGGCGTGCGCGTCGGCAGGACCGTGTACCCATCCATTCGGACGCATGGCGTCGGTGTCGCGCCGGTTCCGTGGGAGCGGAAGGGCTACCGCGTGCCGGTTGACCAGGGGCGTGTGCTGGCATACAGCCCTATCGTGGCCGCGACAAACGTGACTGTCCAGTGCAGCGACAGCACTGAACAGTGGGGTTGGGGCCATGAAGTCCACGAATTTGCCTCGACGGAGGAACCTAATCAGCCCAAGACCGTCGTACACCGTTTCCATGTCTGGCCCAAGGTGGACTGGCACACGCGCGGGCCGAACCGCACCGCCATATACGTGGATGCGGATAAGACATACAACCTCGAGACTTGGGAAGCCTTGAAGAAGGAGGGCGATGAACCGAGTGATGCGAACAACATGGAGGTGCACCAAATCTTCCTCTTCACAAACGTTAACCCGATCACCCTGAAGCCCAAAGTCATCCTCATCGATTGTCGATACGGAGGTGTCGACGTCATCAGGGAAGTGACCATGACTTCGCCCTTGGAGCCCATCTCCATCGGGGATGTCATGGACACCAAGGGCGCTCTCGATATGGAGGACCTGTGGCCTGCCTCGCAAGCCATTGAGAGCGCCCTCCGCCGCGATGGAGGCGCTATGGTAGCCGGTATGGCGGCTGCCGGAATGACGTCCCTCGAAGTATGGGATTATCTTCAAGGCCGAACGTTCGAGCTACATGGGCTGATCGAGCACATCCTGGTTGACACGGCGCAGGCTTACTTTAGTCTGGTCAGGCAGTGGAGGGAGGAGTCTCAATTCTTCTCGTGGCCGCGAGAAGTCGCGCCGGGCAGCCTGACGGCGACCACCAAGCGCATTGGCTGGGATGGCTTCGCCGGGTGGAGGGGCATGATTGTACTCGGAATCTTTGCGTTGTTGCCGCTGACAGCGCTGTTGGAGCTCTCGCAAGGTGTGCTGCGTGACTACCGACGGGGGGACTTTTCCAACAAGTATGAGCTAAAGGATGGGGTGATCAAGAAGAAATCTGAATAGGGTACATAAGTTTGTTGTCCTTCAATTCGCCGACTTTTGTCACTCCATGTTCCTGCTCCCAAACCCTTCATCCTGTGGTTTGCATGTTTCCAGTTGGCAACGACTGTGGGATGCCAGATGTCAGTGTTTCAACATACTAGAGAAAGGTATGTGACAGCTGATGCACAAACTCGAGAGTTGCCCATGACGGAAAGGACCAACAACAGTGTCTGTTAGATGCAATGCAATCCCACAGGATTGTTGAAATCAAAAGGACCTGCCTCTTTGGTAAGGGTTGCTTATTATGCCGCGTTTCGTGACCTGCGCACGGGATTCGTCGGGTCATTCTAAGAGATGGATAGGAGCGGGTTTGTACAACTTTCCACTCCTATTTGTGCCACATTCCGCTTGTCGTAGGGATACAGCGTTGTCCGCCTAGGTGCTCATGACAGCGCAGACGACAGTCGGTCTTTTGCTCGTCTGAACCTCGTTTCTTTCCAGGAAAATATATCAGGGATTTGCTATCCCTTCCTCTGAGCACCGGGTGCACACTGACCGGCGCCCCGCTGCCTCACTCACTCCCTAATCTACATCCATTGTTGTAAGCAGGCAGAAAGCAGCTCGTGGCTCTCGCCGTTTAAGCATCCCCGATATCGGCGCGGCTTCCAGACCTACCGCAATGGGTTCCCGGAATGAAAAGATTGAAAAGGAGGCTGCCGATAACATCGCTGCTGGTTCTAGTGTCCTATTGCCCGTTTCTGACGCTCGAGAGGAATGCAGTCTAGGTGTCGAGCTCGAGGCAGCCGACTCGCTTCTGGTACGATACCATCCTACCTCTCTGTGATCCTCTTTCGCCTTTCCTTCCGTGATATTAACCGCAATTTGTTCAGGTGACGTGGGATGGCGATCCTGATCCGAACCACCCCTTCAATTGGCCACGCCGGCGCAAATGGGCCATCACCATCCTCCTTTCCAACGGCGGGCTTGTCACGCTCATGTCCGGCGCAATGCTCGCGCCATCGCTTCACGCCATCTCCCAGAACTTCGGCACCTCAGAGGAGGAGGCACAGATTTTCCTCTCCATCTTCGTCCTGGCCTTTGCTTTTGGCCCCATGGTTCTATCGCCCTTTACCGAAGTCTTCGGCCGCCGCCCCGTTTGGATTCTCTCCAGCTGTTTCTACATTCTGTGGAACACGGTCGCCGGTTTCAGTCGCAGCCCGGGTCTGATGATCGCGAGTTGTGTTCTCGCCGGCATCGGCGCTAGCGTCGAGTTTGCTGTGACACAACCGGTGCTGTCCGATTGTTGGATACCAGAGGAGCGTGGAAAGTCGTACGCCATCTCCACCTTCATCCCGCTTCTCGGACCCGCGATAGGACCCATTGTTGGAGGCGTCGTCACGCAGTCCATCGGCTGGCGGTGGACATTTTGGATACTGTCCATCTATGATGCCATCTTGGTCATTATCGGCATTTTGGTTCTCTCGGAAACGTACGAGCCTATTCTCCTGTCGAAACAAGCTTCCCAACTCAGGAAAAGTACGGGAAGACCCTACTTCACTGCAGATGCCGATTTCGAGTCTCAAAACTTGGGTGTCAAGCTTTCACGCTCCCTCCTGCGGCCTCTGAGGCTTCTTGTCACGCAACCCATTCTACAAGTTGTCGCGATCTTCCTCGCTTACAACTTCGGCATACTCTACATTGTGCTGTCGACATTTGCCACGCTGTGGATACAACGATACGGCCAAACTGAATCCCAGAGTGGACTCCACTACATCGCGCTGGTGATCGGCTACACAATTGCTGCGCAAGTAGGCGGCAAAGTCATGGATCGTTTGTGGGGATACCTCAAGACGCGGTCGGGCGAGAGCACGGCTCCCGAATACCGGGTCCCGCTTATGGTTCCTGGTGCTGTTCTCATACCGCTCGGCCTCTTCCTGTACGGGTGGTCTGCCGAGAGGTACACTCACTGGATTGTTCCTGATGTTGGGATTGGCATTTTTGGCTGTGGCATTATCCTCAATACACAAGCCATGCAGGCTTATGTGATTGAGGCTTTTCGCAAGTACGTGGCGTCTGCGTCGGCGGCAGCACAGTTCCTGCGCAGCATCGCTGGCTTTGCCTTTCCAATCTTTGCCCCTATAATGTACCGCACGCTGGGCTACGGCTGGGGAAACAGCATACTGGCCCTAACCTTTGTCGTTGTTGGATGGCCCGCCCCCTTTCTATTGTGGCGATATGGCGGCAGACTCCGGGGCATGGGCAGGCCACAGTGGTGACGCATGTCGTTTAGGCTGGTTAAGGTTGAGTTGGACGAAATGAGAGTGGATTCAATATCAGATCTCTGAGGCTGTAACTGATCCAACTATTCAATACCACTCCCTGACGGGTAGAATAAGCTCTATGTATGATATTGGGAAGGATATAGCTGCTTGGCTTGACGCCATCCCGGCCCAGCTCAAGTTCAATCCTGCATATGTTTCGCGAGAAAGTCTCTCGACGATGCAGCCTTTTGTCTACACTTTGTTGAAACGACGCCTAAAAGGCTCGGCTGAAGACCACGTCTGCGACTGGTGTGAGAATCTCTTGGATGAACGAACGCAAGGCACTGCATCGGGACAGCACGAAATACCGTCTATATAGGTGATGGCGGTAGGTTGCCATCACCAGCCGGTGCCGGCTCGTCGGTGAGAACGGCCCCATCCACTTTACCCCTGTTTCTCCTTCGCCTCCGCATTTTTATCGGCACTGACAAGATTTGCCCCCTATCCAGCACACTATGGCTACATGGACACGGAGCACGCCTTCTTGATAGGCATCATATTTGTGAAAGGCACGAGTCGGGGTTTGATTTTCTGCTGTCCAGTGCCCAATCTCCAACTCAGCGCCTCGACGCCAGCCTCCCCTCCGGCGAGGCAATCACAAAGTCCTGGGCTGTCATTAACTGCGCAAACCCCGCCCGCTTCGCCTCGCCGAACCATGCTAACGGATCCACAGCCGGCAGGCGCCGGAGTGTTTCTTCCTCGTCGACCCTCTGGAGGAACTCGGCGGCAGGGAGCCGCTGCCCGGCGGCGTGTAGCACGATCTTGACGGCATCATCGCTATCGGCCTCGCCAACAGGGCGGGAGAAGATTGCGGCGGTAATGTCTTCGACCACTCGCTCCACAGGTGCGAGATCGACGTGGCCGTGGAGGGTGGAAAAGTCCGGGCGCTTGCCGATCTCGCGTGTGATGCGCACCATGTCCTCGAGGACCGGGTCGTCATGTCCTATCGCCTTCACATCTTCCACGAGTAGGGGCTGCGGCCGGTGTAGGTATGCACGCAATCCCAAGGGCGCGACCCTGCGCAGGAAAGTCTCGGCCGCCCACTTGCTAGCCACGTAGCCGTCGGTGCCATCACAAGGGGGCGCTGTGCCGTCGTACTTGGCCACGGCGCCGGACGAGAGGAAGTGAAGGGGCACGCCGCCCGCGAGGAGCGCGATGCGGGCGAGTTCCTTGACGCTGTTGACGTTCACGGCCCGGAGTCCGTGGTAGTTCTCAAAGAAGGCGCGGTCCGCTGCGCAGTGCACAACCGCCGCCACCTCGTCTGCTAGGGCTGCGAAGTCGTCGGGACGCAGGCCAAAGTTGGGCTGCGAGAGGTCCGCCTGGACGAGCTCAATCTTGGAGCTGGAAAAGATCTGCTGCAGGGACCGGGGATATGTAGATCCCAGCACGGCGGACGGGTTCCGGACCAGGCAGCGGACCACGTCCACTCGCGGGTCGAGGACGAAGCGTGTGAGAAGGTGCCGTCCCAAGTATCCCGTGGCACCGGACAGGAGGATGGCCACAGATGCGCCTGGCCCATCGAGGCGGACGTTGTTGGTGATATCCGTCCTGGCAAGACTGCTGACCGACTCGGGCAGCGCAGTCTCTCCCTCCCAGTCGATCGAGGGCGGCAGCACAGCACAGGAATTAACGAGACGCGCCATGCCGCCCAGGGTGCTGGCGTTGACAAATTCAGCCAGACGCGGTGCCGAGTGCATTTCGGCTTGCACGAGCGCCCGCAGCTTGACCAACAGGATTGAGGTGCCGCCGACGTCGAAGAAGCTGGTCTCGGGAGTGAGCATCGCTGTCATGTTGTGCGGGATGACCCTGCCCCAGAGCTCGGCCATCGTCTCCTCGACAGGGCCCAGGGCGGAACCCGCTGGCTGTGACTCCGATCTCTCTGGCAAGGCCATGTCGCGGACGGCGTTGCGGTCCAGCTTGCCCTGTCTCGTCAGAGGCACTCGGTCCATAGGTACCACCACGGCCGGTCGCATGTACGACGGGAGAGGTAGACGCCTCGACTCTAAACGCCGGAGGACCTCTTCCCGGCGCTCAGCCGGCACCTCGGGGTCAAACACGACGTGCGCGGCCAAGAAGCGGTCGTCGCTGGAACCGCGGGGCGTAACAACAGCATGGGTCAAGGCCCCCTCCCCCGCCGCCAGCACCGCGGCCTCCACCTCCTTCACCTCAACCCGAAACCCGCGCATCTTGACCTGGCTGTCTCCGGCCACCCGTCCCAGCACCTCCAGCTCGCCATCCAACCTGAGCAGCCCCATATCCCCGGTACGATACCACCTCCCAGTACCCTCCAGCTTCGCATGAATCCTGCCCCCCTCCACAAACCGCCCCTGACTGACCCCAGGCGCCGGTAAATACCCTCCTGCAACCCCCACCCCACCAATACACACCTCCCCCATGACCCCAGCCGGCACGGGCGCCAGCCCGCCATCCACAATAACAATCCAATTATTCGGCACCACCCTCCCCACTTCAACAGCCCGATGCCGCCTCACATCCACCACCCCACTCGTAACAGCAACAGTCGCCTCCGTCGGCCCGTACAAGTTCCACACCGTGAGCCGAGGCAGATGCTGCCTCACGAGCGCCCCAAACCCCTCCACGACCCCCTCCGCAAGCGGCTCACCACAAGCCAGCGCGACCCTCCACTGGTCACACCCCGCCACCGTCTCCCGGGCATAGGCCAGCCACGTATGGTACTCGGACGGCGTAGCAAGCGTGTACGTGACCCCCCACTGCCTCACCAACCCCGTCACGGCGAGCGGATCCCCCCTCGCCTCGGCGGGAACGACGGCCAGCGTCCCGCCGTGGGCGAGGGCCGCGAAGATCTGCTCGAGCGAGAGGTCGAAGGAGAAGACTGTCTGCTGGAGCACGACGGCGCGGTGCGAGGGCGGCACCCCCCTGAAGCGCGCGGAGCCCTCCAGCTGGGTGGCCAGGTTGGCGTGGGTTAGGAGGACGCCTTTGGGAGCGCCGGTTGTGCCGGAGGTGAAGAGGAGGATTGCCGTGGAGGTGGGGGTGGCAGCGTTAGGGTGGGGGGTGGCGTTCGCCGCAGGGTAGCGGGGGAGATTGGAGACGATGATCTCGATGGCATTAGGGGCAGCGAGGGCCGGGGTTTGTGGCGAGGTGGTGGTGTCTGTGAGGAGGATTGTGGGACGGGCGAGGGCGGCGATGGACGCCAGGCGGGAGAGTGAGTTGGCCAGGTCAAGGGGGACGTAGGTTGCGCCAATGCGTAGGATGGCGAGCATGGAGCAGATCCAGTCGGCCGATGGGCATTGAAAGACACCGATGGGAGAGCCCGGGCCTGCGCCAGCAGCAACGAGACTGGCGGAGAGGGTCTGGATACGGTCGGCCATTTGCTGGTACGTGAGGCCGGGTCCGGGCCCGTCGAGGAGGGCCAGAGCGGAGGGGTGGGATTCGATGATTTGGTCAACGCGGTGTGAGATGGTGGGCGGCCAGTCAAGTTTCGTGATTGGTCCTGTTTGGTTGGTTTGTTAGTGACGTGCTGGGAGGGCCAAGGAGGGATCGTTCAGGGGCAATGTATCGGATATATGCCAGGGGTAACGGTCAGCGGTCAACACGTACCTTTTCCCACCCGCAGCCCCCTCTCGACATCCGCCGGCGCATACGCCGGCAACTCGGTCACGTCGCAATCCTCTCCCTCCACAAACCTCTCCAAGATATGCATAAACGCCCTCATCAACAACCCCGCACTCTCCTCATCATACATATCCGCAGCCAGCCTCAACTCTAGCGCCGCCCCTCCTCTCGGATTATCAGTGATGTTTAGCATCACATCGTAGCCCGTCCTCGCACTGCGCCACACCGCCTCGCCACTAACACTGCACTCCCCAAACGTAGCTTGCTCAACCACCGGCGCCTGCCGGTAGTCGACAAACAGCTGGAACACGGGCGAGTGCGTGCTGGCGCGCGGTATCTTGAGCTCGTTGAGCACCACGCTCCAGGGGACGTGCGAGCGCTCGAGGGCCGCGTATGCCGCATCGCGCGCGCCGCGTATGAGGTTGCTGATGCGGGTCGGAGTAGTGCCGCGCGTGAAGCGCAGGGGCAGGAGGTTGAGGAACAGCCCCAGGCTGCCCATGACGCGCTGGTCGAGACGGCCTGCGTCGGCGATGCCCACGAAGAAGGAGTCTGTTTCTGGAAGGAGGCGGAGGACCAGCCCGTGGAGGGCTGCGAGGTAGACGTGGAAGGCGGTGGCGCTGTGTTTGCGGGCCAGGCGCCGGAGCTTGTCAGCCAGGGCGAGGGGTAGGGTCGCGGTCGCTTCGAACTGTACGAAGCTGTCGACGGCCGAGGGGCGGGTTGGAGAGCGGGCAAAGGGGAATGGAGGGATGGGGGAGAGGTCGGGGCTGATGATGGCCCGTAGCTCGTCGAGGGTTGCTACGAAGGCTCCGTTCTCGTGCAGCTCGCGCTGGTGCTGCACGAAACCGCGGTACTGGTTCTCCGGCCCAAGGGGCGGGAGTAGTCGGCCCTCATACTCGGCGGCGAGGTCGGAAAACAGGATGTTGAAGCTGTAGGCGTCCCACGAGATGTGGTGGGCCCCCGCGAGTAAAAAGTGCGTGTCCTTGTCGACGGTCAGCAGGTGAATCTTGGCTGCCTCCCACGATCCGAGGTCCCACTGGTGCTGGTGCATCTCGGTCAGCGCAGCGTCGGCCTCGGACTCGGAGGCCACACGGCGCTCCACCAGGCGCACGGGAGATTCGTCCTTGTCATCGACCTGGAGGATACCCTGCATGGCTGCCCGCTGGTCGCCCTCGCCGGCCCAGAAATACCGCGTCCTCAGGGGCTCGTGGCGCCGTCCCAACGCTTGCACGGCCCGCTCCAGCCGGGGGACGTCGACCGTACCGCTGAGCTTGAACATGGCCGTCATGTTGAAGGTCGTTTTATCGGCAAGATACTCGTGCAAGAACCAGAACCCGGTCTGGCCGTACGACACGGGGACGGTGAGTTCGTTGTTGGGGATTCTAGCGATGGCGTGGACACCGTCGTCCGCCGACACCTCGTTCAGGGTGTCGACGGGACTGGTCGGCGTGGCCAGGGTCATAGAGGAGGAACTCGACGTCCCCAGGCGATGCGGCTGGGAGTCAGAGGTCGACTCGGAGAGGGACGCCGCCTCTGAGCTCTGGTCCCCAACAGCCGGCAACGGTGGGGGGACTAACTGGGGCTTTGCTAGCCTAGCCCTCTTGCTGCGGTTGCCCGCTTCGTTGAGATCTGGGAGACTGGCGATGTCGATGATGGACGCCGGGACACGGTCCACTGCCTCGGCTAGCAAACCTGCGATGGTGCCGCCGGCGAGGATCTTGAGCACTGGCATGTCGACTTCCATTTCGTTGAGGAACCACGAACGGACCTCGACAGCCATCAGGGAGTCCATTCCCTGCTCAACCAGTGAGGGTTGCTCGTCGACGGCATCGTCCGGCGCGATCATCAGAATACGCTTGAGCCGGAAGATGAAGGACGCTGCGGGCATGTTAGCTTTAGTCGACGGAGGGAAATGCAATCAACACAGCCTACCCTTGATCACCTCGATGGCCTCCGACCGGCTCTTGACCTCGGCCAGCTGAACTCGCACGGGGAGCGTGACGCGAGGCCTGCTGGAGCCGCCATCGGCGACATAGGTGCGGTGCATGATAAAGTGGGCGAACTTGACGTCGTCGCGGAACAGGGCCTTTGCGTGGGTGTCGGCGTAGATGGGTAGCAGCCCCGTGGCAATCTCGGCCGGCTCGGTGCACTCGGGACGGCCCACGCGGATGGCTTCGGCGAACTGCCGCTGCACGTCCTGCTCCGAAATGTTGCGGGTGCCCAGCTTGAGGAAGTAGTCGCTGGTGAGGGCCGCGGTGCGCTCGACGAAGCCGACGCCCATGACGGACCCAAGCGCGATGGCCGAGCCAGCCAGGCCGCGCCGCTTGCGAGCCAGTGCCACTGCCGTCGCAAACATGTTGGCCGACACATAGTTGCTCTGCCCGCTGTTGCCCGTGACGACGACGAGCGACGAGAAGACAACGAAAAAGTCGAGCGGCGTATTGTGGAACAGGGCGTCCATGTTGCGCGTGCCCCCCACCTTGGGCTCCAGCACCTTGGTCAGGACGTCAAACCGGAGCCGGTCGAAAGACGAGTCCTCTAGCACCATGGCCCCGAGGGCAGCCCCGGCGACGGCGGGCATCGTCTTGCTGATCTCCCCGTGGCACGCAGCGACCGAGTCCATGTCCGTCACGTCCATCGGCAGCACCCGGACAGTGGCCCCCATGCCTCCCATGCATTCGACAAACCCAGCATGTAGAGGTCTCGGCCGGCGGCTGGAAAGCACCACGTACCGCGCGCCGTGCTCGACCATCCACCGGCACAGCCCCTGCCCCAGATCGCCCGCCATGCCCACGAGCCAGTACGTGCGGTCCGCCGCAAAGATGGTCCCGGCATCAATGGCCTCGATCTGGACCGAAACTGGCCCCTCCGCCCAGCTGACTACCGTCAGCGATCCTCCAACCACCTCCCGGCCAGGTAGGTCCCCAAGGGGCACCACAGTCGGAGCAGCCGCTTCCGACTCCCCCGAGCCCTCCACCTCCCTACACGCCTCGGCCAGAACACGGCCCACACTCTCCACGTCCACCCAAGCCGGCATCTCCGCCGTCGTGCCATACACATCCCCGACCGCCAGCATCCGACATCCACCCGGCAAGCACGCCGCAAGAAACGGCCCTGCCAGCCCCGGAGAGAAATCCACAAACACCGCACATCGCGACCGCACCACCCTCGCCAAGACCCGTGCCGGCAGTCGATCATGCACATAGCACCACCCATTCGCGTCGGCCACATCCCTGTCCTGAGTGGTAACCACCACCTGCACCCCCACACTCGCCGCCTGCCTCGCGAGGGCAGCAGCCACCAAGACGTCAGGCCCATTCACCAGCACGGCTGTGCCGCGGGGTGCGAGAGCGAGGATGGAAGTGGCGGCGAGGTGGGCTGCGACGGCGGCAAGGGCCACGGCGGGGCGGGTTTCCTTGGGCAAGGGGGCCAACCAGGCTTGGGGCACGGTGAGGTTGGAGGCGGACGTCAGGGAGAGGGCGAGGTGCGGGGTGGAATCTGGGGCTGTGCCCGAGCAGAGGAAGAGGGATGCGCCGGAAGGGAGTTTTATTGCTTGGAGGAGGGTGTGGGAGACGGAGAGGGAGGTTGTGGGGGCTGGGAAGGCGGGTGGTAGGAGGAGAGGGGAAGGGAGGCGGAGGGTGTAGTTGTT
>FTCU01000371.1_pt1 | contig 12812 bp, 18 predicted proteins | sample 1639521 | NCBI WGS metagenome assembly FTCU01 (sample SAMEA3914864, study PRJEB12502) | metagenome | biome: forest; material: soil | place: USA | collected 2012-03-12 | depth 0.3 m
TCCCATGTGAATGAATGCATTTCAACTATTCATAATTCGGGTTGCTTGAACGATTGGCTGCCCTTGGAAACTAACTCACGCCCCCGAGAGCACGGCAGCGAAGCTGCTCGGACTGGTACTAAATCGCGAAAACCTTACGCAGGCTAGAAGCCCGTTCCCCCAGCCAAGCCACATCCACTGAAGAAACATGCAGACAATGTATTGATAAATGCCAGCCGGCCGCCTTGGACCCGGAAGAAATGGCTGTCTGGCACCGATTTGTCCGGGGCGTCCCTGTCGAGGCCGGGAAACCCTAGGAAGATGGACACGGCGCCCAGCTCCTCATCGACCACATAGCGCCGGTCAGTCACCTTGATGGTCGACGGCAGCCCGAGACTGCAGGTGTTCCCGCCCGTGCCCCTGGCGTCGGTGTAGGCGCCGCCTTCGAGCCTCGCACATTGGGCCCCCCACGGAACCACAACGTTCTCATCAGCGAAGCGGTTAAACTGCCCTACAGTCTCAGCTATTATTCCCCTAACTAGGGTGTGCGTGGGGAGTTTGAGAGCGAGATGCTCCTGACATAAAGAGCTCGAATGTGACGTACATAGGCGTCGCCCGCGGCCTGGATGACGGCCCGACTGTCGCGCTTGTCTACTGGGATGGGGTCCCAGTTCTCGAGCGAGTTCCTGAGCTTGTGTGAGCGTCTGGTCCCCGGAATCGGAAGCGAGGGAGGTGCCTCAAAGACACATGATTACCAGTACAGATAGCCCGTTGCGTTGAAAGCCCAGTCACCCGGCTTGGTCGCGATGGTCTCGATCAAAGTGGCCTTATTGTCGGTATAGAGAATGCGAGTGCCGATGACGTACTGCTTGGCTTGACTGGCCACAATTAACTGAGTAAAGGTGGCGCATTGCGCTGTATCGTGTATGCTGAGTTGTTGGTCGATCTTCATGGGCTCCGCGAGAACACCGGTCTTGAAGTCGATGGCTCTGTTGCTCTCGGTGTAGTTGAGGCTGTCGGCAGCAATGGCCGCCAGGATTGCCGGCTTCCCCGCTGCCTGTGCCGCCACGTACTTGTTAGCGGCGTCAACCAAGAAGGCCCGGCTGCAGTCCCCGGCTGCCAAAGAGATGAGCGTTGCGGCGGCCGCCAGAATTCTAGAGACCGACTGGGCCTTCATCGCGGGGAGACGTTGACGTTGTTTGAAGATTGGCTGTGAGGTGCTCCGTGCTCGTCGTTGCTCGATGCCCAGAAGTCGAACGACGCCATGGTGTAGCTGCTGTTGATTAAATAGGTATCCAGGTAGTATCCAGGTAGTTGCCTGACCTGGCGCCGCCGCGGGTGGACTGGTGAAGTGGGAAGAACTGCCGTGTTGTGGTTCAAATACTCCAGACGCGAACGGGAAGCCGAGACCAATTGTCCAATCGCGGGCTGCAGTCAATATCACTGTCTCGATGCCGAAGCAATGCTTCTCCGCACCTTGACGGTTCCGCGGAATCCCGGTTGGCCGGCACTTTTCGATTTTGCCGTCCCTTGCAGACGGCTCAAGCTGGCTGTTTTATTTCAATTTGTTTTGTTTTGTCTTCCAGGCACCAACCCCTCTTCCAGGTTCGCCGCTTAAAGTTGTGGTGGAAGATGAGGGTGCCTACTTGGGGCGATATTCGTCCCCAGCTTCTCCAAGACAATTCAACTTCACCCCCACCAACCCCATGGTGTGTCGTCGCAGGGGTCGCGGTCGAGAGACTTCTTCGCATATATATATGAGAACCGCAAGACGAGAATAATTGACCTTGGGCGGATGCTCCGTAGGCTGCAAAAAGTTGGGAATACGGACACTAGTGGCGGCGGTCGATAACCTACTTAGATCCGCGAAAGGACTCAGCCGGCCAGACACGTATGAGGGCACGGCGGAATGTTACAGAGGCCGGACACTAGGAGTATAGACTACGCTTTTTAAGCATACTTGATCACCTAATAGGTAGTACCATAAGAGCTATGAACTAGGTACCGAGTTAGGTGATTAGGTAGCTTTCAGTTTTTCAACTCTTAGAGAGATGAGCAGGACTAATTTCCCATTTCTTTCTCTCTCCTCGAGTTTTTGTCCCCTCTTCCCCATCTTCTCAATCCCTTCTCCCTATTGTCCGCCTGACCCCCTTTCCACCCCCACTCTTTTCCCGCTCCCCCTTCTTTCTTTTCTTTCTCTCCTTCTCTATTTCCCTCTTCTTATTCTTGTTTCCCATTTCTCAAGTATTAATGATCAAAACAGCTCAGCTTCAAGGAGGAAACAGATGATTAATATTGAATGGCCACTAACACATTCAACCCCCTTTGACAGCATTCCCCAATTGACACACTCGCAGACCATCATACAACTCTGCATCCTCATCATCTCTATCAACCAATCACAGCGGCTTACTCATACTCCTCCGGCGGCGCAGCAAGCCGATCCCTCCCACTTCTCTTCCACCCTCCCCTCTTACCGCCCCCGCCACCCTTCCCTTTTCCCCACGGCGGGCCGCCTCCGAGCCAGGGGGGCAAAACTATAACCGCGCCCGGGGTTGTCGTCGTGGGCGGCCGCTCTGTGACAGTCACCGTCACGATTGCCGGCGTGGTCGCCTTGGTGATGGGCGGGTCCGGAATCCAGCGCGTCGTGGGGGTGGAATTGGGGTCCACCCAGGGGGTAGTCGTGGTCGTGGGTGGGAGCCGGGTCACGCGAGTGGTGATCGTGACGGCGGATGGCTTGGAAGTGGAGGACGATGATGGCTTGGGTAGCTCTGTCACGCGGGTGGTTACCGCAACTGGCGTGGTCTTGCTGCTGGACGAGGGGAGCACGGTCAAGCGGGTCGGGGTCCCGCTGGCCGGCGGCGATGTTGCGGGGGTGCTACTAGTTTCCGGTGACGAGGGGTTGTCGAGGCCGTAGACCAGCGCGTCGAAGACGCCCTTGGGAATTTTGGCCGCACTGAAGTCGTGCGAGAAGGTTCCCTTGGCGTCGTGGATGCTGAACGAGCTCGTGTTGCTGCTGGGCGTGAGCATCGCGGACGTGCTCTTGGCCCAGGCCAGCTTGTTGACGCCGTTCGGGCTCAGAGACCCGCCCTCCCACTGACTGCATCCGGTGCAGAGGACGTCGACCTGCCAGTGCGTGGCGTTTGTCGTGCTTGTTGGGAGGACGGCATATTTGGCGCCCGCATAGGCGCCGGGCACCGTCCGGGCGCTGCAAATGGGCCTTGTCAGCCACTTCCCTCGCTCAAGTCAAGGTGAAACGCTAGTACTTACGTGCTCCAGCGCGACGAGACAAGGCCGTTGCCGCCATTTGACCACGCCACGGTAAGGGGGTTGAAGTTCATGGTGCCGCCCCAAGCAATGGCGGCCCATCCTGCCTTGTCGATCGGTGCCACAATCTGTAGCAGCACGTCAAAGGGCGCTGACGAGACGTCCGGGATCGCGATGCGGTACACAATGTTGTTTTTCGGCTCGATCCATTCGGAAAAGCATATCTGTGTGCCTCCCGGGCAGTATTTGGCCGTGGTCGTCTGCCTCTTTGTCGGGCTTGACTCTGCCCAGGCTTGGGCGCCGCCGAGGGCGAGAAGAACAAAGGGCTTCAATCCCATTGTCAGAAGTTGTTGTACCGGTAGAAGAGCACCCTGATGTGAAAAGGGTGTCCGTCAAGGGAGAGAAGCAGGGAATGCCTTGGTTTATGTAGGGCACTATTACTATAACACTCGAATTAAGCTTGGTGGTCTCACTGACAGTTGGCCACCAGGGTTGCACTCCCGCCAACTCCGGCAGAGATTGTTTTCGACCTTACAGCGCCAATTCTGTTGACCAGGAGCGCATCATTACTCCCGCAGCCTGGAAAACTAATGCTCTCCCTGCGATTCGGCACAGAAACCAGGCATCTGCTGGCTCTTGTTTGGGGAAGTCCGAGAATAAAAGAGACCAAACCCGGTGTCTTCTCCAGGCACAAGTCGACAATCCGGGGAGATTCAATCTGGGTAAAGGCGGCTCGGGGATTTACACACGGCACCAGATTTGAGCTGACTCCAAACAATGACGGAAATCCGATTCCCGGGATTATGTCACCATCTGTCACAATAGAGCCAAGAAAATAGATGGGATCACACAGTGTTCTGTTTTGTTCTGCTGCTACGGATTAGAATCAGAACCATGTCGACTGGAGGAGAAACAGGCCCATTGTTCGGTTGTGTCCGATTACTGGCTGGCGTTGTTCAACACCCTACGCATAGCCTGGGTCGAGAACAAAGAAGATGTCAATTTGTCCAGAACAAACCCGGTCACCGATAGCATTTAAAGACTGCTCATACTTTTGTGGTCCTTTCCTAAACACGATGCGCATCCCAGTTTGCTGCAGGTAGGTATTCCCACAGGATCACTGACACGATGCAGCCCGAATCGACCTCTCCCAGACTCTCCATCAATATAACCGGGGAGTCGCCGCTCACTGTTATATGTGCCAGAGCGGCGACTGCTGGCCAATCCATACAGGATGGGATTGCGGCAGAATACGCAAGCGCAGAGAGGAGAGAGAGAAGACGTGGGAAGAATTCCGCTCGGTCTAAATCCTCACCCATGCTAGGGCAATTCTCCGGGCCCTGGACGAGCTCACCGATCGGAGGCGCTGATGTCTCGAATTCCATCGAAACCGTCGACACATTGATTCGACAACTCAACGTGGCATCACCAAACGAGCGGACTGACTCTGGCAGGTCCTGGCGAGAGAGCCACCGGAGTCTCAACCAAGCTTACCGTCTCAACCCAGTGCGGAATGAAGCAAGGAGCACTTCGCCCGTTCTCCGTGGCTCGGAGTTGGAGAAACAGGCAGTCGTCGTCAACTTTGAAACCCCGAGACCTTGGAAGGCAGAGGTCTGCGCCGCCCCTGCGACAACCCCAGCTGGCCTCCCGATCGTGTACGCAGAGATTCACACCCTCCCTCTGCCGCAATCTCCTCCTCCGCTTAGACGGAAGCAGTCCGAAGAACCGCTGAGCGGCGCATACCAGAGCGGAGGTCCATGAGCAAGGGCACGCTGGCACCGCTTGAGCTGTTTGGGTTTTGAAACTCTGTTCGGTGACGCAGATTTCTACGTAGACACTACCTCAATATTCGATCTCATCATTCCTTGTTCCTTCTTTCTTTCACTAGAATGGTAGGCCGTCTGAAAATCAATGCAGTCGCTTCCAGTTCAGGTTCGTCAGTACCAGCCACAGTGCGCATGAGATGCAACCGTCTCCGTCCACGTAGATTAATCGCGTTTGAACGCCAAATTTTGACCCACCATGATAGTATATGCTTTCGGCCAGGTCTCTCCATGTTTAGATTGTGCCCTGCTTGTCCTCGATGGTGGCCGTGAATGACCGACCACGGGCGGATCCACTCCGGCGCCGACTTGCCAAATCTGGTAACTGGGCCGGGAGGCGGCCCCACTTCGGCTCCGGGCGATTTCGGGCCTCGCGGCGGCGGCGGCGGCGGCCGTCCCAACCCTGCCAAAAAGTTCTCTCCATTTCAGTTTTGCACGAATCCAAAATCCCTTGCATCGCCGTGCCGCATCGAGGCTTACCGCGCGTATGGCGATCCGTGCCGCACCCAACCGCTGGTCCGGCCGCTCCGCGGCCTTCCCCAGCCTCCAGGCAAGGACATCACTACGACCTACTTCGATGCACAAAATCCAAAATGCACAATGAGTCCCGCGACCGCGAATGCTGATGAAAAAGCACGCGTTTGAGGCGACGGGCTGTGCTGCTGGCGCTTTGGCGCAGGCGACCAGGCGGCGGTGGTGCTGACGGAAGCAAGCTTCGTTCTTGGAGGATTTTAGTGATGACTCCGGAGATGACTGAGCCGTAAACAATCACTCGCGCAGTCTTTGGAGGGGCCATACCGGGTGGTTTCCGGACCGGCCCTTTCCGCCGTGCTGGATCTTGGGATCGACACCACAGATGATCTGGGCTGGCGATTGGGCCGCTCGGATTTCCAAATCGGACTTTTGGCAGCCTGCAAGGATCTTCCGCGCCACGTCTCACAACCCTTTCAGGGGGTGCGATGCGCCTCAGTGAGGTCATCTCATCTTCCAGCTCCCCACATAGTTACAAAGTTATTGGCGCTTGCTTGGAAGAGACACCATCGGCTCAAGCAGGGGGCCGTATTCTGTATTCTGTAATTAAGAGTCGGCTCGAAGAAGCTTCCTCTGAAGACGCCAGTATCGGTCAGTATCATTTGCAAAGACCCAACACCTTCCCCATTCTGCCTGGTGAATGCTGCCCGGCCATTCAAAAAGCGCGGTGCCATGTGGTTTGGTAGGATTGCCCCCCCGGGTTGCCAAGGTGGCTGCAGCGCGGATCTACTGCAGGCGAGGGGCAAGGTCAGGGCTGATGAAACCCTCCGCGCCTAAGAATACCGCGACATAAGAAGAGCCGCGGTACTTCCGCACTGCTTCTGTGCGTTTGCCGTTTTTGCCGTTCCACAAGTTCTCGAACGGATGTTGCCATACATCAACCACGTGGGATTTTGGGTTTAAAGAAGTTTGTCTTTCCGTTGCGCAGCCGGCATCGCGTTCTCGGAGTTGGGTCTCTCATCTCCAGGGTTTATCATACCCAGCCCGCAGGATCACGAGCAGCTATTTCCTCAACCACCAATGGCTTGCTAATCCGGGACCACGACGACATTTCTGATCGCGATGCTTCCGGCGCCGGGGCTGCTCGCCCTGCTCAGCTTGGGTTGTGCTGCCGCCGCACAGAAGCTGACAGATGCGCCGACGCCCGAAAATTTCTATCGCAGAGCCGTCGTTTCAGGTTCGTTGCTTGTGCAGCAGACCAGGGCGTGCAGTGTGTGGTTCTGACTGTCAGAACACAGCGACCCTCATTGGAGATTATGTCTACATTGACGGGGGAGAGCTTTCTCAAGTCAAGGATGGAATCCCGCCGAGCAAACAGAGCTACGTTTCGAATTCAGGTCAGACAACATCCCGTCGTAGCCTAGGCTCTGGAACTGGTGCTTTGGCTGTGGGACGTAGTCTGGCAGAGTGAACGTCTGGGTCTGGCTGTGTGATGCTGACAGTTTTCGGTTCGTCCAGTGAACTCGACGCTCTCCATCGACATGTCTAAATCATGGTCGACTTCCGAGGTCGTTTTGCGAATCATAGAACGTCCGTGGTCTGCCAAAGCCAACCAAGCCATCTGGACCGATCAAAAGGCAGGCAACTTTTACGTCTGGGGCGGCAAGTGGATACGGGGTATAAACATGACCACGAACCAGCTCTGGAAGTTTACCCCTGACGGCCACGGCGCCGGGACTTGGGCCACCGAGGACCCGGCGAATCCGGCATTGTTCAATGACCTTCACCAAGCCGAGAACGGCGTCTTCGTGAACTCAAACGACACGGGATTCTATATCGGAGGGTTAGCAACAGGCTGGACCGAAAAGTACCGGGCAAGCACCCAAGCACTGCCGGGGATGGTGGCTTTCAACATGGACACGAAGACGTGGCAGAACGGAACCACGTCCTTCAGCCCCTTTGACACGCTGGCGGGTGGCTCAGCTGTTCATGTCCCGAACCTTGGGTCGAACGGGCTGATCATGGTCCTAGGCGGGGTCGCCCACTCGGTCGTTGGCGAGCCGGATTGGGTGACGGCGCCGGCCTTTGACTTTCAGAACCTGACCTTTTTCGACCCTCAGACAAAAAGAAAATACTGGCAGCTGGCTACGGGCAACATACCCCCTTCCCCCCGACTTTTCGCGTGTACTGCAGGCTTTCAGAATCCCGATGGCGGCTACGAGATGTGAGTATTCCCGTCAAGCACGCCATTGTCGACCACACCCAGCCGCTAACCTCGGTCCCCAAAACCCAGTTTCCTGACGGGCGGTGAAAACAAGCGAGACCAGTTCAACTACGACGACGCCTACATCCTCAGCCTGCCAGGATTTGTGTGGACCAGAGTTCCGAACCAACCGTCAGGCAGGCGATCGATTGCCAGCTGCGTATCTGTCGGCAAACGACAGGTCTTGAGCATAGGGGGCACCGCGCCGGGTTGGTCGGACCAGGATCCCGCCCCACAGGGACTGTTATTGTTTGACATGACCGACATGAAATGGAAGAACTCTTACGATGCCAATGCGGCGGCGTACCAGAGGGCCACCGGTCTCAAGACGTGGTACAGCAACGGGTATGCTTCGACCGGTACTCACTCTCTCGCGTGTTTCTTTTTTGCTGACAGCATGAGGTGAAGTTCTTTTGATGCCGTTGAATGGTCCTCTGATGAGGTGCGGCGGCTGTTTTCGGCCAAGTCAACAGGTATGTGTTGAAGCTGTCACCGATCCCTACTCCCCCTATTCCGGGGCGTCGTTATCACCCGTACTCGCACTTTGGTTGGCACCCCCTGAACCCGGCACTGACACCCATTTACTTCAAGACGCGCCCTCCCCATCGTCGACCGCCAACTCATCATCGACCACCAACTCATCAGCCACCACTTCTGGCACCACTTCTGGCACCGAGACCCCGCCAACGTCCCAGCCTTCCACCTCGGTAGGCGCAATTGCCGGAGGTGTCGTCGGTGGCGTGGCCGCGATAGCCATTATAGCCGTCATTGCTTGGCTGCTCCTGAAACGCCGGAAAGAGGCAGATGCGGCCATGGTCCACGGCGCCGATCCCGATGACCCGGCACCCAGCTACTACGCCGCACACGCGGCGCAGCCGGGATACGAGCTGACCGGGTCCAAGGTGGTGCCGTTGGAGCTCAACTCCATCCGCGACCATGCGGAACTAGGGGCCAACACTGTGTACTACCACTATCCAAGCCCAGTCCCTGACCGGATGACGCCTGTCGAGATGGATGGAACTGGAACGCCAACGAGGATTTAGACGGCTCTCTTTGGCTGGACCAGAGAGGGGCTGTACATTTCCCCTTGTATATAGCATACACGTGGTACTTGTAATAATTACCTACCTACTTAAATCCAAAAATAGCCCCTTCAGTTCTGCACGAACATTGGGGTGTCAAGGAGGGGTGGGATGATAATAGACCTCAGGCGACTTGCAACCCTCCAGAACATAGCTCCAGCCTCTCAGCAAAACGTAAGATCACATGCGTGGAAAGTAGACACACAGGAAAGCACTTCCCGGCGCCAAATCATGAAAAGAAGATGCTCGCATGACTCCTCGCCGTGTGACATGCCCGGAAAGGAACAGCCAGCCAGCCACTATGAATGTCACTTACAGCACACACGGACATCCAGTCCGTTTTCCTTCCGTCTATGTACGTGTTCCCATCCTACCTCTCCCAGATACACACCTGAACCTCATCTCTCCGACCCGAGTCCATTCCGGCCCATCTCGGCCTCGGAATATATACAAATACGCCCCAAGCAAAACACCATTCCATGTTTTACCGTTTGACCCCCTCCTTACGTCGTCAGCTTCTGCACCGTCGTCGCAAAGTTGGGGTTCACCGCCCCCGTGAAGTCGTGGTTCCAGTATCCGTGCACGTCGTGGATGGCGATGCTGGACGACGGCGAGTTGATGTTGGACGGTTTGGTGGGCGAGTAGGCAAAGGCGAGGCGGTTGCCGCCCTTGGGGCTGAGGTAGCGCAGCGCGCCCGAGCCGGCGTCCCACGACGTGCAGCCCTTGCAGAGCGCCGTGAACTGCCAGTGCGTCGAGTTGGACTTGGTGCCGGCCTTGAAGAGGGTGTATGTCGCGCCGGAGTAGTCGGTGGGTTGGACGTGGCCGCTTTTTTGTTTTGTTTTTGTCAGCATGGAGAAAAGGTATCTTGGAGAACACGGGATTGGACGTACGTGGCCCAGCGCGACGAGAGCACGACGTTGGTGGTGCCCTTCCAGGCCACCAGGATCGGGTTCTTGGGCATCGAGCCGCCCCAGGCCAGACCGGCCCAGCCAACATCGTTGGGGACGACCATCTGGATGACGGCGTCAAATGGTGTGTAGCTATCCACACCGTCGGGGACCGCGACACGGAAGGTGATGCCGCGCCCGTCCGACTTGTACAGCTGGAAGGCGGACGAGAAGACGAGCCCCGTGTCGGCGTCCTGGTAGATGGAATCGGTATCGGCCGCGGTGGCTGCTGCGGTTTCTAGGTCAGAACAACGAGTCTCAAGCTGCGATCGGCGCCAGTAGTAGGGCCGTCGGTGGTGCACTTGCCGGTCCCCAGCAGGCCCGCCACTAGCCCGAACACCTGTGTCCAGTGCATGGTGAGTGCGCTGGGAGGTTTATTGACGGCAATTGGATGACTGTCCGTTGCTGGGTACCGTCAAACTGCCGACAGGATCCGGCGGGTGAGACTTGGCGGCGGGAGGATGTGCGACCAGAGGGTATCGACGGAGCGGCAGGACGGCCCCTTTTTAGTCACCGGCCCCGGGAGAGTACGAGATGATTCCAAGACCGCCGAGACATGGAGAACGGGTCCACGGTATATCCCGCCATGATTAAATATAGAGACGGCTTGGCACGTTACCTTACTGTCGGCACCTCCAAATCCTGGCCGGCGTCGATACAGGGCGGAACTAGTCCGGAGGGATCAAGCTGTGAGCCGCCGTTGGGGGAGGGGGCGCTGGAAGGGGGGCCAGGACAGATTACTAGATGCCCGTTGGATGATTTCAATCGCGTGACGACACCTGTCCGGCGGTCTTAATCTAATCCCGAGTCGGAGAGACTTCCTCCTAGGCCGTCGCTGGTCTCCCCACGGCCCAGAGGCGCGCGCAGGGCCGAGCCCTGGAGACGTTATTGACAAGTTGCAACGTTAGCGGCAAGGGACGGCATATGGGAAATTCTCGAGAACTGGAGAACTGGAGACTAGCAGTGCGGGGGCGACTGGTGAAGGCCGTCGTTCTCGCTCCCAGATCATCCTCCATTTTACCCGAACATATTGGGCAGGGCGTTATCCAGGCGCCTCAGCGGCCAACCTCCGAGGGTTAAATGGCCGTGATATATTAAAAGCAGTTCTGTTATAGCCCCCCCAGAGCCGCAAATCCGAACTGGGAACGGGGGGCGGCGTGGGCGAGTCTTGGGTACTAGAAGTCTAAGTGCTGTTATGAAAAGGGGGTCGCGCACAATCCTCCTCGCTGCGACGCTGGTCCTAGTGCTGGGTTCCCGGTGTGGGAACTTGGAAGATACATCCCGCCTTCTAGAACAACCCTTCACGGCGTCCCCCCGACGAATCAGGACGGTTCCCGGACACCGGGGCGGCTTGCAATACTAATTGGCCATCCCTTACTGGTCAAACGGCCGTCCGACGTCACATCAGACATGGCCTACCGGGTCCTGAATACCATAACATGACCTCTCGAGCAGATTGTCTAGAGTTTGCAGTGAGTGTTTTAATATCTCGAGTCATCAATCCCCCAGCTCCAGCCCCCAGGACTGTCGTCTGAGTGCTTGTGGTGCATGAGAGAAGGCTTCCAGAATTTCTTCTTCCAGGCAATTCACCACCCCTCTTGGTGTCCAGTTCCATATTCCGGGTTCACACCTCTTGGCTTGTTAATTTCACAAGCCACTGCCAGCTGCTGGTGACGAGTCGCTTATGGCAAGGCCGGAGCCCTTCGAGTCCATCTCACGACGTGTTGTGTAGCTGCGCACGCCGCCCGCCCCCAAGCTCCTGACGGTTCTGTTCGGTCCTGTTCCCTGAAACGGGAACTCGCTTCGAGTTTGCCTCTTACACAGCAGAGGCACTCGGCAGGCACATTTGGTTCCGATGGTGGGATCGGAGGGAATTTCCGCGACCGAGTTACGTCTCGCTTGACGCCCGCCGTCACCATCACCTCGAGGGCGAGGTGCGCAAACGCACAAAGGTGCACGTCTGGCCGAGATTGCGCATCCCACCTCCACGGGGACCGCGACCGAGTTTATACCACCCTCTCATCAAACCCGGGTAGTCACGAGCGCGTTCTTGCCGTCATCCGAAATATCTAGGCTGTCAAAGCGCAAGACGAATATGGAAGACATCGGGTTGAATGCCGTCCACTCTGTTTCTTGATGAATCGATTCCAGGGAATGACACGCGAGTTCGAGGGTCCGCCAGGTTCCTGAGATGAGCAGCATGAGGTGCGGGATGGAAGAATCCTGGTGTGAAGCGGGGTACGTGTACTGCATCAAGCCATTTTGATCGAATTCCCGGTTCCCGAATCTCAGATGCTGGATCACTCACACGGCAGCCCCGCCTTGGCGAGTGTGTCGAGCCCGGAGCTTGGCAGAGCCGGGCGGCGTCTCTTCGGGACTCCGAAACCCGTGTGCCAGCGGGACCTCATGGTCTTGCACACAGCCATCTCGCAAACTGGTGCCATCGGATTTCCCCGGACAGTGATGAAATAAGTCACCCAAACATGCACCAGCAATGAGCCAGCCAACTTAGCGTGAGAGCGGCCCGCGAGCTGTGAGCAGACTGTCGATGGTGGCAGTCTGCGGTTCACAATGAACAGCACCACTTTGCAGCATGCCACCGCGGAGGCGCCAGCTGGTCCGAGGAGTTGATGGAGTAGCTACGGGAGGTTGGTCACCCCGGAAGATGGCTATTGGGTGCTCCGTAAACCGAACCACATCATGGGTCGAAGTGGAGATGCGTCGGCGGCGCTCGATGAGAAACGCCGGGTCCGCGCCGCCGGAGTGGGGCGCCCGTTGGAGCAACGGGTGCCGGTCGGGGCTGGTTGGTGATTGGCCTGGTGGACGAAGGAACCAGGAAGCGAAAAATGAAAAATGAAAAATGACAGATGCAAAATGACAGGCGCAAAATGAGGGTGGCGCTGAGTCACAGACTCGCAGACTCACAGACTGACAGCGGGAATCTGTCGCAACCCGTCGGAATCCCGTTCGTTTCCAGGAA
>FTCU01002502.1_pt1 | contig 12793 bp, 7 predicted proteins | sample 1639521 | NCBI WGS metagenome assembly FTCU01 (sample SAMEA3914864, study PRJEB12502) | metagenome | biome: forest; material: soil | place: USA | collected 2012-03-12 | depth 0.3 m
CCATATAATGCGTCACAGTAGTATGCGGCGCTGCCCACTCCCCTTTCGCCTTGTACTCAGCCAACTGGGTAAACAGCACGGTGGCCGACCGCGTCGCGGCGTCCCACGTCCATTGCAGGAAGTGCATTTCGGCGCCCTGTGTGGGGTGGGCCACGGGGAGCACGAATTGGGGGTGTTGCCGCGCGAGGGATTCCAGGGTGCTGAAGGTGGTGGAGGGGATGACGGCGGAGAGGGAGTGGGGGTTGGTGGAGTGGTGGAGGCGCCAGATCGCGGAGAGTTCGGGGACGGGGAGGGTGAGGGCTTTGGGGAGGTCGAGGATCGAGGAGAGAGGTTTGATGCCGGAGGGGGAGGAGGTGGTTGGTTTGCGGGAGGGTGGTGGTGGTGATGATGGTGATGATGGTGATGGTGTTGGTGTTGATGACGATGATGTTATTTGGGGCGGTGCTGGACTGGTCGCGGCGTCGGTTTCCTTGCGCAGGGCGTGGATCTTGTCGGCGTAGGCCGACTTGAGCGAGTCGATGTCTGAGTGGCCCTCCTCGCGGGCCTTGCGGTCGAGCTTGTCGCGGTACTTTTCCAGAATGTTGCGCGGCGCCTGTGTCGTCGCCAGGAACCGCACGTCGTGCACCTGCGCCCACCGCCGCTGGTGGGATGCGCGCAGGGCGCGGGTTTGGCAGCTCAGGAGGTGCCGCAGCACCGGGGCTCGCGCGGCAGCCATTGCGTGTGTGGGAGGCGGGGTTGTTGGAAGTTGACTGGTGGTGATGTGGAATCGGAGACGAATCTGAAGTCGAGAATATTTCCCAATGACCATTCAACCCTAACCCTCATTGCCATATGGCCCTGACTCGCCTTGGGCAACCATTCATTGCCTCTACGGAGTAATTAATGCCTGGGTCATCAAGGTTCTCCGAATTTAGTCATTCGAAGGTAGCAGGGACTGGCCAGATCAGTTGCCAGGTCGATGAGAAGCAGGTTTCTAATCACAATATTTGTTTTTTTTGGAGACTAGAAATCTCCCATTTCGACTTCTGTAACGTTATAGTTCTCCATACGGTACTTACGCAGCAACAGGTGTTGTTCAGTCCTTAGGCACTTGAACACTTGCGAGCCGCTCTAGGCATCAACGCCTTTCGAACAACCTGGAAGCTACTGCGAACCTCATCTCGAGTCTGCTTTCCTACCTGTCTGCGTGAGGGGCTCACCACCTACCCGCTTGCATTATGCATGCCGAGATCAGTCGAGGCATCTTCATCGGCCGCAATGAGAGGAGTCATCGATTGTCTTCCAGCAAGCAGCCGAGGCATCGTCAATACAACTACCGTCGAGGCACGTCGCAATGCCACCGGTGGCTGCGTGCGGCCTAGGCAAGCTTGCTCTTGGCGCGGATTCGAGTACCAAACTTCATAAACAGTACCGGAATGGGTACCATCAGCGCCGCTGCGCACCCCAGGAGCGTGTTGGTCCACTGGATGTGGATGCCATCGTACATGTAGGCCGCGAACATGGGGAAGCTGGCCCCGGCGATGGACCGGGCGATGGTGTTGGCCGCGATGGCAGACGCAGCACTAGAGGCGTCAGCGAGGCTACCTCGTAGCAAAGACTCACAAGTGACAGGAAGACAAGTGACAGGAAGACAAGTGACAGGAAGACAAGTGATAGGAAGACTAGTGACCTAAGACAAGTGAGAGTACAAATGACAGGAAGACAAGTGACAGGACAAGTGCAGGAAGGCAAGTGACAGGAAGACTGCTGACAGGTGGAGGTAGACGTCCAAGAGGTAGTTCACGCCCTGCTGGATGATCTGTGAGCGCGTGCAGAGCTTGACTCAAGAACCCCTGCGTTCTCTTCATCGGCAGAACTATGCGTCTTCATCTTGGGTGTCTCATTAACTGGTAACTCTGCGTCTTATTGATTGGCAACTGTCTCTACGTCTCGAATAGCAGTCGGTTTTCGGTGATTGCGAAACCGACATTTTGCTACGTCATTTGCTTCGTACCTATTCGTATAGTGTGCAGGTCTATGACGATGAACCCGTCACACACCAGTGTCGACGCGGAGAAGCGACGTGTCGCATGCGACTGGACGGCGACCTATTGGGATAAGAATCCCGGTGACGAAGTCGAGAGCAGACCAGTCGGATTGCAAGTGCGACGAGTCGCACTGTTGATAAATCAGGTCAACCGCATCGTGACCTCGGCAAGTCATCCCAGGTTATCCCCAAGTCAATTACCTGGTAGTCATCGCAAATCAACCGTCACCATGTCCGCCTCGGTGTTCAGACACCACCCCCTCGACCTGGGCGGGTACGAGGACCTGTACAAGCACTTGCACTCGCACCCGGAGCTGTCGCTGCACGAGAAGAACACGTCGGCGACCGTCGCCGGCCACAAGGCCCTGCGCGCCTACAAGGTCCACTCCGGCATCGGCGGGCACGGCGTCGTGGGCGTGCTCTCCAACAGCGACGGGCCGACGATCCTGCTCCGCGCCGACATGGACGCGCTGCCCGTCAAGGAGAAGACGGGGCTCGACTACGCCAGCAAGGCGACCGACAAGGACGGCGGCCCCGTGATGCACGCCTGCGGCCACGACATGCACGTCACATGTTTGCTGGGCGCCGCCGCGTGGCTCGCCGACGCCAAGGACAAGTGGTCCGGGACGCTGATCGTGCTCTTCCAGCCCAACGAGGAGCGCGGCAAGGGGGCGCGGGCCATGGTGGACGACGGCCTCTACGGCAAGATCCCCGAGCCGGACGTGGTCCTCGCGCAGCACGTCCAGCCCGGTCGCGCCGGTAAGGTGGCAGTCAAGGCGGGCACCATGATCGCCTCGGCCGACAGCTTCAAGATCACGGTGCACGGCCGGGGCGGGCACGGCAGCATGCCGCAGCTGTGCATCGACCCCGTGCTCATTGCCGCCAGCATCGTCGTCCGCCTGCAGGGGATTGTGGCGCGCGAGGTCGACCCGCAGGACACGGCGGTGGTGACGGTGGGCAGCATCCACGCGGGCTCGTCGGACAACATCATCCCGGACTCGGCCGAGCTGTTGCTTGACATGAGGACGCAGAAGGAGGAGACGCGGCAGAAAATTCTGAAGGCGATCAAGCGGATTGTCGAGAAAGTGAGTCTTGTTTCCTGTGACACGCGAGATCCCCGAGATGCAGAGCGCCCTCGGACTCGCCCGCGATGATGATGCCCGCCAGGCTGTCTTGCACCCGCGCGAGGTAGTGCTCGACGCCGAGCTTGCAGTTGAACGGGTTGTTGATGGGGTGCACCAGCCGCGGCAGGTCGATGCATATGTCGGTCAGTCGGAGACGAGATACGCCCGGTTTTGGGGGTGTCTAAGGGCCGGCCCGGTAGTCTGGGAAGATGGTGACGGGCAGTCTCTTCTTTGCGAGGGTCGTGGTTGGCATACGGCCCGGTATGATTTCCGTGTCGCGGCGTAGGGCTTTGATTCTGCCGATGGGCAGAGTAGCGGATTCTGTCACCTCCTGGGTTTGACCTCGCCCGCGAATTCTTCGACGTTGGCCTCGTCCACTTGGGTGGGAGACGGCCGTAGATTCGCTCCCTCGGCCGGAGTGCTGATGACGGCCGATGCTGTCGAGGGCAGAGAGCTAACGTGGTCCTGGCGAGTGCCAGTTTTCCGCGTGCTTGGCTTCGCCTGCCACGGTCAAGCGGCCCCCGGGGCTTTCTCCTTCAGCTTTTATTCCTTGCACACCGGGAGAAGTCCATCTTGTACCGTACACCACTGACAATCCAGGAATGCGAGGCCAGCAACTGCGAAAAGGCGCCGACGTTCCAGCGCACGCGGCAGTTCCCGCTGACCGTCAACGACCCGAAGGTCACGCAGAAGGTGTCGGACGCCTTTGCCAGCCACTTTGGCGACGAGTTCAACCCGGCACCGCCGACCTCCAACGCGTCCGAGGACATGTCCGACCTCGCGACTGCCATCGACAAGCCGTACTGCTACTGGTTCATCGCCGGCATCGACCCGGACCAGTGGGACAAGGCGGAGAAGGAGGGTCGGATCGCGGAGGACATTCCCGTCAATCACAGCCCGCTGTTCCGCCCGGTGATCCAGCCGACGCTGCGGACGGGTGTCGAGACGATGTGCGTGGCGGCCATGGCCTTTCTGGGGCGTCAGGAAACATGACCCGCTTGTAAAGTCATGTCAGACGGTCTGGCCTGTTATCCGAATGCCAGAGAGTCTAGCCTGTTCCATGACATGGAACCCTGCCGCGGGAAAAGCTTGATGTCATGACGCCAGCGATCACCTATCTCGCACCAGCATCGCATCGGCAGTGCACCCCCGTTGCACCGTTTGTTTGCACAGTACTGTAGCTGCCCACGAGAACGATGACGTCGTGACGTACCCACCAACCCCTCTGAAAGCAGAGTGGTGAAACTGGTGTATTGTGTAGTGTGTAGGATGGATCGTTTGGGTGGTGGCGGGATGCCCTGGGAGGACCACACTAAATACTGAAACCACCATAGTGCTCTCTTCACCTCCTCCCTCTATTTTTGAGGTGACAAGCGGTTCCCTGCTCAACACGCACCTCATCCCTTAATCATGGACGCCTCGACGCAGACGGAGCGCGATGACAATGCGGAAACAAGGTCGGACGACAAGAGTCAGGCGGTCGATCCGTCGGCGACAAGGTCGAGTAGCGGCGACAATGCGAATCCGTTGTCGGCGTCGGTGTCGTCGGCCGACGCGCTAGAGGGGCTGCCGGTCGAGAAGCACGAGAATGCGGCCCAGATGCTGCGCCAGACCGTCACGTCGGACCTGCACAGCATCCAGCGCCTGGAGCAGACGCTGCGGCACGGACAACACGGGCAGCCGGCCGTGGCCGTGCCGATCCCGCAGGATGCCGTGCAGCAGACCGGCGCGGCGATGCAGCAGGAGGACTACATCCTGCACGTGTGCCGCGCGCTGATGATGTACGGCGCGCCGACGCACCGGCTGGAGGAGCACATGAGGCGGACGGCGGACGTATTCGGGCTCAAGCTGCAGTCGTTCTACATGCCGGGATGTATGATCATCACCTTCAACAACATGGTGTGGCGCTCCAAGGACGTGCAGATCGTGCGGTGCACCGAGTCGCTGAACCTCTCCAAGCTCGACGACGTCCACGCCGTGTTCAAGGACGTCATCCACGCCAAGCTCGGCCCCCAGGAGGCTACGCGGCGCGTCCGCGAGATCGTGGACAGGACCGACAAGTTCCCGCTGTGGTTCGGCGTCGTGCTGTACGGCCTGGCGTCGGCTGCCATCGGTCCCGTGTCCTTCGGCGCCCGCCCGATCGACCTCCCCATCATCTTTGTCTTGGGATCCCTGCTGGGATTCCTGCAGCTGATTATCGCCAGCAGGTGTGTCGTTTCTGTTCTTCTGTCTTTTGTGTCTTGTTTCGTGGTCTGGTGTCAGGGCTGGCCTCTTGACGGTCTCGGGCTGTCTGCTGGTGCGCGTTCCTGCTGGTCTTGCGGCTTCCATGCCACGCAACCCAGCTGCTCGGTCTTGGGCCGTCCAGGTCATCTCTGGCCGTCCTCCATCCTGCTTGCGGTGGTCCATCTGATCTACGTCCGGTACACTTCTGCCCGCCCAACTCATGCATCCGTCCATCTTCTTCACGTCCACCTCATCTGCTCACCTGGCCCTCCTTGCGAAGCCTCGCCCGCAGACCACCGCTGACCCCGCAGATCCGAACTGTACGCGCACGTGTTCGAAATTTCCATTGCCGTGCTCACGTCCTTCATCGCGCGCGCGCTCGGGTCCATCTCGCTCCCCGCGGACCGGCGCTTCTGCTTCGCCGCCATCTGCCAGGCGCCGCTCGTCATGATTCTGCCGGGGTTCACCATCACGAGCAGCGCGCTCGAGCTGCAGAGCAAGAACATGGTGTGCGGGTCCGTGCGCATGGTGTACGGCATCATCTTCACGCTGTATTTGGCGTTCGGCATCACGATCGGCGTCGTCATCTACGGCGCGATCGACAGCGGCGCGACCTCTGACACGTCGTGCCCGACATCGCTGCCGTTCTGGTGGCAGATCCTGTGGGTGCCGTTCTTCACGCTGTTCTACGTGCTCATCCAGCACGGCAAGTGGCACAAGGCGCCGGCGATGGTGGCCATCTCGCTCGCAGGCTGGGTCGTCAACCACTTCTCGGCGCAGTTCTTCAAGTCCAACACCCAGATCGCGCAGTCGCTCGGCGCGCTCACGGTCGGCCTGCTCGCCAACGTGTACTCGCGGCTGGGGTGCGGTCTCGCGGCGACCATCATGCACCCGGCCATCTTCCTCCAGGTGCCTGGCAGCCTCGTCGCGGTGGGCGGTCTGCTCGCGGGGGTCAAGAGCGCCGACGACGTGACGCATGGCAACGGGCTGAAAGGGCCGGGCTCGTTCAACACGGACCTGCTGGTGGCGGGCTACGCGATGATCGAGATCGCCATCGGAATCACGGTCGGGCTGTCGGTCAGCGCACTCATCGTGTATCCGTTCCGGAAGAAGATGGGCAAGAGCGGGCTGTTTACTTATTAGGCAATGCGAGCGTCCGTAGTGCGCTGCCACGGTCGAGAATGCCACCACGTGAAGCCGTAGTCGTAGGATATCTCCACATATCTTCTTCCTCGCGTCCCGAGCAGAACCCGGGATAGCAATAAAAAGGTTCGCATTTTTTAGAGGCAGTATAATAATAAGGATACTATGCGATGATTCTATACGCAAGCATGGAGGGAACCGACACAAGAGACACAAATTAGTATCAAGGTTCTCCGCATCGATCCGAATCTACCTTACCATCTTCATCGGAACGCCGTCTCCAGTGATACCGTGGACCCAACCCACCTCCTACCATCACGACAACGCCGCCTCCACCTCCTCCATCACCACATCCACACCCACACCCACATCCGCACCCCCTTCACCCACATCCAACCCATCACCGCCACCCAGCGCCAACCCCACCCTCATCCTCTCCCACAACCCCTCCCGTCCCTCAAACCCAACCACATCCCCCACCCCCAACCCCTCCACCACCATCTGCACCTCCCCTCCCCTCATCCTCTCAACCAACATCTCCACCACCTCCCAAAACTCGCTACCCCGCTCACGCCGCTCCACAAGAAACATCCCCCCCAGCGGCGTCCTCCCCTCCGCCATCGCATCCCACACCCCGAGCCCCCCGGTGTTTCTCACCCTCTCGTTCGGATCGACCCCCCGTTCCAGCAGCAGCCGCACCACCTCCGGCTGGGGCGGCATAGTTGCCGTGGCGAGGCGCAGGGCGTTGATGACGGCCGCGTCGGGGGAGCGGTGGTGCTGCCGTGCAGAGGCGGTGTGACGGCGAGTGGTGGGACGGCGACGGGTGGAGCGGGCGGCGGAATAGGGGGCCATGCTGGAGACTGTCGCGAGGACGTTGCCGCCGTGGGCGAGGAGCAGGTCCAGCAGGGCGAGGTTCTTGGTGTGAATGGCTTGGTGGACGGAGGTCCAGCCGAGGGGGTCGGGGGTGTTTGGGTCCGCGCCGCGGGTTAGGAGGTTATAGGCGAGGGTGGGGTTGGATTGGGTGGTGGCGTGGAAGAGCAGGGTGTGGCCTTCTGTGTCCACGTCGTTGATGAGGTTGGCGTTCTGGAGGGCGAAGAGGTAGGTGTCGAGGGTGGGAAGTTGCGGGTTGGCGTCTGGGTTTCGCAGATGGTTGGTGAGCCAGTGGTCGCGGGGGTGAGTGTCGGCAACGGCATGACCAAAGAGAGCCTCAAGATTCTCCTCGTGGCCGCGCACGAGCGCCAACAGAAAGGAATCCATGCCCGTTCCCGTTTCAGCAAATGGATCGGCGCCCGCTTCCAGGAGCGCTTGCACTATGCGGGTCTCGACTCCCCTCTCGGCGGCGACCTGAATCGCGGAAAACCCTGTATATTCATCTGGAAGACGTGTCTCGTCCGTCTCTTCGGATTCAGCACCCAGCAGTTTTTTTATTGTCAGGGCTTCGTCCCGGAGTGGGAAACATTCCGGGGCGTTATCGATCCAGGAGCGACGAAAGCTTGCCCACACGTGCGGCTTTTGGCCTGGTACCATGACGCAGACGGATGCCACGAGATTTGGCTTTGGTCGCGCGCCATGTCGGAGGAGGAGGCGGGCCAATTCATAAAATCCTTGCTCGGAAACGTCTTCAAGCTGTTGAGAAAGATCATCAGTGAAAAGCAACGGGGCATCGGCCTTGTAGAGCACCTGAGCCAGGACCCATTTGCCATTTTGAATGGCTAAAGCCAATGCGCTGTCACCATACTGCGTTGTTGTTGTGAGAGCTCCCGTCGGGGGCGATGCCTGGAGCACCAACTTCACAAAGGCTGCTTCTATATGGGGGGGCACGTTGGGTGTCGAGTATCGCCGGTCGAAGCCCTCTTGTTCCATGCCGCGGATGTTGCGGTAAAATAAACCGACTCCCACCAGAGTGTGTAGCGGTGTTGCCCCATCGTCGTTTGTGGCACCGAGATCTGCGCCCAGGTCCAACAGGGCCTGCACAACGCTAGGGTCAAGACACATCATTGCGTGGTGCATGACTGTGTTACCGTGGGAATCCCTTGCATGCACTGACGCGCCGCTAGCGACAAAGGTTTGAACGAGGCCGAGGACCTCGCCGGGACTTTCGCCCGTTCTCCAAGCGCCAAAGTGCAACAGAAGCATCAGCGCGGTGCGTCCTCTTTTCACATCCTCCTTGGTCTCGACATCGGCTCCGGACTTCAACAGCATCTCAATAATCTGACGGGTGCCCGTGCGGCACGCATAATGGAGGGGAGTCATTCCTCTCTCGTCTCTGACTTCAAGGGGAAACCCCTTATCGATGAACAGCTGCATGATGTCGGCGCTGCCGCTGTACGCCGCCACATGTACATACGTGGCGCCGTAGAGAGTGACCGCCTCGGTAAATATATCCTTGTTCATGTCCATGCTCAGCTGAACGATGCTTTTGACCATCGCCAAGTCTTCGCATTGGATGGCCCGAACAAGAAGTCTGCGGCGAACCACATCGATGGGGGCTGTATCCTCGTCTCTTCGCTCTCGAAACATGCGCTCGCTTTTAGACAATACAATCTTTGTCTGGCCCCAAGTCCGGTCAAGATCTTCCAGGTACAGGCCGGGTTTGTGATAGCCTTCTGAGCGGAACGAAGTGGCAAGCTGTTCAAGGCCTTCGATGTCCGACGTCTGGTATGCAAGTTCAAAAAGATTCTTGACCGTCAATGACCCTTGGACTTGCGCTTCGAGCGCCTTTGCCTGTTCAACGCTCAGGCTTCTGGCCGGTACTGGCTTTTTGTCGGACATGATATGGCCTCGGTGGAACCCTTTGCCTCGCTCTAACAACAAAGCCGTTACGTCTTTGGCTCTAGACAGGACAGACCAGTGGAGGGGTGTGAAGTGGCTCCCATCAGCGTGGAACAGATTGGCTCCCCGCCCAAGCAGCAAACTGACGACTGGTTCGTGCCCCTTGACGACAGCCCAAAATAAGGGTGTCCAGTTTCCACCGTCAACTGCTTCGATGTTGGCGCTCGCGTCAAGAAGTATCCCCGCTATGTCGGCGTGGCCTGCGGATGCTGCCCAGTGTAGGCCAGTCCAGCCATGAGAGTCGGGAAAGTCGACGACGTCGGCACCGGGCTTTGCGCTGAGGAACTGGTCGAGTACCGAGGAAAACCCCCAATAGCACGCAACATGGAGGATTGAAGCCCCCTTGGGCATCGACTCAATCACCCCTTGCGCCGAGTCGCTGTTGATGTTGAAAATGAAATGCAGAAGTTGCCAGGCGGCCTCCCTGAGGCTCTCGTTCCCCAGGAACGCCATCAAATCCGTCAGCATCTCATCTTGAACAGGCTTGACGTGATATCCGTAGTGACGAGTTGAATACTCGAGAAATGGCATGATGGTGAGCCGTGTCTTGAGATCTTGAAGGGAGAGGCAAGATCCTTTGGCCATTTCTGGGCTAGACATATACCGCAGACATGCCTTTCCAAGCCTTATTTCCGAGGACTGATTGTTCAAACGTAGTCGTCCGAGGATCACGTCCTTCGCAGATGAATGAACGAGCGACACGATTCCGCTTGCTTTGGAGTGAGTGAGAAGACCCAAGCATGCAGAGAGAATGGACTTTTCGGTTGCCATATCTTCTTTGCCGTAGCTGGAGTCATCCTCATTCAAGCTCGCAATGGCATGCTGCAGTTCGGCCATGTCTAGGGGGCGATGGGAGCTGCAGACCCATTGCATCGCATGCCGAGCTAGCTCGTGCCTCTCAGGGTCTTGTTTGCCGATTCTCTCCAGCGTGTTCTTATAAGCCTCGTCATAGTCGATGGGCAGTGACTCGAGTGTTTTGCGAAGTTTCTTGACCGTTGTAACGTGGCAGATTTGGTCCATCAGGAGACGGGCCAGCAGAAAGCTGAAGTGAGAGTCAGCCAGCTGAGGGAGAAGAAGTCTAGTGCAACTCACGATCCGTCAACCACGTTGACAATCTTCTTGCAAATTTCCTCGATTAACTCGTCGTTGAATGTATCTTCGTCCAGCTCACAGTCCTCCTCGACTCGCCAGATTACATAGGCAGAAATATCCGCCCGGTCAGCGCGGGCGTCGAGAATAAGGGGGTTAGTACCAGCAAGAGAAGCATTGAGAGAAGGAATGTCCCGGCTGGCGATGAATAAGCGGGCTCCAGCCGCAACGAACTCGGGAACATGTTTCAGCAGCTTTGCGGCATGTGGAAACTCGTCAAGGCCGTCTAGGACAATGTACGTGCAGTGGGACGTCGATGCGAGGTCGCATAGAATCTTGGCTAGGTCTCTGGGTAGCAGTGGGGCCTTGGTGGTCCTGCTTTTTTGGTGCAAGCTTATAGCTAGTTTTGAGGTGCCTGTTGGTTGCGAAAGATGCTGGTATGCAAGATGGCGAAGCACGTCTGCCAAAGGCTCGGGGTGACTGTCTCGGAAGCAGTGGTATGACAAGGTTGCCCCGGGGCGGTGTTGTAGAAGGTCATCGGCAACAGCAGCACTAAGAGAGTTAGGCATAAGTCGATGAGCGACACCTGACCCCCGGCGACATACGAGAGGTAGGTCTTCCCACACCCAGCTATGGCAGGTCAGTCTCTCTCTCGGGAGTTCAAAGAGCAGTCTTTCATACGCGGTCCACGAGCCCACATAAGCCGACTTCCCAAACGGCCATCTCGCCAATCCAGATACTCCGCAGAGTTAACAGTTGCAGTGCGGGTGCCGGGGCATATGTCGTCAGCGATGGTTTCGAGGGATATGACCTCGCACTTTGGCTCGATCCAGCCGAGCAAGTCGTTGATCTCGTTCACTGGCGGCGCATCAGACCATCATTTTGGCGGTCAACAGATGCCTAACAAATCCCGAATGAACCAACCATCTTTGATATCCTGCAAGTGACGGTAACTTGCGATGGAAACGTGCCTGCGATGAACTATTAGTGGTTAAGGAGGCACCTCCATATCGACCCAACTCACAGGTTGTCTGCAACCAAAGATGAGCTAAACAGGGCGCAAAAGCGGTGCAAGGTCTGGACCTTCTTGTCTGTGTCAGCCTCGGAGAAGGGCCAGGCAAACATGTCGAGTTTTCCACGGATTCCCCGCTTCTGCAGCTTTTCGGACAGAACTGTCTTCAGCTCGCCCAGCTCAGCTTCGCAGTCGCGCACCGTCGCCTCTGAGATGCCTGGCCGGGTGGTGACGGCGTGCAAACTCTTGATGCCATCCGAGGCATGCTGGACTTTGAGGAGAACGGATGTGAGGGCGGAGAGTTCTTGAATGTACGAGCTCCAGGCTTTGGACGATCCCTTGATGGCCGACACATACTGGAAGCTGAGTTGCGAGAGTTGGATGGCGAGGCTCACCAACCCCGCCAGGGAAGCTGCGGCACTCAGGGGATCGGCCATTCTGCGAAGCCCGGGAAAGTTTCCAAGCTCGGTTTGCAAAAGAAGCAGATCTCGTCAACGAGGAAAAAAGTCGAGGGGGCAGGGCAGTTCCGGCCAGGCAGCAGTTGTCGGAGGAGGGAATGGAAACTGGGAAGGCTCGAGCTGAACATCCCCTGATACCTTAACTCAGGTTGTACCTTCCGCTGCTCAGCCCCAAGCCCTCAATTGCATACATGGGACATGCATGCCAAGTTCCCTGGCCCCTCTAAGCGAGTTTGGATTCGACCTTCTAGACGACACACCAATCTTCAATCTTGGGGAAGGAACACAGGCACACCACCTAATTCCTGTATATCTAGGACACTTCTGACAGGGGTACTGGTCCCAAGTTTAAACCCTTCCTTTTTGACAGTCAAACAGCCGTTGTGAATGCAAGCAAATGCAACAAAAACTACACAGGGAGATGCTCCTGAGTAATTATTGCCTTTTATTTTTATAAAGATTTGTTGTTTTACCATTGAGTTCGGGACTTTAACCAAGACCCCGGCTCCGTCAGACCCTCAGGCAGCACGAAGTTTCAGGTACTGAAGTGTATGTATTCTGTATGCTTTACGCTGCACTAAACCAAGCCATCCAAGACCATCCTGCGACAACGAAGCAAAATACATGTACGTTACACCTAGTGACATGTACGTTACACGTACTTCAGGTTTGCAGTTCTCAAACCCCACCTTACGCTGCTGGGCTCCAATCCAATCTCCCTACATCTTCTTCCTCGCGTCCCAAGCAGAGCCCGGGATGGCAATGAAAAAGTTCGCATCGCTTGGAAGCAGTGTAATACCAAGGATACTGTGCGAAGATTCCATGCGCAAGCACAGAGGGAATCGACGCGAGAGACAAAAATTAGTATAATCAAATAAATCTACTC
>FTCU01003604.1_pt1 | contig 12785 bp, 14 predicted proteins | sample 1639521 | NCBI WGS metagenome assembly FTCU01 (sample SAMEA3914864, study PRJEB12502) | metagenome | biome: forest; material: soil | place: USA | collected 2012-03-12 | depth 0.3 m
CGAGAGACGCCGGATGGAGAGGGAGCGCAGGCAGCGGCAAGACGCTAGGACGAGCATGAGCATCAGCAGGTCGCTGATGAGGCAGGTCGAGGAGGCGAGTAGCCGCAGACTGGTTGCGGAAGGCGAGGAGCTGCAGGACAGGAGCGTGAGGTTGGAGCTCATGGCCGAGAGGCGGGCACCGCCGCCTCCGTCTGCATTTGTGGTCCCCAGGCCGACGGAAAGAACACGGCTTGCACGGGAGCGGGGGCCGAGGGTGGTGCATGTAGTAGAGCCGCCTCGTCGGTCGTACATGGACGTGGAGAGAGAGCGAGAAGCGAGGGAACCCCGCCGCGAACCGAATAGAAGAGTTGTGCTGGAACACCAACCGCGGTACTCGGAGCGACAACCGCCACCGCCGCCACCGATTCGGAGTCATCCGACCCCCCGACGAGCGTACGTGCAGGACTTGGAGGAGGATGAGTATTGGGAGGACCGCGTTAGCTATCGAGAGGCGGGGTCCGACCGGGGCGATGCCGGCGAGGAGGGTGACGAGTATGTTAGCGAGGAGGAGTTGTGGATTCGTCGAGAGTAACACCCTCACTGAGCGAGGACTCGAAAGGGCGGGTTCACTGAGCGAGAACTCGAAAGGGCGGATTCCCGGGTTGAGGACGGTACTGCAACAACCACACCACGGGGTAACGTTATGGATTATTTTACAATAAGATTCCTAACCGACCCGGCCTCCCAGTTCCTCGGCGGCAAACTGCACGACCAAGATCCAGGTCCTCATCCCCGAGGTCCACGGCGAGATCGAATCGGCTTACTGCATAATCATGTGCGTACGCGTGAGTGATGGTCTACGCGCAACACAGCGTCAAGATGCAGGAGAAGGCAGCTATGGTATTAGCCTCATCCCAGCGTCTGTACGGAATATTTCTAGCCTAGCTCCTCCCTCAAAAGGCTTAGGTCAGACTCTCAGTGTGCCGGAGATGAGTAGCACGCTGTCTCGATAATGCTCATGAATCGTAGATGCAAACAACTGGACCAACCACTGTTCCTATGACTACCCGCGCTCCGAGGTCGTCACATTGCCGCGAGCGCTACTCGGCGTCCAACCGGCCTTCGGCCACGCGCCGCTCCTTCTCAGCAGCCATGCGCCGTTTCATCTCCGCCATCCGCAAGCCCACCTCTCTAGGGGCCTAACCTTGAGCTACGGGAAGTGGACCTTAGGTACATGCACCTGAGGTATCCTCCGGTCTGAGACCTTGAAGCTGTTTATCCTGACCTAGCGGGGACATATCCGCGTAAAGGGCGAGCCGCCTTGCGTTGTTCCGACACAACTGTCTTCATCTCATTGATCAATTGTGTGGACCACAACGTTCAAGTCAAACTAGCTGCTTGCGGTGGAAGTGCGTGTCTAGAACACCCGGAACATCGGCGGCCGGCAGCGCTCAGCCGTTGCCGGCGCAAAGTCAGGGGTACCCCATCTGCCGAAGAATAAATCCGAGACGTTATACCCGGATCTATATCCTTCCCCAGACCAGTCCTAGTCCGGTGGGGACTCGAAAAGATCCCCAGGCGGGCCAATGGCGGTGGGCGTATGGAGTATCGTTTGCCCCTTGCGGAAAAGATTCTGAAGATGGCGCCTTCATTAGCCACCCTTCCAACATCACCTCTTATTATTCCTGTTGATACTCTAGTACAAATTTCTGACCCGGACTGTCTATTCCGTGACATCCATTATCCCGGCTTGTTTGAGTGATCATGTCCGGCTCATCAAGCGACGGCCCCGAGAACCAGGTTTCCCAACGCGACGAAAAGGAGAAGAGCGGGGTCCTTCCACCCACAAGCTCGGAGGGCGCCGCGGAGCTAAGCGATGTCGCCGAGGATGCTGGAAACGACAGCCAGAACGCGAGTTCGGGGCTCCCGTTCACGAAAGCGCGATCCATTGCTCTGGTGGCCACATTGACGGGCGCCAGTTTCCTCAATGTAAGTCACTCTCCGGGGCAAGGAGATATCTCTATCTCTCTAAGGGCAGTGGCTGACGCGGAATGATGAGTTAGACGCTGTCGGGGCAGGCCGTGGTCATCATTCTCCCGACCATCGGCCATGATCTCAACATTCCCGAGGCGCGGCTCCAATGGATCTTGTCGGCGTACTCACTGACGTTTGGCTGCTTCCTGCTCTTCTGGGGCCGCGTGGCCGACATCTACGGGAAGCGCAAGATCTTTGTCGGAGGGTCGATATGGTTCGGCGTCACGATGCTCGTCAACCCGTTTCTGCCGAACGAGATTGCCTTTGATCTGTTTCGGGGGCTGCAGGGGCTGGTAAGCTTTTCGATCTGTTCCGTTTGGTGGGTGGAAAATGGAGAACTGATCATCCGGGCAGGGCGCTGCCGCAAATGTTCCTACGGCGATCGGTATTCTTGGGACAACGTTTCCCCCTGGCAAGGCCAAGAACTATGCCTTCAGTTGTTATGGTATGGCAGCCCCCTTGATCTCGCCCCTTGATTGGTGGTGGAAAATACTGATCGTGACGCGAAACAGCTGCTGGTGCTCCTCTGGGGGCTGTGATCGGAAACCTACTGGGCGGCATCATCGCTGAGTATGCCTCCTGGAAATGGGTCTTCGTGGCCATGGGGCTTGCAGCGCTTGCAGTCAGCGCAACAGCAATCTTCGTCATCCCGCCACCCCCCAAACGCCTCGTTCGAGCAGAGGGCACGCCGAGGCCGTCGATCGACTGGCTGGGTGCCTTCCTGGTCACCGCCGGGCTTCTGGCTCTCCTCTTTGCCTTGACCGAAGGCAACGTCGTGGGATGGAGCACCCCCTGGATCCCTGTACTCATCGTCATCTCGGTCATCCTCGTCACTCTCTTCGTGTTCTGGCAGCGCCATCTCGAGAAGACGGGAAAGCTCGCGCCCATCATGAAGGTGTCCAACTTCAGCAACCCCCAGTTCAGCGCCGCCATGGCCATCATGGCCCTCTTCTTCAGCAGCTTCAACGGCTTCCTGGTCTACGCGACGTACTTCTACCAGGACTACCAAGGCCTCTCGCCCCTGCAGACCACGCTGCGCTTCATCCCGACCGGCGTCACGGGCTTCCTCACGGCGGCGGTCGTCTCGCAGCTGCTGTCCCGGGTGCCGACGTACGTCATGCTGGCGGTCGGCAACACGTGCGTGTCCATCTCGGCGCTGCTTTTCGCGGCCCCGATCCCGCCCGACGCCACATACTGGGCGTGGTCCTTCCCCGCGATGGTGCTGTCCGTGTTTGGCGCCGACACGACCTGGCCGTGTCTGATTCTCTTCACGAGCCACTCGCTGCCGCAGTCGGACCAGGCCCTAGGAGGTGCCCTCGTCAACTCGATGGGGCAGGTCGGGCGGGCTATTGGCTTGGCCGTGGCGACGGCGATCCAGACAGCGGTGATGTCGAGAGAAAGAGGGGTCAGCGTTCAGGAGGTGGGCGCCGTCGAGGTCGGGGAGGCGGCGTCGCTTCTCGGGCTGAGGGCCGCGGGATGGTGGAACTTTGCGCTCGGGCTCTGCGCGCTTGTCGTGGTGCTCGTCGCGTTCCGGGGATCGGGCATCATTGGCAAGGCGGGAGTTGGTAAGCCCGCCGAACGGCCGGCGCAGCCCGTGCTTGTCGTCGGCCGAGACGAGGAGGAGGCCGGCAAGGAAGCCGGGAAGGCGTGAAAAATTTGGGGTTTTGTTTGTGCTCGCATTAATTAGCGTTGTCAGAGCGGCCAACAATAGCATAATTCTAGTTAGTAGTAAGATACGAGATAGATGGGAAAAGTGATATCAATAAGAAACAAGAAACAGGATTCCGCTAAAGCTCAACAGCAAGCCTAAGCTGCGATGCTGCCATTCTACAAACCGCCCTCAATGCCCTTCTTGTACGCGGCCAAAGCCCTCTCCCTGGCAAGGCTATGCTTGACGATAGGTTCGGGATACCCATTCTTCTTAGCCAGGGCACCGGCACCTCTCGCATATGGCTCATGGACGGCACTACCCTCGATGCCACGAAGCTCCAGCACCCACTTTCGGATGTAATCGCCGGCCTTATCGAACCGCTCGCTCTGGAGGATGGGGTTGAAGATGCGGAAGTAGGGCTGCGGGTCGACCCCGACCGAGGCCGAGAACCCCCAGCCGCCGTTGTTCGAGGCGAAGTCGCCATCGATGAGATGCTCCATAAAGAAGCGTTCGCCCATGCGCCAGTCGATGAGGAGGTCCTTGGAGAGGAAGGAGGCGACCACCATGCGGCAGCGGTTGTGCATCCAGCCCATCTCCCGTAGCTGGCGCATCGCCGCGTCGACCATGGGAAAGCCGGTGCGGCCCTCGCACCACGCGGCGAAGTGGGCCTTATCGTATGACCACGAGATGTTGGAGTATTCGGGCTTGAAGGGCTTGTTCATGCTGATGGCTCCGTTAGGACAGGCTCGATGGGTTCGAGGCAGACCGGATGGGGAGCCCGACGGGTCCTCGCGACGGAGCTGCACACCGCGCAAGCATGAGAGGGCAAGTAATAGGGGCACATACCAAATGTACGGCCAGTTCACGAGCACATGCTTGTAAAAGTCCCTCCACGCCACCTCGCTGATCCAGGTCTGGATGCCCTCGCTTCTCGCATTCGGGTCGCTGCTGCGGTTCCGGTCCTTGGCGGCACGCACTGCCGTTCTGGCACTTAGAGTTCCGCTTGCAAAATGGACTGACAGCGACGATGTCCCCGCTTCCGCCGGAAGGTTTCGTTTCTTGTCGTAGTGCCCTATCCGCTGCTCGCAGAAGGCGTCCAAGCGCTTTTTGGCCTCGTGTTCCCCGGCGGGCCATAACGTGCGGAGTCGGCCAGCTTCCTCATCGGCCAGCTTCTTGTTTGTGATAATCGTAGGTATATCGGAGTTGAACAGTTGCCCGAAGACGCTTCTCGCCGACTCGGCATTCCTGAGCGGCGGCGCACAAAGCTCCAGAACCTCGGGGTGCTCGTGGAGGTGTGCCATCCAAGACCGAAACCAGGGCGTGTACACCGCATACTGCTTACCGGAGCCGCTCTGGAGCCGACCCGGCGGCACAACGCAGGTATCATGCAGGACTTCCACGCAGATGCCCTTCTCGGCGAGCATCCTGACCAGCTTCACCTCCCTTCTGAGCTCGTCCACCTCGTACTCCATGTTCGCGTACAAGTGACTGGCTCCCCATGCCTCCATCAGCTCGGCAATCCTCGAGGGGATATTCCTCCTCTCCTCCACCGTCTCCACATAGAGCGGGATGTCCAACTTGGCCAGATCTTCCCTCAGGACCCTCAGCGTCCGCAATATGAAGTCGACACGGACAGGCGCCACCAGGTGGGCCTCGAAATCCTGTGGGCTGACGAGGTACATGGTGATCAATGGGACACCAGCCTCCCTCGCCTTCTGGCTGGCGCATGACAGAGCGCGGTTGTCGACTGTCCGTAGGTCCATCTTGAACCAGTGCACCACGGCATTCTTCACCTGCACGCTCTCCCGCTCCCGCGAGGTAGCTTGTAGGGCGGCATTCAGCTGCTCGATGGGACGTGGGATCTCGCCCGCCTGGTATGCGCGCGTCCGGGCGTTGCTCATCTCGGGCGGGTAGAACTTTCGTAGAACGATGCCATGTTGCTCGGCCTCTTGGTGGAAGGGGTGCGGCTGCTGGAGCGGATCCGACGCGAGCGATAGCGCTGAGGGGATGTGAACAGGGGAAGCGGACTGGCTTGCCTTAGACTTCTTGAGGGTGCTGGTGGCGCCGCTTCCCTCGTGCGCCTTTCGTTTGGCACCGCGGGTGGGCATTTTCAACGAGGCTTTGGGAACGGTGATGGCTGGTGGGAAAGCGCGGATCGCGAATAATTTGGCGAAATGTCGACTGGAGGAAATCAACTCGCCCGAGGCAACGAGAGAAAACGACATGAGATAAATTTGCTTTGAGTAGAAAACGACGTGTTTGTTTGAGGCCAGGCTGACGTCTGGAATGAGAGTTGGCCATGACTCGATTTGCCCCGACTTTCCCGATCCCTCCTGTGTCATGGCACCGTGGCGATCGAAGGGAGCTGGGGCTGTGGAAGGAACAACGACACGCCAGCCAAAGCCTGTATTTAGGGTCGACCACGGTGGACTGTCCCTTGCAGCAGACCAAGCCGCAAAAAACCTACAAAACTCGCCCACTTCAGCTCTGAAGTTTTCACTTTTCAGAGCTCCAGGACTGTCTGTGCCTTGAAAACGGTTTTGACCACTTGGCACCCCAGGTGCGGGGCGTCCTCGCACTGTGACTGATGCCCGCGATACTCACGATGCATGCAATCCCACGGCAGTGCCCGCCAGTATGCAATGCACAACGGCATGGGCAGCCTTGGAGGCAGGGTCTGTTGGTTCACCAACTGCAGGTGATCAACGTGACGGCCACCAACTGAGGTCTCTCCAGCGGCTATCCAGCTCCGATCGTCACAGGGGTGGTTCTCCGGGAGGCTCCGAGCGGCTAGGCGCCGAAGCAATAATAGCTGCCAATGAGCTGCGGGAGAGCCCCCCGACGGGGCGCGTCCATGCACAACGCACACAGAACGCGGCTCGATGCATGAAGGGGGGCCAGGACTTTGGTGTTTAACTGGAAATCACCGGATGCACACAGGGGCTTCTTGATACCTCTTTCACCCATATGGATTTTACAGACCTCTGTCTGACTGTTCGAGATGACGGAGAGCCCGGACGATACCGTTTTCGGTAAGTAATACCTTCATCAGGACCATCCTCATCAGATCACCTTCATCGGGAACCAATGTTCCCTCCTGCCACCCCGCCACCCTCTCCCTGCGGCGCCCCCGCCCCAGCAACCCCAATCCAGCAACGAACCATTCGATGTGAAGAAAACCAACCTCTTGTGGCGGATCCAGAGCTCACCTCCCTCTCTGGCGCACGAACCGCCATGGCCACCGCCCAGCGCATCCTCGGCCCAACCTTCGACGACCTCCCGTGGTATCGTTGGTGGGTTCTTCAACAACTCAGCCTCCAGCCACAACGACCGCGGCTCTGCCTCCCAACAAACGACGAGTGCGATGACAAGGCCAGTTCCGCACCCACCGACGCATTCATGGCCGTGTGGAACCAGACCCGAGAGCTCATTCTGGCCCCTGGGCCAAAGACCATCGAGAGCATCGCCAACTCGCTCCTCGACCTCGGCCTCGTATCCGCCAAGAACAACTACGAAGCGATGCAATCTGTCAAAGACCTCGTCTTTTCCATCCTCGGGTGGCAGACGATGCTCTACAAACCCTACTTTGTCTCCGCGGAGGCGCAAGTGCCAGAGTGTTTCAGCATCCTCGACGAAATGGACGGATACCACGGAGAAACACGGGCCTGCCTGACCCAGTCCGCCGCCTACGCGAGCAGAAAACCGCTGCCAGAATTTCTCCTCGGGTTCGGCGTGATGCTTCCACCGCCAAATTACAGGGGCTTTGCCGCCGACGACGACCCGGACCAGCAAAAGTCCTTTGCCGAGCGCAAAAGAGTGTCGCCAAAGGAGATGAACGCCCACGTCCTCAAAAACGTCTGCGGTCTCCGGTTCTGCTGGGTGGACTCGCTGTCCTGTCACCTCGAGATGGACATGCGCTCTGGAACCGTTTTTCTCTACCGATACCCTTCTTTTTGTGCGTATCAACTTCGCCGCCAGCTTGACGCACGAGCGGAACCCGAGAGCAAGCAGCGGAAGAGTCTGAGCGACGGTCACAGGTGTGTCCTCCACTGCTGCGCCTTTGAGAGGCGCAGTTCGGTACCATGGGCAGACCAAGAGGATGTGACCAAGCTCCTTCAACAAGTGCTGCTTTCCTACCGCTTGCTATTTGGGCAGACCAAGAAATCCCGCGAGGTGTTTCGAAGCCTCCGCCCGTTCGCAAGGATACCGCCCGACGGGCACGACGAGTTCCTGACACAGCTCTGCGGCCGGAAGCGCCCACCAGACGGGTGTGCGGCCGAGATCCTGGAACGCGACGAATACGACTTGGTCGACGACTTCCCCTACCTCCGAAGTAAGCTGGTGCGACTGAGTAGCTACGCGTCAGGCAAGAGACCGCAGTCAATTATGCAGCTGTGGGCGGACCGGCGCAACTCGCCAGCGTGGCTGGCCTTCTGGAGTGTGCTCTTGTTTGGATCAATCGGCCTTTTCCTTGCGCTGGTGCAAACATTGTTTCAGATCCTCCAGTACGTAGACGCCGTCAAACACTCTGGGAATGGGTGAGGAAGCAAATCAGTGTAGAAAGCTGCCAAAAAGAGAACAAAAGAATGATGCCGACTGGATCAGCCAGACACGCTGCACATGTCGGCTAAGAGGATCCGAATCACACATCTCTCTCCGCCCAGCTCTGAATCACGCCCTCGACTGTTGCCTCGTACTCCCTGAGCACGACCGTGTCGCCCTCGAGGAACGTGTTCGCCTGCACGAAGACCAAAGGCGGAGGCTTCGTCACCAATACCGTCTGCCGCCACTCCACGTATTCGCCCTCTACCTTGGAGAGTTCCTTATAGTAGGTGCGGCAGCCCTCGACGTCGGCCGTGCACCGGAACATGTGCAGTTGCAGGAGCATCCTACCGAGGGCCGGTTTCCCGTGCGGCGAGACCTTGGATCGGTCGACCCGTACGGTCAGCTTGTGGTTTGGCTTGTCGTGGGTGACGGAGACGCAGCCGCCGCCGTGGAGAAGGAGGCATTTAAGGATGGCGAAGTGGGCCTTTGCGGTGTAGACACAGATGTCAGTCTCTCAGCTCACCTTGGGCATGGGCATTTTTCATAATTGGTACGATGGGAATGACTGACCTGGCTATGGGCCTGCCCCCATTTCTGCCGCGAACATGTCAGCACAGCTCAGCTCCAAACCCGCGAAGAAACCTACTCCTGTATCAACGTTGAAATTGGCAAGCCCTCGCAATCCATCCACTCCAAGTTGCTGATACAGATTGTACGTCACTGATGTTGATGTTAACAGGTTTCTGTACGCCTCTCCGAGTAAGAGAGCAAACCTACAATCTGCGGCGCTGATCTCGGATGCCTCGGTGAAACCGAGCAACTCCAGGAGCTCCACGTCATCCATCAGATAGGCCCCGACCAGCTCGGCCCTGCACTCGTCAACCGTGGTGGCGATTTCTTCAAACTGGCCGGTCCATGTCTGGCCGGGTTTGTACCAGGATGAGATGGGCTGTCCAGTGATGGGGTTGACGGGGGGGTTGTCGATGTCGAAGTTGTACTTGCCCTCCTCGGTCTCGACCATCATTCGTCCGGTGCCGTGGCCGAGGAGCTCGTGGAGCACGACCCACCAGTAGTAGGCAGGGAACTTGCACCGCTTGAACTCCTGAGCTTCGGAGGCGTCGATGAAGGGGTACTGTTGGGCTTGGCTTTCCACAGCCATCCTGTTGGCGATGATGACGTTCTTGAAGCCCTCTTCCTGCCGGATGTCGTTGTACTATCTTGGATTTAGCACCCAAACGAAATTGGCGAAGGGTCATTTTGTAGTGGTGAGACCTACGTTTGGAAGATTGATTCCTGGAAAAATGATACTGGAGCAGTACGCAAGAGCTCCAAGACCGTTAGTACATAAAGAAAAGCATTTGGGGCTTTGACGTACCGTGTATGCTGGAGAAATCCGGTGGCTCGAACAGATTTTTCTCAAACGGCCCCTTCCCATCGTTCTCTACCGCTCCTACAGCCCAAGGCAGCCGACGGATGAACCTCGCCGAGTGCTCGACTAACCTGGCGAGCAGTGCGGTCTCCTTGTCATCGGCGATGGCCACCAGATCCTCAAACTCAGATCGGGTCCCGTGGGGGTCGCGGTACGGTTCCACAAAACCAAGAATGTTCTCCACCCTCGGCGCCTTGTCCTGGACTCAGAGACGCAGCGAGTCGCGGTACGTGTCCAGGCTACCGGCCCTGAAACTCTCGATGTAGGCGTGCAAAACGGCTCTCTGTTTATCGTTGGCGGCATACTTGGCGGCCTCGGAGAGCTCTGCGCACACGCGCTCAAGACTGGAAGAGTGATCCCCGCGCGTCAACGTCACGGTACCTTGCCCGTCGGGAAGACGGAAACTTTGATCGAGGGCAGTGTGGTCGGCGGACGCGAGGAGCACCTCGAAGTCGCCGCCGTTGTCTGCTTTGCGGATTCTCGTGTTTTCGGGAAAGATAGAATTGCCCTCGAGAATCTTGGACACCATTTGAATTTCTTGTTCGGTTATGCTGGAGCCTAAATAGTAGGCACTTTGGGTGATGTCGCTGGGATGCCCGAGAGCATAGGGGGGGATGGAGGCGATGAAGGGTGAGATCTTGTCGAAAAGCTCGGACATCAAGGGCGATTTGGCGGCGAGATGGCGAAGAAACTCGGCGGTTACATCGGGCACAAACTTCTGATCGCCAGAGCCCTAGTGAGGCAGAGATAGACAGGTGAACACAACTTCACGCAGATCAGGATGGGGATACATACAAAATAATTCCCAACATTGGACAAGAATGTCGCGGCGTAGGTCAAGAAGCGGTGGAGCTCCTCGCTACTGATGTATGAATCGACAAGGGACTCCCAGTCCCCGGAACACGTTCGGTAGAGCTCAAGAACAAAGTCGAATATGGCTGGGGACTCGGGAGAGACTTGTTCCAGGACAATCCTCGCCCCAAACCAAGTGGCGCTTCAGCACGGTCAGCTTGCCTTCCTCACATGCACAACTTGATAGCGAGGTGATAAACCGGCGTACCGAGCCATGTGGTGGGCATATCGCTTTTCCATCGCCGTCAAGCCGCGAAACTGAGACTCGACGGCCAATCCAAAGACTTGGACATTGCGAACTGCCATGGTGATTGGCGACGCTAGGATACCATTTAGTCCGGCGTCGAGGGTGGTTTTGATCAGGTGTATTCACTTACAGCAGCAGATTGGTTGGAATGGGTCGGTGTAAAACCGCTCGATTGATTGAGGTTGAGAGGTAGGTAGGTACCTATCTGAGGACGGAACAAGAGTGGAGGTGGGCGATGTTCGGCGGCCGAGAACATTAGGAACGTACCTAGGTAGGTACCGAGCGGACCTCGATAAGAGAGCCGATAGCCAATCGTTTAACCAACCAACCACAGCAAGAAGCATCGTGCTTGGCATGGTAAATGAGGAGAGAATGTGGTTGGGCTCCATGGAAGAAGAGAGTGATCGAGTATGGATGAGGCTGAAGCGTGGGTAACAGCAGACTTCGGGTCCACAGGAGTGACAGCTGAGATAAACGTAGGACGTGCTTCATGACATCTCGGATAACTCCACCAAAACATCGCCTTCGTCCAACAACACGATGCGCTCGCTCACCTCATTCTTTCGCCGGCACCTTCTCTCAGGGCCCGTGTCCGGCACGAGCACCGATGTAGGGCCCGACAAGAGCGAGAACTCGGACCCAAGGCCATCCCAGGACACTCGTCGAGACCAATCACCAGCCAGGGTGTTCCCGTCGTCCGGGTTTGATCTCATAGCGCCGTCGCTCAGGCTCGAGGAGGAAACCAATTCATGGTACCCGGTCAAGAATTTCTACGCTGCGGCCATCGGCGAGATTTTCCAGGACACCTACCAGGTCATCGCAAAGCTGGGCTATGGCACTGCCTCAACAACCTGGCTGTGCCGCGATCTCCGACACCATCGCTATGTCACTCTCAAGCTGTATGCTTCGGGTGAAGGCCAGACTGCACGCGAGGTTGCTGCCCTGAAGCATATCAATGCGGTTCTCGCTGCATCCCGGAACGCCAAGAAGCACATCGGCGCGGCCAGCGTCCGCACGCTCCTCGACCAGTTCCAGGTATCGCGCCCAAAGTCCCCACGAACCAACCTTTGCCTCGTCTTTGACCCGCTAGGCGTCTCCCTGGCCGACGCGAGAAACCTGGTCTTCGGCGGCCGGATGCCGATCGATGTGGTGAAGTCCGTCACCTTCTACATGCTACAAGCCCTCGACTTTCTTCACCGCGAAGCCAACCTTGTCCATGGAGGTATGTTGTTTTTTCGTTTTTTAGCCCCGCAGGCATGGCTCCGACATGTCAGCACCTGGTCGAGCCCGCCACTGACCCTAATCAAAAACAAACCTAAAGACATCCAGGAAGACAACATCATGTTTGGCGTAGAGGACACGTCCGAGTGGCGAGCGGTTGAGGTGGCTGAGATGGCAGATCCTACCCCACGCAAGATCTACAAGGACCACGCCATCTATGCCTCTAGGGTGTTGGAACTTCCGCCCCCGGCCGTGCCCGTTCTGTGCGACTTTGGCGAAGCACGCTTCGGGGGCGAGGCATACGGTCAACACGCCATGCCGGATCTCTACCGTGCGCCCGAGATTCTGCTACGCATTGAGTGGAACGAAAAGATTGATATCTGGGCGTTGGGCTTGGTGGTAAGTTGGCCGAGAACTTGCAACCCTTTCCTCCAGCCCGGTATGCTAACGGGCCGTGATATCACAAGTTGTGGACGCTGGTCGAAGGAACAAATCTGTTCACCGATAACGAAGGCGGCCGCTGGAAATCTGCATTACCCCATATGGCCCGCATCATCAGTCTCCTCGGGCCGCCTCCACAAAATCTTTTGGACATGACTCCGGTGACGAAGGCTTTCTTTGACAAAACAGGTAAGGAGGAACCTGTCTATCGTGACCCGCGCTACGGAAAGCTGCTGCAGATGGCCAGTAGCCTGACTGCTAACCATGGTCGTTAGGAAAACTTAAACGGGGCCACAAAATCATTGAGACGTCACTGGAAGCTGAGGCAACCGCTCTCGAAGGGGAGGCCAAGGCCGACTTTTTGCGGTTCCTCAGGCGCATGCTTC
>FTCU01002179.1_pt1 | contig 12780 bp, 18 predicted proteins | sample 1639521 | NCBI WGS metagenome assembly FTCU01 (sample SAMEA3914864, study PRJEB12502) | metagenome | biome: forest; material: soil | place: USA | collected 2012-03-12 | depth 0.3 m
CCTCCACACCCTCGTCCCGCGCAACTGCCCACCAACCTGCCCCCTCGACTCCATCCTCCTCGACTTCCTCTCCGAGCGCCGCCAGCGCGCCGCAGAAGGCCTCTCCCAATCCGAGATCCTCGGCCCGCGCTACCCCTCCGTCTCCTCCCTCCTCAACCCAGCCGTCTCCGTCTACTCCCACCCCCTCTCCAAAGTCTTCACCGACATCCTCGCGCGCTTCCCCGACATCTCCACCCTCCCCGAGCGCGTCGCCGTGCTCTACATGATGTTCCTGCTCATGCGCTGGCAGGTCGCCCCCTCCCTCGAGAACTACCTGCGCCTGCCGGCCTGGTTCCGCCCCGTGCGCGGGCAGGTCGATAAAGAGCACCCGGCGTGGTACGACCACATCCCCTTTGCGGCGATGCGCGAGCGGTTGGTGGCTGAGTATGAGCTCGCGCCGTTCCCGTTTGATAATTTCTTTATTCCGTTCACGTCCACGCTGTGCGTCAACTGGCCGTATGAGGACACGTGTGTGCTGCTGGCGAGCCCAACGGGGGAGGAGCTGATGATCAATCCTGTTTTTGAGCAGCATCTGGGGGTGGAGGGGAATTGGACGCTGGGAGAGGCGTTTGAGAGGGCGTTTCCTGCGCTGGGGGGGTGTTATAATCTGAAGAGGGGGGTTAAGAGGGAGGGGAATTCGGTGGGGTGATTGCGAGGAGTTGGGGGGGTGCATGTTTTGGGGGGGGGGGTATGCGGTTTATGAAAAGCTATATTCGTCATGGATAGGTTACGGCGTGGATTACGCTGTGGAGGTGGAGGTGGAGGTATATACAAATATATACACACGACATATAATCAATCAGCCCACACACACACAGAGCAACCAACCTCGATGTACCCTACCGGCAGTGAGGCCGGACGCACATACCAGCCCTACAACCGACCACCACTATCAGTATCAATATCGATCTCGAACTCGGGCTGACTCCGGACACACAACTAACTACCTAGGAGGCAACAACGCCGTCTCTCTCCCCGTCTCGACGCACGCCTACTACACTCACTGACGAAACATCACAAACTGGGACTGGCTCGTGTGGTGGGTGGTATTGCCCTGCATACATACATACGGCGGCTGTCGTTCGTTTCGGCAGGGGTTGGGAGTGGTGTTGGCTAGTCGGCTGGCTCGCTGTGCCGGTGTGTAGATGGAGGCCTGTTTCTTGTCTTGTTTGGGTTTCTTCCCGAGGTGGGTGTTTGCACGGGATGGGTCTTTGTCTGTGGCTGGTTGGTTAGTTGGTTAATTGGAGGTGGTTGGGGGATGGAATGTGTTCGTTCCTTTGGGATTGTTGGGAGAGGCGTTGGTGGGAAGGGAGTTGTGGTGTTGGAACTTGGAAGGGATGGACGCGGTTGGGGGGTTGTTTGCTTTGTTTTTCTGTTTCTTTCTTTGTTCGTGGAAATAAACTACCTCATTCCTGTTGTTGCTCGAGGCATTGGGGGGCTTGTGGCACTCATACATGTTTGTTATGGCTCTTGCTGGTGTGTTGGGCGGTTCCAGGCAAAGACGGGGTTGGGTCGCTTTTGGGAGGCTGTAAGTGTGCGTTGCCACCGGAGGTTGCCTTGAGTCGAGGCAGGCCATGCACTGATACTGAGTCGTGGGTACGGCTCTGAGGGGAGGCTGGTGGGTGAAGGCTTCTTTGGCTGTTACTGTAGCTCACATTGACTGGGGCGAGACTCAAGAGTGGTGTCCAGCCGTATACACAGCATAGTCCTTGAAGAACGTGATGCTGGGGCTAGCTCCATTTCTTCTACCCCATGATTAGCTGCGGGGAGGAGTGGGTAGAAATGGATCTGGTCACAGGACGCAGGGTTCTTGTCATCGACTGCATCCTGATAAATCGTAAAGTAATAGAGAGAGTAGCACTACACCTCTCCCAGTCTCATTATCTGGCCATCCCAACCCTGCTTCTAGCTCCCTTACTCGAACCAGCCATCATGTCGTCACAACGCTCCCATCCAAGCGTCATCGTTCACCTCTATCTCCACGAAGGAGCCGTTATGAGACGGGTGCTTCCGAGGAACGGCTTGGGGTCTACACAGCATCCCACCGGATTTGACTCGTGCAAGAACCCGCGGGGGTTGAGCTCCGCGTTTCAGAACAACATGGGTCGACAAGCTCTTGTCGGGATCTGCGCTGGACGTCGTCGCGTCGCCACCCGGAAGCTCGAGTCACGACGCGGATGGTGAACCTCAAGCTTAGAGCACTGACGTTCTCGAGGGCGGGTGGTGAGACGAACCTGCGTTCGATGACGCAACAGGGAGAGGGTCGGGGACTTCACCTTGTGATTTTTTCATCCCGGGCATCATGGCTTTCTCTCGGCCCAACCATGGAAAGACAACTACGAAGATGTTATGACTTGAGTCTCGCCATGACAAGTTCTCAACGGCGACACAGCGCAGCCTTACCCAGGCTCGCCAGGCTACCGAGAGTGACACGAAAAGCATGTGCTGAGTCTAGATCCTATCCACCCATCGACTTCTCTCAGAGAGACCTCCAGGCTCGCTCACGCGAGGGAGCGGTGGCCAGTTGACGAAAAGTTCTGGTCTGACGTTTCCGCAGTCTACGAACAATCCAGGCTGTGTCATGACAGGCTACAGCAACATCTCCCGAGTTCACGCAAGACATGCATGGAACAAACTCAGCATCTAGAACACCAAAAGGGGGCGCACTCCAAAACAAGCCAAACGAAACAGCCATGAGATTTCCGGCCGTCTCGCCGCTCCGCCACGGAGATATCCGTCCACCAGGCCGAAGTGGCATCTCGTCCTGCACAAGGCAACCCGGGACACCTGCAACACGGCCCTGCCTTGCGGTCTGCCTTCCCACCGCACCAAGCACCTCCCTTGGTGACTTCCCTCTCCCCTCACCGCCCAGGTCCTCGGAGATGGCAAAAAAACACACCAAAACCCAAATTTCCAGAACGAGTGGGGGCGCATTTCGGTCCGCCAGCCAGCGGAGCCGGAGCTGAGAGACCGAGACCCGAGGGGTTTCACTCGGTTTCCACATCAGAAATAAGAAAACTCCACACACGCGTAAAAAGGGGTGGTGGCACTCGTCCTGGGTGGGCCAGGACTCTCAGATGGGACTCCACGGCCCAGGACTCCACGACCGACTGGAGCCCTTCCCGTCCCGAAAAAGGAACCCCCAAAAAAAAAAAAAAAAAAAAGAGAGAGCCAACGGGGAAACCATGACAAGCAATGAATGACACACTGCAATTCCACGCACCGCAGCGCGGGAGGCGAAACACACGACGCCCCGATCTACAGATAACAACACAACCACAGACAGGGCATGCATGCCATGTCTCCACGCGCCGCTCCATGGAGTTCTTGCTGAAATCACCCGCCGGGGATTACTCTTGTCTCTCCCCATGGGAATAACAGCAAAGCAGGTTCTACACAGTCTCGAGACAGTACACAGTAATTTCAGTTCTGTCCCGGGAGTCCAGAACCGGGAGGACGTCCGTCCCGTCCGCGTCTCCCGGTCGGTTCCTGATCGATGATTGACGGGGGAGTGCCTGGCAGGAAGGTTGTGAGGTGGATGAAGGCAGAAGCGGAAATTGAAGAATTGCACTTCTTTTTCGCCATTCCCTTCCCAATCCCGAACTCCGGCCCCGAACCGGCGGCGCCCGGGAATTGGCGCCTTGTTCTTTCTTGTTGGGGGTGCGGTTATTTCCTGCATATCACCGAACGGCCGGCGACGGCGCGAGCGAAGCAAGCAAAGCAAAGCACCGAGTTTATTTCGTTGGTGGTCAGCAGCTAACGCTGACTGATCGACCGCCGTCATCAGCGTTAGCACCGAGACGGAACCGCGGCACGCGACACTGCCGATGTTCATCAGTAATAAGATTTGTTGTTCCGTGTTTAATGGCTCGAAATGGCTGGCTAGCTAGCTGCCTTTTCACAGGCCGGAGACGGTGAGGGCCTCGCCAATCGGGCCGCCTCTCTTTTCCGGGCTTGGAAGGAATTGGAAGGGGTTCTCTCGCTCTCGCTCATCAGTGCATAATGCGCGCAAAATTGAGGTCTTTTGGGGTGACCGAGCTGGACTGGCCCGGTCCGGTCCGGTCTGGAACAGCAAGCAGGCAGGCCCCAAGTGAGGACGTCAGGATCCAGCAAATTAGCCAGTAGCAGGTAGTCGTAGGGTAAAAGCAACTGTCGTCGGTCGATAAGCGAGGTTGTGCACTGAGCGCTCTGGGCAGCACCGACCCTGGGCTCTCGATCCCGGTGGGTGGGGGGGAGGTTGGGGGTTGGGTGGCTTTTGGTCGTTCAAAGCGCGGCTCGCAGGTGTCAGACCGCCTCGATTTACAGCCCCCCGATGCGGGGGAGGGGCAAGCTGCGCGACATTTTTGTCCCGCCTCGAGAGCTCTTGTCTCGGTCTTCATTGGTCGCGATGGGCGAGGGGACGTTGCTGGATGCCGGTTGTTTCCGTCGAGGCGGCAGGAGAGGCGACGTAAGAACGGTCACCTGGAGGAGGTCTGTCTGTTCTGTGCCGGCGGCGGCGCGGGTGGGATGCTTCCCGCGTTCCGGACTCAACGGTGACGCCAGCCACCTCTTTTCTTTCCGCTTAAAATAGACGCGGCTCTTGCACAGACACGCTGGCCGGGCCAGGGACCAAATTCAGGAATCCAGAGTGACAAATGCATGGACCCTGACTGGTCTCGTGCCTCGCCGTGTTCGGGCATGGCATCTGGTTTGAACGGACCCTGAGGATGCGACGAAGCTGACCGTGCCGCCTCATCTGACAATGTCGGCGGCTGGGATGACGAGCAGGATGGCCAAGCTCCAAGTCTGAAGTCCCAAAGACAAAGCCAAGCCCGACATGCGATGCCGTTGCCCCGAGACGAGCCCCGCGCCAAGCTAAGATCTGGCCGTACTTGGTAAATCATGACCCAAGACCGATATCAGACCACCCAAGAGAAAGAGCCGGATTCCTTGGGCCATACACAACGCCAGCTCTAAGCAACAGTGACAACTGGCCGTTCTTGGCTTCATGGAACAAAGGCAAGGAGGGCCCAGAGCTGGAGACGGAGAAAAGGAAGACAAGCGTCTGAAAATTGGCAACTCTGGCAAAAGCCAACAACACAAGACATCCCAAATGAAGATTGTCATGAACCTTCGACTCCAAACCTGCCCACGTGGGCAGCCCTCGCAAGTCCTGACGGCCAAACACATCCAGTCTCCGCCTGTCAACCTCGATGGGCGCGAGACAAGCGTGGCCAGCGGAGCCCCGACTAACGCTTTCCGAGGGTTTATTAGCAACCCCATAGCGCCGTGGACACCGCCGGAACCGATTCACGGCGGGTGGATGGAGACTACAGCAGGATGGAGCTCGGGAGGAGACGGACGGAAACGCGTACCTGCATGCGCTTGCGCAAGGCCGGCCGATCGGCGCGACGAAAGAGGGTCTCGTCACTCGACAGGTTGCTTCTTTGGGCAGGCGTGCTGGCTGGCGAGCAGAAGTGGAAGCGCGTGGAAACGACGCCAGCGAGACAAACAGGTCCACATCCACAGCTCGCGCTTCCATGGATGGGGCCCTTTCTCTCTCCGTTTGTTTGCCAGCCGTTTGTCGCATCGCCGGCGACTGGTTCGTTTCAGCTGGACCCGCTGCAGCGAACGCCGAAAAAGGCACATCATCCTCTTTTTTTCGCTGCGCGCTGGCTCGCGCGAGGCTAGAACCAGTTGGGCCGTCGGTGATGCACCCCACGCCGACGACGTCGTGGCGTTTTCGTTCCCTTGTTCCGCTCCAAATCCTGCGTGTCTCGCCCGCCGCCAGTCGCCGGCGCCCTGTTTCTTGGCTCTGCACTGGTTGCTTGGGTCGATGCGATGCCATGAGGGGAATGGGGAATGCGGGGAAGTCGGGTCTTGGGGGTTCCCTCTTGGCGGTGCGAGGGAGCAACAATTCCCTCTGCAGAGCAGCCTGCATTGACGTCGGCGCCGGTGTTTACATTGTCAATAATTATGACTTTCCCAGGCGGGCAATCCGGCCGCGTGCTGCGTGCTGATTGATGGACACGACGGCACTCCGTATTCTGCACACAGCAATGTCCGAGGGTGGACTCCAGGACGGTTTCTGGTGGGAAATTGTGAAATTGTGAAATTGGGAGGCTCCTCTGCTCCTCCCACTCGCGGCAATCGTGCCGATGAGCTTGCAGGCCTGCAGGGTCCGGCAAGGACCCACGGGGGATCCACCCGCTAGGCAGCCCCACCACACGTGGAGAGCGATTTTCTCTTCTTTTTTGTGCATGCAGCAGCGGATCCGCGCAGGTTCCGGCGTGTGCTGTGCTGCTGTTTGCTGCGTGCGTGCATCGAGGACGGAGACGTGCTTCCAGGGCCCGGCTGCAGAGCCAAAACCTAATACACAGTAGCAAGGTTGCGCCAAATGAACCAACCACGCCGTCGCCAATGGTCAAGACGCACCCCGATATCCGATGGCCTGGTCGCCCTCGTACTTGTCCCCGAGTGCGCTGTCGTGGCCGAACCATGACGTGCCTTGGATGTCGCCTCTGATGTGCCCTGCTGTTGCCCGCTCTCCGTTCCGTTGCCGTCCTGGGCCGTCGAACCATTGCCACTTTGGGGCGCACCGACATGGCCGCCGAACGGTGGTGGCTGGACGGACGCACGGTGAAGGCGACGTCGCGACGACAAGCGAGGGTGGGCGAGAGTGGGCGGGTGAAATCGCCCCCCACGCCCCGGGATCGGCAAGGGGCTCGGCGTCACTGGCCATCAGAAAAAAGGCTTGGGGGTGTTTTCCCCGAACGCCGGCAGCTCCGTCTTCCAGGCAGAACGGCGACGCCCCAGTGCCGCCATCGCCGCCGGGTGCTCGTACGGAAGATTGTATAACATCACTTCCAATTGGCTTCTGGGCGCCGTGGTCTCGCCCCATCGATGCCGAGCCGTTGCTCAGTGCTTCCTGGGACCTTGGCTGTCTCATGCGAGGGCATCCCCGCCAGGCCCGGAGGGTCAAACAGAAACCCACCGGGAGCTGCTGTACACAGTATAGAATTGAGGTGTATCATTACCGGTCACCCAAAACAGCAACTGGCTAAAGGCCGACGAGGGGATTCTAGAATCCCTCCCAGACCGCCATTTGCGGGATAATGGGCGCGGCCGTTGGAGCTGATTGATGATTGATCGCCTGCAGCCAAGTCGGCCGTCGTGCATGGCGGCTCGTGGTTCACTCAGATCTGAGGCTTGGGGGACAAGGGACAGCCCCGATGTCCCGCGGCGATGACCCGATCGCCCGCCGCAGAATATCGAGGGGACCATTCTCCCGCATTCTCGGCACCGGAGAAGCACCGAAGTTAGACAGCCCTCCCGGGCGGGACACACAGCAGCAACGTTCGGGCGGTCCGCGTGCGAGACCTGCCAAGCGGGCGTGCCGTGTAGATCGCGAACGACGTGGTGCCCGTCGCGGCCAGTCACGACATGCTGATAACAGTCTCGCCGGCCGCGTCGTGCTCGCATCACAATCTTATCCAAGGTGCCAAGCGGGCCTGGTCGCACGCCCAGCAAATCTATAAGTCTGGGCGGTGTCGCACCCCAAGGCCGGCGCGGTCTTGGGCTGGGTCTTGGTGAGGACTTGGTGAGTCCTCGTGAGGCATTGGTGAACCTCAATTCCCCAAACCGGCATGCCAGCAGCGGAACCGCCATCGAGAAACTCTGATTGCGCATCCCATTCCTCCCATTCCTACCGGTCTCTCGCAATATCCGGCGCGGCTTACTCAGGGCTTGTCGTTGCTCTGCTTCGGGGCGGACTCGGGAATGCAGCCGCGACCGGCCGGAAGACCGGTAGTGTTCACAGTACACACAGTATGGGATACAGGATACGGCACTTGGTCTTGGGGGTGGTAGTCGTCTTTGGATCAACGTTAAGATTAGGGGTGTGTCTGGGGTTCACGAGGGGCAAGGCTGGGCAGCCTCGGGAGGCGACGACAGCGCCGCAGATTTGGCCGAAGCAAGCCAGGGAACCGCTCGCAGTCGAATTCTCGGGAATCCCGTTGCTTCAGGAGACGCCGAAGAGAGCGTTGACTACTGTGTACGGAGTATTCTGTCTGGACTTGTAAAAGAAAACTCTGATGAGGCTCCGGAAGGGTCGGCCTGGCATTGAAGGGCTCCATACCGTGTAGGTCGACAGCCAACGGCACCGCTGGGCCTGGATGAGTGAGAGCCGGCTGCAGCCTGCGTGTGCGTGTCGTGCGATTCGACTCGCTGGTTGGGGGGAAAAGCCAGAATGACGTAGGGGAAAAGCCAGTCACACACACCCTCGGCACTTCCGCTTCGGCTGATGCGTGCAGCTGCACACCCTCCGCCGGATCCCAGACTCCCAGAACGCCTCCCGGAACGGACGACAGGGCGGCGGCAGCATGGTCACGGAGGAGCAGCCAATAGCGCGGATTCGCCACGACGCTGGCCGCACCGTTTTCCTTTTTTGTTAGTGATGCGGCAGCAGCAAGCAGAGCAAGGCCAAGGTGCTGACGGTGACGGCGCGCGCCAACTCGGCTGGCCTGGAATGTCAGCTTGCTTGGAAACCTGGCCCGCCAGCCAGCCAGCGAAGCTCGGGTCTGCCCGCATCATGCTCGCCGTCCCAAATTGAGCGACAAACAAATGGCTCAGGCTGGGACTGCTGGCTCCATCCTGCCGTGCGCGAGGTGAGCCGCCGGCCCCACCCCTTCATCAGTCAGACAACACGGGGACCCTGACTCTCCTGGAGACGCCGTCGCAGCCGTGCCACCGCCGAAAGGACGAGAGCGAGAGGGCGAGGCCACACACCAGCGAGCCAGCCAGCATCAGCAGCCAACAGCAGCAGCAGCGCGCCGAGACCGCAGATTGCTGTCGCGGGCGGTCCCCCGTCCCCCGTCCCCCGTCGTCGTGACTTCGGCGCAGCGGCGGCGCCACTCTGCGACGCTGGCTCCGTTGCCCCCAAGCTCGCTCGCCCGTTGCTGGGCCCTGCTTGGTTACCGTGCGTTACCAAGCTTTTGTTTCTTCAAAACATGCCGTTGTTTCTGGCAGGGATGGCCGTTTCAGCCAGTGGGAGGGCGGCATGGCGTGCTGGAAGCGGCCCTCTGGGCAGCTCTGAGTGGCCCGGTCATGGCGATGCAACTCTTGCATGGGGTCGCCGGGCTTGTCTGTCCGTGCGGTTTCACGTACTGTGTACTTTACGCGTGGGCCCGTACCGCCAAGAAGGATTTGCCTCACGAACCTCTCACGAACCTGTCGATGCTCGCGGCGAGAGCTGGGCGGCGAGACACCACGGCGAGGGGCAGCGCCGTCGCAAGGAGGTCAATTGGCCTCGGAGTGAGTCCATGGAGCTCGGGACGCGCGAATTAGACGGCCCCGGGCCAGCACCGGCGCGTAGGGACGAAAAAGGATGAAACCCAACACACACCGCACGTCGTTGTGTACTCTGTAAATTCCATGGCGCATGTGTATGTAACAACGATTAGGTTCCGTAATGCACTTCTGGATGCAGAGTCGGTCGCCCAACCTGGGCGAAGAGGCGGCGCGCGGGTGGGCGAGCAAGAACCGTCGAGGGCCGGCCACAGCCAGAAAATCCCGCAGCCTGGGTTGAGTTGAAGGTTCTTCGGATGAGAGCTGCAGCGAGGTACTGGCCGGGGGGGTGGCCGCGTCCGAGGCGCGCTGCAGCAGCAGGATCGGGTACTTGCTCGGATTGCACGGTCGAGGTCACCGGCTCCACAGCGTGTGCCGGCCCACTTCTTGGCCTGGCTGCTGCCAGGGTAGTGCCAGCCTGTGCCCCTCCCAGGGCCCGGGGTCCCAGCACACATCGACCATCGACTTCCGGGCGCGCACCGTGCGGATTGGGGCGGGAAAATGCCCGATCCAGTGCCGAGACGAGGAACCTCGAGGATGGTGAGGGAACAACAGGCATGTTCGAGGCGAATGCTCGAGGCACGACAGGCACGCCGCGCGCCGGCTCGGCTCCTGGCGCACAGTCTGCGGGCGGCGGGCGCACACGGTCGCGCTGGAGAAGCTCGACTCGCATCAGCGCCATCCATGATCCATCCATCCATCCATCCACCAACGCCGCCGTGGGCCGGGTGGGATTTGCTCGGTCGGTGCAAGACGGAGACGGAGAGAGCTCCACCCCCTAAGGGCGAAAGAGTGGGCAGCCGGGCATCCTGGCAACCTTGTCGCGTTGGTCTGGCAGACTGGGAGACGGGGGGCAGGGGAGGTCGCTTGGATGCTGCTCGTCAATCCCGCGCCGTCAAAACATTGGAGCATGGATAAGGTACATCTGTAATAGTACATGAGGTGTGCAAGGTGCCAGGTAGCGTTTCCGCGAGCAGGGACCGGGTGCGTTAATACGGAAGAGCGTCGAGCTCCATCCAGCCTCCGGCGGGGGGCCGAACAGGCGAGAGGCGGCGTTTGCGCTGCGAAAAAGTGCAGGGCTCGTGTGTGCAATGGGCGCAATCGCTGCAACGGCCCACGGCCCACGGGTGCCATGCCATGCGCGGTGCGGTGGTGCAGCGCCCGCGTAATGGAATCGTAGAAATATCCCGGCTCCCCGTCACTGCCTGCCCCCAAAAGCCTTCTCTTTTTTCTTTCCTTCTCTCTACGCACGAGGGTCCAGTCAAAACTCCCTTCGTCGTGAGGTCTCGTTTGTCCCTTCGAGTCCGCCATCTCCGCTCTGCCTCGCTACAAGCCCCGGCCTCGGCCGTTTATGGGAGATTGCAAGCCCTGCCTGCGCCGAATCACCAAGGTCGTCGACCCAGACAATCAGCGCTGAAGCTACTGGCCCGGACCCGCCCGCCCAGAACCTTACATTCCAGCAAAAACCGCGCTCGGCCGCGTTCCCCCCCAACACCACCCTCCCACTTCCTCTTAATACTGGGACGCGCCCTTCCGACCTATACCCAAAGCCCCGCGCAGAGCTCCATCTGCCGCAACAACCCTCGCCATGGCCGAACAATCAGGTGCTGGCGTTCCGGCGCTGTCGACAAACATCGAGAGCGGCAAGTTTGACGAGAAGGAGGCGCACCCCGTCCCCGCTGCCAAGCAGCCGGTTCTGGAGGAGGAGGAGGAGGACGAGGATATCGATGCCCTCATCGACGACCTGGAAAGCAACGATGGCCACGGCGATGTAAGCTCTTCCCTGACTCCGACGCGCATATGCACCTCCTGTAGCCCGCGACCACGCGCAATTGGCGGTCCCGCGCGCCCGGCGACCTCGCGACTTCACCCATTGCGCCGCCGCTGCGCCGCCAGCACGCGTGGGACCTAGCCGCCCGACCGCGCCCAATTGCGCTCAATTGCATTCATTCGAACCAATGCTAATGATTTTCGCTCTGCAGGAGGAGGAGGAAGAAGAAGTCGCCGCCGGCGGGGCGCGCGTCATTCCCGAGGACATGCTCCAAACCGACACCCGCGTCGGTCTCACCTCCGACGAGGTTCTGCAACGGCGTCGGAAATACGGTCTCAACCAGATGAAGGAGGAGAAGGAGAACATGATTCTCAAGTTCCTGGGCTTCTTCGTCGGCCCCATTCAGTTCGTCATGGAGGTGCGTGGAAAATCCCTGAAGTGTTTTGTTTCGGCGCAGCAACGCCCCGAAACGAAACATTTCCCCACTTCCCGCCATCGATCATTATGCTGACCCATGACCCGTTCTCCAGGCCGCTGCTGTCCGTACGTTGACCCCGTCTGCCTTCCGATTCGACGTCTGATGTCGTCCCGCACCCGCCGTGAGCCTGCGCCGTGGGGGAGCCAAACAGCTTTCTCGCGCGCTCGGCTAGCGGCGCTGGTGTTGGGGTCGCCGACGCGGCGAAAACGGCCGGCCAATCAAGTGCTACTTGGAATGATCCACTAACATCGTGCTCACAGTTGCCGCCGGTCTTGAGGACTGGGTTGATTTCGGTGTTATTTGCGGTCTTTTGCTTCTCAACGCGGTTGTCGGTTTCGTTCAAGAATACCAGGCTGGTTCCATTGTGGACGAGCTCAAGAAGTAAGAAGCCGCCCCGACCGCCGAAAATGCCGCACCGCTGACTGGATCCTCTTCGCTCAGGACTCTTGCGCTCAAGGCTGTCGTCCTCCGTGACGGCACCCTGAAGGAGGTCGAGGCCCCCGAGGTCGTTCCCGGCGATATCCTCCAGGTTGAGGAGGGTACCATCATCCCCGCCGATGGCCGCATCGTCACCGACGATGCCTATCTCCAGGTCGATCAGTCCGCCATCACCGGCGAGTCTCTCGCCGTCGACAAGCACAAGGGTGACCAGTGCTATGCCTCTTCCGCCGTCAAGCGTGGCGAGGCTTTCGTGGTCGTCACCGCCACCGGTGACAACACCTTTGTTGGTCGTGCCGCCGCCCTTGTAAACGCCGCCTCTGCCGGTACTGGTCACTTCACCGAGGTGCTCAACGGCATCGGCACCATCCTCCTCGTCCTCGTCATTCTCACCAACTTGGTCGTCTGGATTGCCAGCTTCTACCGCTCCAACCCCATTGTCACCATCCTCGAGTTCACCCTGGCCATCACCATCGTCGGTGTGCCCGTCGGTCTCCCCGCCGTCGTCACCACCACCATGGCCGTCGGTGCCGCCTACCTCGCCAAGAAGAAGGCTATCGTCCAGAAGTTGTCCGCCATCGAGTCGCTCGCTGGTGTCGAGATTCTGTGCTCCGACAAGACCGGTACTCTGACCAAGAACAAGCTCTCCCTGGCCGAGCCCTACACCGTCGCCGGTGTCGACCCCGAGGACCTCATGCTCACTGCCTGCCTGGCTGCCTCGCGCAAGAAG
>FTCU01003570.1_pt1 | contig 12780 bp, 19 predicted proteins | sample 1639521 | NCBI WGS metagenome assembly FTCU01 (sample SAMEA3914864, study PRJEB12502) | metagenome | biome: forest; material: soil | place: USA | collected 2012-03-12 | depth 0.3 m
AGGGGGGCGGGGGGGGGGGGGGGGGGGGGGGGGGGGGGCATGGCGGACTCAGATCGCCGCTTTGGGGTTCGGTCTTCGGTGGCCCACGCACGATACAAAAAACGTGATCTGGGGCGGCCCAAGAGCCAGTGAATGGAAAGGCAGCATGCTACTTACGAAGCTCAGCCTTCTAGTTTTCCCCTTCCTGCTCCAGCCGCTTTCAGCCTTCAATCCTATTTGTACAGGTCCCAGATCCCGGTTTTTCGTCGTCTCAATGCCAAGAATCCATTCAAGCCCACGGGCAGCGTTCTGGCATGAAGCTTCGTCTCGTTGCTTACCAACCCACCAGGTGCATGCGCCGCCACACATCACTCCTGCTCGGCACGGGAGAGTTCTGCACCGATCAGGCTCAAAATTTGTTCCAGGCGCACCATGCAAAGAACAGGTTGGGCTCACTTGCAGATACTTGGGGGGGCTGAACGGACGACTGGTTGGCTAGGAGGGCTACTGCTGCAGGACCGATTACCCGTGTCTTGGGTCTGGTTGGCCGAAAAGGAGTGAGCATGATCCAATGAGATTGGGCATCGGCAGACAATGGGAGACCCCGCACGAGCGGCATGCCCAAAAAGAAGCAATGGACGAGCCGACTCTGGTCTTACCGTCGCGGGGAGCCGGCACCCCGCACTCGCTCCTTGAGTGTCTGAGATGAGGAACGCTGGACCCTTGCAGCTGTGTTTGGCAACAACCTTCTTTGCTCAGCTGTGCTCTCGGCCACGACTTGACTTCGTTTCCCTCACTGGCACGAGACGGCCAAATGACGTCCGAAGAACAACTGCTCTCGTTCGCCCGCGCTGGCGACGAAGCCGGAGTACGGCTTTTGTTGAGCGACGACGAGGACGGTGATCTCGACATCAATGCGACGGACCGCGACGGTCTTTCTTCCCTCCTGCTGGCGGTCCAGGGGAGCTATCGTGGCGTGGTGCGACTTCTCCTCGAGGCCCAGCCCGACACCGAGGTCACCGACAGCGATGGGAATACCGCATTGCTCCTTGCGGTCCAACAAGGGGACGTGCCTATCGTCCGAATGCTACTTCGCGCCGAGTCCGACAAGGATGCCGGCAATTACAGCGGACGTACTGCCCTAATGGTCGCGGCTGACGCCGGCGACGAGGTCCTTGTCCGTCTTCTTCTTCACGAGGATGCCAACGTGGATGCCATCGACAACGACGGAAAGACGGCTTTGGAGCTAGCCCGAGAGCAGGGCCATTAGCAAATAATTCGGCTTATTCGGGCCAAGAAGCCAGAGCAGTCCGAGTCCGGCTTTGGCGACGACCCTCCGAACTCATCCAAGCGGGACAGGCCGGCGCCCAAGGCAGATAGCGCTCCGCCTCCCCCATACAGCCCGCCAAACTCTGGCTCCCTCGCCCTCTGGAGACAGGGCGTCGGGGCGTTCTCGGATACCTAGAGACATTTCAGCAACGTGAGGCACCTGGCATTTTCACCCACTGGGCATCTCCTTGCCTCGAGCTGCGACGACCACACGGTCCGCATCTGGATGCCGAAGACTGGAAAGTTGGTGAGAACGCTGTCGGGCCTTCCCCATATTGCCTGGACAGTCGCCTTCTCTCCGGACGGCTTGGTCCTGGCGGGCGGCTTGTAACCTGAAATCAGGATCTGGAACGTCAGTACCGGAGATCAAATCAGGGATCTTACGGGGGGGCCTGTGACTACTGTCAGGGGTTTAAGCTTTTCGCCCAACGGGAAACTGCTTGCTTCTGGAACGTCGGACAGCATCATCAAACTCTGGAGATGGGATACTGGCGAGCTCGTCCGATCCCTCGGCGCCCATAGCGCGGCGGTGTCAAAGTTGGCCTTCTCACCCGACAACAAGTGGTTAGCTACCGGTTCCGAAGACGGGTCGATAAAACTTTGGAATCCCAACACTGGCGAGTTCATCGGCGCGCTCGAGGGTCATGCATCCGGTATTATTGGCTTGGCTTACTCACACGACGGGAAAAGGATCGTGGTACGTACATTGAATGCCTTTCAAATCGCTCCGATCAAGCAGAAATCATGGCTAACTACCTACGTACCTATTCTTGGTTCACCAGTCAGCATCCAATGACGGCGCTGTGAGGATCTGGAGGACGGAGGCCGGATATGCCATGATTCTCAGCAACTCTAGCATGGCTTCCCGGGTTATCTGTTTCGCCCTCTCTTCAGATGCACAGTTGTTCGCCGGGGGCTTGTGGGATGGCACCGTCAAAGTTGTTGAGACAGCTACCGGGAATTTGGTCAAGACCCTCACCCTCACCAGCTCTGGTTCATGGGCCAATTCTGTGGCCTTCTCGTGGGAAGATCAACTCATCGCCGCCGGCATCTCAAATTCCACCATCCAGCTCTGGCTGAAGCCGAGACGGGGAAATCAAGAATAGGGCTGGGCACAATTAACGGTCTGCTTGGATATTTTTGACGTCATTACAATTCAGTGTGTCCTCCAGAATCCGGGTCGCCGTCGTGGCCATCCTCCTCGTCGTCGCCGACTCCTTCGCAGTACGACCAATCCATCCTCGTGCGCAGCCAGAAGGCAGCTCCGCGTGCCGCAGCATATGTCGGATCGTTCGAGATGACGACCTCTGCCTCGTGCTTCCCTGTGGCGCCGTAGTCGCCGCGGACTCGAGGGATTTCCTTGGCGACGTCTCGGACGACGGCCAAGAAGTCGGGGTGGTCGGAAGCCTCACCTGCTGTCAACACTGTCAGGGCCGCATAGGCGTAACTCCCTGTCTTGGTGAATTCTGCCACGCGAGCTAGCAGGTGGATTCGCAGGGCATCCCAGAACAGCGCCGGGGTGTTTGCCTCGTCGAGCTTGTCCAAGCCGTAACTCGCGTCGATGGACGCGAGGCGGTTAGCCCACGCGCTGAAAAAGAAGCATTCGGTAGGCTGGAAGGACGTATAGAGCGACTGGTTCGTAAAGCTGCGGCGCAATACATCAGCTACCGTTAGCAGGATCGTCTAAGGAGGAGTACCGACCTAATGAAGAATGTGACATTGGGCCATATCACGGGGTTCTGCGGGACCCCGCACCACCGAGTCCGGCAGTGCTGGCGTCCGTTGGCGGCGAGCACAGAATTTGTCTCGCCAAGATAGATGGGCCAGGTGGACTCCCACGTCCAGGGCTCCAAGCCTGCAGACGTGAGGGCGTCGTTGACGGTGCTGTCGACAGGGATGTCATCTTGCCAAGCAGCGACCCACGGAGCCGTGACGGAGACAATGGTGATGGGGCTCTTTAAGGCAGCCTCCGACTCGGCCTTCAGCGCGGCCACCAGCCCGGCGAGGACAGCAGACGGGGCGGTGGGAGGCAGGCCGAGAACACGTCTGAACAAGCGCCACAGACTCAGCCCATACCCAACCGGGCTCAAGCGGATACGCCAGGGCGGATCCAAGGGCGCGCCGACCATACGCTGCATGAGGGCCGTGTACGCGGGGCCTGCCTGCACCTTGGCCAGGCTGACCACGGTGCCGTTTGCGAAGTGCGCGGCAGAAGTTCTCGTGGGTGCTTGTCAGCTTTGGCCCAGCGAAGCATGAGAAGGTCGAACCGTCCGGTTGTCTCACCCGTATGATTGTCCAAGATGAAAACCCACGGCAGTGGCATTGTCGATGCGGTCGCAGCGCGTTGAAGTAATCAGGGTGCACAGGAGGATGAAAAAGGCGAGCAAACCAAACGAGGGCCGAAAGTCGAAGCGACTTGCGCGACGAGTTTGTTTGCTGCCGTTCATGTCGGATGTCGTTTCACGTCCCGCACTGTTTGCCGCAGATTGGAGGTGCTGCAGCTCAGACCAAGAGAGTTGGGGAACCAAGGTGGCAAAGTGCCAGACCAGGCCGATGCGATGCTGTCTCGATCCCTTGGGTCTGTGCGGGGGCTCTCTCACCGTACGAGTAACGTTAAAATACTTCGGACTCGTTGGCGCTTAGTGGTGGGTCGGGGAGCACTTGGCGGTGGGGGCACCGCCGGGTCGGCAGAAATGGAGGAGCGGTTGGTCAGCCTCGAGATTGATGAGCCGGCAAGCCGTGGGATTGCAGGGAAACAAAAAAAGCCCTCACCGATCCAGGTGGAGAGGAGTCACGGCCCACGGCCGTTCCACGGTTCGGAACATTGTTAGATGACCAATGTTGCTCCCCGTGACTAGTTCATGATATCTATCACCGCAACTGCATCCCTCTTCGCCGACAACATGAAGTGTATTATACCCTAGCCTGTTCGGTCTAGAAGGGGGTTACGTTTGCATTTCACAGTTGCTATCGCAAAAGCTGGACTTCCAGCGTAGGTAATGGAAATTGCTGAAGTAGCAGATCCAGGTCGCCCTTGTCTCGGACCGTGGCCTATTCAACTCACGCCCCCCAACTTGGCCTGGGGTCAAGGAGGAGGTTTCTCTCTTTTCATTTTTTAACGCCAAGAAGCAATAATTTACTGGTAAGCAATTCCGGGCCAGACTTGCAAGCCGTCAAGTTGTTCGATTTGCCTGGTCCCGAGTCTTCCCGCGCCGACAGAACCAACAGCATAGCGCTAGGCTCAAACTAGCATCTACATACAACGTAAAGAGGCCGGGAGATGAACCGCCCCCAAGTCTCATCTTCCTGGCATAGCATTGAACTCCCTGCCAGATCCACCCGCGGTGTCAGCCATGGAAAGATGGGGGCAAGAGGGAAAAGAAAGAAGAAACGATAACCGAAATCCCTCGCGTATAAAGCATAACGTGTTTGCCCCTCTGGGCAGGAGGCGAGGCGCAGCCATATTACCTCCAAAGCCATCGGGTTTTTGTCCCTCCAATTATCCCTTTTCTCTCAGCGAGCTATCCCCGAGAATCCCTTTGATGAAGAGGAAAGATGCCCAGATTGGCCACTGTCACAGCCGTCGCTCTCACCATCGCGGGCACCGCTCTCGGCGCGGGGCGTGGAAACTCGATTTACTTCTCAGGGGCTGACCCGTGCCCGGTGCCGTGCGGCGTGGCCGGCTCCAGCTCCAACTGGACAGTGTACCACTCGACGGAACGGCTTGGATACTGTCCAAAGTCTCTCGCGCTGTCCCTTGCCGTCTTCAACCCTCTCGATGACCCCACGACGGGGAAAACCATCCAAACATGCGCTCTTGGCCCAGCCAGCAAGGGAACCACGACAACACGTCGACTTGTCCGACACCTCTACCCTCGCTCAGGCAATGCGACCCAGCATCAGCAAGCGCCTGCTCAGGCTGCGTGGAGGGACCCGTCCAGCCCGTCCCAGCCCTTGGACAGCGTCGGCGTCATTTCTCAAGCTCAAGAGATGAAATCCTTCCTCACCTCTGAGACAGCCACTCCCGGGCCCAGCCTCCTGTTCCTTCATCGCGCCGAGAGCTCGACGTCCATTGGCCTGTACGCCGGCAGCGGAGTTCCAACTGGTCCACTGGTCGACGCACTGCTCGAGTTCGTCCAGTCCCACGGCTACTCAGGCGACGTGCTACTCCAAGCATGTAGCACCGGCGCGATCTCAGCCGCGGTGGGAATTGTGGCCAGCACTGGCCCACAAAGCCTTGTTGTTGCCCAGCGCGCCGTGCAGGATTGGGCCAACTCTACCTGCGTCTCGTCTCGCTACTACGAGAACTCGCTGCCCCTGCCTACTCTCCTTCAGACTGCGGTCATCAGCTCATCCCCGCTGGCCAACCGCCGACTTGGGAGGCGGGGCGTTTGCCGGACCGTCAGCGTCGTGAGCGGCAACCTGTGCGCGGACCTGGCCCAGAAGTGCGGCATCTCGGTGACCGGCCTCCTGAAGTACAACCCACAAGCCACCTTTTGCACCACCTTGAAGGTGCCTCAACTTGTGTGCTGCTCGGCAGGGGATCTGCCCGTCCCTAAACCGGACGCAAACGGAAACTGCGCAACCTACAAGATCCAGAGCGGTGACAGCTGCTGGGGCATCACCAACTCGCTGTCGGGCCTCATCTCTACGGACAACATCGAGCAGTACAACAAGAAGACGTGGGGATGGGGTGGATGCAGCAACCTCCAAGCGGGCTTGCTGATCTGCTTGAGCCCAGGGACGCCACCGCTGCCGCTGCCAGTCAGCAACGCACTATGCGGGCCCATCAAGCCGGGCACGGCGGCGCCTCCGGCTGGGACTAATCTTTCGTCCCTCAATGCGTGCCCGCTCAACGCCTGCTGCAACGTGTGGGGACAGTGCGGTACTACCGACGAGTTCTGCCGCCCCCTCCCGGCCGGAGCGGCGCCCGGGGCGCCTCAGCCCCAGGGCAGTCCAAACTGCATCTCGAACTGCGGAACCAGCATCGTGAACAACGTCTGCATCTCTGTCCCTCGTCCCCTGTTCCTCCAAGACCACTTACTGGGGGCAGCAATAACAAGAAGCTAACGAAATAGCAGGCTGTGCCCCCGGCATCGTTTTTCAAAGTCGGCTACTTCGAAGGCTACGGCGCCTCTCGGCCCTGTGACAGGGTGGACATCCGCACCGTCAACCTTGCTCTGTATACACACATCCACTTTGCCTTTGCCACCATCACTCCGGACACGTTTGAGGTGGACATGGGACCTACCTTGAACCAGTTCTACTATTTCAAGCAGCTCACTGGTGTCAAGAAAATCCTGTCTTTCGGCGGCTGGACCTTTTCGACCGAGTACGTTGCACACTCAGCAGCCCTCTGCTCACACAAACAACCCAAGAATAGCGACTGACCTCGAACACTACGCGACAGTCCCGGCACGTATGGCATCTTCCGCGCCGGCGTCCTAAGCCAGAACCGGCTCGTCATGGCCAGAAACATTGCCAACTTCATTGTCAGCAACAACTTGGATGGCGTCGACATTGACTGGGAGTACCCAGCCGCGCCAGACATTCTAGACATCCCGAAGGCTAACCTAGACAAAGGAAGCAACTACCTACTTAGCGTTTCTTGTCATCCTTAAGAATCTTTTGACGTCCCTCTAGCAAGACAGTGTCCTTCGCAGCACCTGACGGGTACTAGTGTCCAAAAGGATTCCCGATGGAGACCATTGCCAAAGTTGTCGACTATGCCATCTATTACATGACCTACGATCTCTATGGACAGGTTCGTAAGGATCTTCGGCGAGGGGCCACCAAAGGTCTAGCGAGGTACGGTCCTGTAGGTAGGTACTCGGCTGTGGAAGCACAACCCAAGGTACCTATGAGGTAGGTAGGCAGGTACCTAACTATGAGGGAAAAAAAAAAAAAAATCCAGCCCCACACTACCATTCCCCTCCCGACCAGAACAACCCCTCCCCGTGCCTGCTCCCATGATCGAAGGAGCCGATGCCCCAGTTTGCTATCATCTCATTCGTTCTCATACCAAAGTCACAGTCTCATCAGGGAGACCCCGAAAACAAAGCGGGCTAAAATAGTCGCCCCGGTGGTGCTGGTGGCTGCAGAGTGCAATGCGTCGGAATTCGTTTGGGGATCGGCCGGTTTTTTCCAAGAGCAGAAAAGTCTCGGCTATCACCCTTGCAGGGTAGAGGGGTGGACTCGTCGTTGTCAGCTCTTCGTGCAGCTGGAGTGCAAAGAGCTTGGCACCCGCGAGGTGCCTCAGGTCTGACACCCGTTCCATCCCCCCCACCTCTAGCCTTCCCCAGCCCGTCTCCGCAAAGCCGAGACAGGGAAACCCGATGAGATTTGGGTGGCCGTCCTTGCAAAGCTCCATCTCGCAAAGTGGCCCCCTCAGCACGAGAGGGGCTTCCTTGATGGGCGACGTCCATGGCTCGCTCTCCCACTCGATATCGCAGCTGACAAAGGTCGCACGGTTTTTTGACTCGTCGTCGTTTCTTAACCTGAAAAGGATGCTTGGAGTGTCTGCAGATGCCCACGTCCAAGAGGGAATGCGAGGAATGGATGGGGGAGTGGGGTTGTTCCCATCCCTCCTTGATGGCCGCCATTGGAGCTGAAGGATGATGTTTCGTCTCCAGAGGCCAAGGAGGCAGGTATCGTTGGACCACTCCTCAAACTGCTTGACAATCCCCGCCAAGGCTGGAAGCTTATCGGATTGTCGGGTGAGGCCGCGCCTGAGATACTCGTAAACGGTCCAGCCCCAGAAGTCATGGAACGAACCCTTGCCAATGATTTCCTGGACCATGTTCTTCGTCATGCAACAACCGCTGGGGGCGCCATCTTCTTGGAGCGAACCATCTTCCGAGCCGTACAGCCTCGAGCACTGCCAAAAGAACTGGTCGTCCATGCAATGGAGTATCCGTCTTGACAGGACCATCTCCTGCCACACCCATCCGCGGGCATTAAGAGGGCTGGCCAGAACCCAAGTCCGGTCGCGACGTTGAGTGCCGAGAATGGATCTTCGGACAACTATCTCGCAGTCCGGGGCCCCTTCTCGCCGGACTGTCAGCCGATGGCAAGGGGCTTGGTCGAGAAAGCAACCTCCGCGGCTATCCACCGCAGAGGATGCGGCGATGGTCACGAACGCTCCCGTGTACACCTTGGACATCTGGGCGGCCTCGCGCTGCCAGTCCTGTCCGTCGTCCTGCACAATACACAGGCTGTCGATCCAAATGTAGCGTAGGCCGAGCTCCCTTGTGATTCGAATCGCATGTGCAAAGGTGTTGGGCAGTAGAGACGGCTCTATGCCAGCCTGATATGTCGTGATCGTGTCCGTAGTTGTCCTCAACGGCATGCTGCCTTGGCCCCAGCAATGACTCAAGGTTGCATATGAGACTCTGCGATCGGACAACTCCGAACTGATAACCAGTCGAGGCCAAATGTCCGCCGTTCTTCCCACGTCTATGACGCGCGTTGGAAGGTCCAAAGAGGGTCGTTGGCATTCCGGGTGGTCGTTGCAGTCATTGAGCCACCGCAGCACGGTCGGGATCCGGGTCTCAAGGGTGACGCCGTCCGCTTCGCTGGACCAGATCCCCCTCTGTTCACACGGCGCTACCAAAAAGGGCTATTAGAACATTCCAATTCCAATGCGCTATCAAGAACTAAGGATGATTCCACAATATTAGATCACAACATACCGGAAGCCTTCATAACCACGAACGGAAGCGAATAGATGACCCTTGTCGGCGTTACCAGCTCCAGAATTTTGTGAACAGGAGAATCCAGAGTATCGGATATGCTGTCCTCTCGATGGCGTTTGATGGTTACGATCCGAAATTTGGCGTATTTTCCTCGCCGTGTGGCCGCAGCAGCATCGGCAGTAATTCCAGGGCTGCCCAACTCCAAGAGTTCGAGCAGGTAGGCGCACGTAGAACACGTGCTTTTTGACTGCAAGAACTCTTCAACAGCGTCGTAATGGGCGACCCGGCCAGCTTCGAGGCAGCTCTTGACATCCTCGCCAACTTCAATCCTACCACCCTCAACAAACACGAGCCCACCACTGCGTGAAAGGCCGATCCTCATGCACTTCTCACAGGTAGGCATCGTTTTGGTGTTTTCGGATATGTCGCGGCAACTCGGTGCTGATTGTGGCACTATCGGATCGAAATGATCGTCCCTCATGACTTGAAGAAGTAAAAGAACGGGTGATGGTTCGGACTTTGTGGGATGTTGGATCAAACCTCCCCCGCGTCGAGATTTGTCAAAATTACCTAACAAGTTGTGGGGGTACAAGATTTGTCGGGGTTAGCTACCATGTGGCGCCGTTCTTGGCTCGGCCTGCTGTTGATATCACGGGGAGAGGAGATTGGATGGGAAGGCGGTATGCGAGACGCCTGGGGCGCGGGGGAGGTCGCCAAAGTTCCGTTGGCCACTCACTGGACGCGCGCTGTTTTCCCACCGTTTTTTCCCCCACCTGCGGCTGAACCGTGTTTGATGTCACCTTTCCACAAAATATCTGTGATTTTCACAACCTGGCATCGGGCCTCGCAAATTATCAAGCAAAAGTAAGTAAGACAAGCTCTGAGTGACGCACAATTATGGCTCTTATATGCTAGGTATCTGACTTGATACTCGTCTTTTAGTGCAAATGTAACTTCCGACCCCCTCGCTACCGATGATTCACTGATAACTACGCTAAGACTTGACCGTTTTTATTGCAAAACAGTTTCTTCAAGACCCTGAAAGGCGAGGTAACCGTACTGGAAGTCGAGCCCTCAGACATGGTTGGCGATGTGAAATCGAAGATTCAGGACAAGAACCGTCTTCCTTCCGACGGGGTGCGTCTCACATTTCTTGGCAAGCAACTTGAAGACACCCGAACGCTGTCGGAGTATGATATCCAGGAGGTATGCGGCGGGTAGAAAGGGCACATTCCGAGCAGGAACAGGAGAAGGCTGACATGCTCTGTTGTTGTAGATGTCCACTATCGGCTTGATCCTCCCAGCGGCGGCGTTCTTTTGAGATGAAATACCGGCCGACGTTGTAAACATAGGCCTCTGGCTACCTTGGAGGCAATCCTCACACACCATTCGGACAAGTGTCAGTGTGCCTCCTTGGCCCCGATGCAAAAGGTCTCGTCGGAATATCTCTGTGAATCCAGCAGAAATTTGCAGAAGGAGGGGCGAAGAAGCTGGATCAGCCTGTCCTCTTCTTTTGGGACATCGACAAGCGAGTGAAGCTGGAATTTGGTCTCGCTGCTGTGGGTATCTTGTGTTGCGCGGTTGCAACCCTGCGAGGGCTGCGGCACATCACATTGCAGAATGGGGATGCCAGGTTTCAATTTCTTGCCTTTACAGGTATCCACCTGGATCACCCCAGCTCGCCCAGCTCACCCGAGTTGGCGGATGGGCCGCAGCCATGCTCGCAAGCGTGAAACATCGCTCGTGGCGGTCGTCTTTATATACACTCTTGGATCGGATTACAAACAAACCCCCGTATAGCAAGCGTCGTCCTGGAACAACAGCGTCTTCTTCCCCGTCACGGCACTGACCTGGTAGACCCCTCCGCCCAAATCCCCCACATACACCACCTTCTTCTCCTTCTGCAGCTTCAACCCAATCGGCTCGTGAAACTGCCGCGCCAGAATGACTTTCTTGGCCCGCAGCTCCTCCGTCCGCAGCGCGGCCCCGCCCACATCCACCTTGTTCAGCGAGCACCCCGTCGGATGCTCCCCGCGATCCGTCCAATACAGCGTCTGCTCCTCCACATCCAGCTCCAAATCGATCGGCTCTGGCAGCCGGTCCAGCACGAGCTCAACATCCTGACGGTTCTCGGCCGTCTGGCCGGGCGGGATGTCCAGGCCGGCACGGAAAATCCGGCCCTGCCCGCTCTTGCTGGGCCCCTTCTGCGTCCAATACACATACCCGCGCTTCGGGTCGAGGGTAATGCCCACGCACCAGCGCGTCATGTCCTTTCTGTGCGCAAGGTCGGCAAGCGAGCCGGTGCGGACAAGAACCTCGTGGTTAGCGCCGTCAAAGCCGATGCGGTGCACGCTCATGCCCTCGCGGTCGCAGAAGTACACTTTACCAGCCGCCTCGTCCACGACTAGCTGCTTGGGCGTGTGCACCGCGCCGGACGGCAGCAGGGTGCGCACGTCCGACCCATCCAGCCGCGCCGAATGCACCGATCCGTCGTGTGTTGAGGTTGCGGCGCCCATGTTGGTCCAGAACATGCGGCCTGCTGCCCGCGACACGTCGATGCCGTCTGGTAGGGACTGGCCTGAGACCAGCGTTGTGGTCTTTTTTGTGGTTGGGTCGAGACGCAGGATGCGGCCTGCCGTGGGGATCTGGTTGATGTCGGCGTTGTTGGAGCCTAGGCCCACGTCGAGCAGATAGATGCCGTCGGTGGCGTCGGTTGTCGAGGGCGAAGGCGAGTTGGTTTTCTGGGCGTACAGTCCCCCGTGGGCGCTCTTGAGCCCGAGTTTCCCCTGGCGGATGTACTCCTCGCGCAGCCAGTCGACCGTCAGGGTTCCGTCCAGCCCGCGCTCCTCCACGTAGTTGTCCTCGATGAGGGCGACGGTGTCCAGGCCGATCTGGTCCATTAGGCGACACGGCGGCAGGCTGGACGGGCCTTGGAACATGTTTTGCCAGAGGATGTCGATTTCCTCGGCCGAGGAGACGCCTTCGGCGAGAGTGAAGAGGATTTCGCGTTTGATGGCGGCCCAGAGGCGGTTGAAGATGAAGCCGGTCGACTCCTTCCTCGCGGTCACCGGGATCATGCCGCACTCGTCCAGCACGCGCGTCAGAAAGGGGAACAGCTCCGGCGCCGTCTCCCCGTCCGTCATCAGCTCCACGGTGCGGATGTCTGGCGGCATGGTGAAGTGCATGTTGGCGACCCGTTGTCTCCGCCCTGGCTGGACCTTGTCCAGCATCAGCCGCGACTTGAACGAGCTGCTGTTGGACACGATGATGCAGTCCGCTGGCGCGTGTGTGTCCACCTCAGCAAAGGTGGAGATCTTGAGCGGCAGCTTCTCGGGCACGGCCTCGATCACCAGCCAGGCGCCGGCCACGGCGGGTTGGATCTCGGTGAAGGTGTGGTAGCTTCCACAGGAGGCTCCCGACGGGTTGGTTTTTGTGAGGGCTGCGAATTCGGCCTGGTGCGCCTCGATGAAGGCGCCGGCGTCGGCCAGGGCCTGGGCACTGGGATCTCGGATGTGGACCGTGTAGCCGCCGGCCACGAAGACGCAGGCAATGCGCCGGCCGAGCACGCCGGCGCCGAGGAGGACGACAGGGCGGGAGGCGTAGTTGGTTGGTATCATTTTGTGTGTGGGTGCAGATGGGTTTGGGTGACTGAGGAGGTGCCATGGTTGGCGTATAATGTTGGCTATATTTTATACCAACTCCTCGAGTCATTCCCAAGTATTTACCACACTGGACTGCCGTAGGTGCCGATACCCGATTAACGCGAATCGCTTCACAG